>Ga0209542_10017621_pt1 | contig 11677 bp, 12 predicted proteins | sample RifCSPhighO2_01_FD_184028 | JGI IMG/M metagenome (GOLD analysis project Ga0209542, IMG submission 184028) | Soil microbial communities from Rifle, Colorado - Rifle CSP2_plank highO2_0.1 (SPAdes) (version 2) | ecosystem: Environmental > Terrestrial > Deep subsurface > Rock core/Sediment ...
ACCGAAAGCGTATTACTCTCTCCCATGTTGATATAAATCCCTTAGTTCCTTTGAATTTGTTGGTGATTCTCATCCTGCGCCCATTGGGTTAATGAGTGCAAGATGTATGTGAGGTTAGTCAGCACAAAAGGTATTCTGTACGATCATTTCTGACAGTCTGCCAATATGAAGGTAATGACCCACAATACCCAGATACTCATAGCCAATGAACGAAAACGGTGGCTCAAACTGTATTTGGAAGGAGAATTGAGTAGCGCAGGGAAAGATCGCCGATTATTATGTCAAAAAAATTTTCCGGTAGCGGGGCCTGGAGCCAATCGCTTTTAACCCATACTTCCTTGGTGGCATCCAACTGTTTGGTTAAACGAAGCATTCCCCAAAGCATCCTCGGAGAAATGTCCACCAGGACCGGCTTAATTCCTAAAAAAGCCGTAAGGTCGCGCAGCTCGGGCGTGGCGCCAAGGATAAGCAGGTTCGCGTCTTGGCGGCGGTCTTGGGCAATAAATTTTTGATAAATCGCAACCTCCCGCTCCGTAGGCCGATTGGGAAAAGACAGCTTTTTCCAAACGGAGAAATGATCATACTCCTCGCGATACGCAAAACGGCGGGCACGCGCGATAATACGCGCTAAGCTCATAAATATTTGATATTTAATTACACAATCAGACTATCATTTGGTTAGATGAATTGCAATTTCTCGCGCCCAATAATAGAGTGCGGACAACATGACCTGTGGATAATTCTCTGTTGACATCTCTACTCTTTAGTGATTACATAAATGCATATGGAGATTTTAAAGAAAATTCTTAAATTTTCCTTTGTTGTATTAATTGTTTTAACAATCTTTATTTGGGATAAACTTTTCTTAAATATTTTTTCCAATAAAGCCTCGGCAGATGTTCCTCCTTCGGGCGACTGCGGCAACTGCGAAACCTGCGCCGAAAGCGGCAGCTGTAGTGGCGATAGCTAGACCCGCCTTATTAATTTTGATATTTATTATCTAGAAGTCGTGGCGGCGATTTCTGTGATATGCAAACATTTTTCAATCTTCTTGTAAAATTTCTTTCCGAGCGGGGAAAACGCCTATTGGATACTGCCTTGCGCAATGACAGTTCCGACCGCAATGATTCATTTAATCGCGCGAGTTATTGGTACTGGGAACGTCAGGCCGATTTTTGGAGCCATTATCCGAGTCCGATTCGTCTTAGCGCCGAAGATATAAAAATTTATTCTAATTTTTTGAGCGGCAAAAAGGACGGCGGAAAGGTTTTAATTTTGGGTTCTACTCCGGAGTTACGAGACCTCGTTGCTGGTGAAGGAAACGCCAAAGTGTATCTGGCAGACTTTTCTTACCTTATGCCAGTGGCCATGCTAAAATTTACCACCCGCGTTGACCCGCTTAAAGAAACTTGGGTAAAAACTAACTGGCTTGACTTGCCGTTTAGAGAGGGCTTTTTTGATATGATTTTAGGCGACTTGGTGTTATCGCAGTTTCCGCCTGATTTAGAGCTCAAATTTTTTAAAAAAGTCCGCTTTCTGCTTAAAAATGACGGATTTTTTTTAAGCCGTTTCCAATTTATTGATAATTCCATACTCCATAACGATATCGGCGAGCTTGTGAAAAAAATATTGGCCGGTTCCTTTCTTGACTCACAGAAGTATTTTTTACTTAAACTTCATTTACTTTGGTTGTTTGCCGATCCGGTAAAACGAAAACTCAATCGTAAAGTATCCGCGCAAAAATTTGCTGAATTTATTAAAAACAATAATATTAAAGACACAGTTTTAGAAAAAGTAAGCGAATCACTGATAGCCGAGCAAAATTCTTTCCGCGACTGGTCTCCGCCGACAGAAGAACAGCTGATACGCAAAATTTCATCCGAGTTTGTTATTGACAAAATGCTGACAGCCAATGATTATGAAGAATCAAGAATTTATCCCATATTCTCTTTAACGCCCAAAAAGTAAACTGGGGCCTATGTTGGCCCCAGTGCAAGCGGGTTTCGTATCCAACTTTGTTCACATTATCAAACAATCGTTAATGCCGCAAGCCGATACGCTGCGATTACTTTCCCGGAGCAAGGTTGATAAACGCAAGCTCTTTTCCTCCCGGCATGGATTCGATTCTATCGACAATTTCAAAATCAATTTCTGCCGTTGGCCCTAAATAATCGAAAAACGAGTCGATTATAAACTTTTTATCATTTTCGTTAAAGTTTGATAGCGGTATAATCTTTATCAGAAAACTATTTTGAGAATTACGGATTACTTGGTGCCTCAATATTTTTGAAACAAGACCAAGAACAGGTTTTATCATTGTAAAAAAATATCCCGTCTTTCCATCGGGCAGTAAAAAAGAATTTGTCATTCTTCCTTCTATTTTTATTTTTGGAAGCGTTCTGCCGCACGGACACTTTTCTTTTATCCAATATCCGCGATCGCCCGTTCTATATTTTATAAAGGGCATAACCTCATTATCCAAAGAAGTAATGACAACATCTCCCGTCTCCTCAGCGGGAAGCAACTGATTTTTCTCGCCAATAATTTCCAAATAAACATATTCCGCATTAACGTGAAAACCATTATGAAATTCGCATTCTTGAGCGATAGCGGTTATCTCTTCGTTGGCGTAATAGTTAAAGATAGGGGCTTTGAAGACTTTTTCAAGATAATCGCGAGTTTCCGGGTATAACGGTTCGGCATAAGAAATCAGCGCCTTAAAGTTAATAATTTTAGCATCTTTCTCCATAAGTTGCGCCAACCGAACAAGAATGGAGGTGTAACTTTGCAAGATAATTAATTTCCCATCGCAAAGTTCGTAAAATGCATTTTTCTTTTCGTTTAGGTGCTCCGGATTTTTGCAAAAAAAATGTACGCCTTCTCTCTCGAGACCCGGATGCTCTCTCGGCGCCATCCGTATGACCAAATCCCCTTCTTTTTTGTCTGTCCAATCAAACATTCGCCTGTAAATAGCAAGACGACGCGCCAGCATATTTTTATCCAGGAAAAAATTAAATGGTACGCCAGTTGAACCTGACGTATACCTTGATATCCTGTAATCTTCCAAATTGGGATTGAGCATCGTGCCCCTGTCCGTTTCCATTCTCGCTTTTTCTTTTGATATCGGAGGTAGGGAATTAAAATCATTTATTGAATTTGCATTTTTTAGGTATATACTATAAAACGGAACATTTTTCTTAGCGCGTTTAATTAATCTTAATAAACGTTTTTGTTGTATTTGTCTCAAATCTTCTGGCGCGAAGTATTGAGTTCTGCTAAAGATATTCTGATATAATTCTGCCAATATCATAAAAAGGCGTTCTGTCAGCTTAATTCGCGGTTGCAAATGACTTGCTAAAATTTTATATATTTTATCTAAAATCATGAGAAATAGTTATAAATTATGCAAACAAACAAAACCCACGAAATAGTTGATGACGCCGAAATACAAAACTTGTTAGCGAAATTCAATTCCCCGCTTTTTATTGTATCAGATAAAATTATCAGAGAAAAATATCAAAAATTAAAAGACACACTTTGCTCGTCCTATCCTAATTCCCAAATTGCTTATTCTTTTAAAACAAATTATCTTCCTAAGATTTGTAACATTTTAAAAGATTGTAGGGCTTATGCCGAAGTGGCCTCTGGTTTTGAATATTGGTTGGCGAAGAAAATAGGATTTCCAGGCAACGAAATCATTTTTAATGGCCCTTATAAAAAAGATGATGAATTGTTAAATGCTTTTCACGACAGGTGTATTTTAAACGTTGACAATTACTTTGAGTTGAATCGTATAGAAGAAATTTCTAAGTCCCACTCACTGAAACCGCGAATTGGTCTTAGAGTGAACTTGAATTATTCGCGGACCGGGTCGCTCCCGTGGAATCGTTTTGGATTTAATATTGAAAGCGGAGAAGCCATGATAATATGTTCAAAATTTAAAAAAGAATTCAACAACTTTGATATGGCGGGTCTTCAGATGCATCTGGGAACTAATATTTGTGACACGACAGTATACCGATCTGCCGTGGGGAAAATCGTTGACTTTATAGTTGATATTAAAAAAAAGCTTGGCATAAAAATAGATTATATAGACGTCGGTGGCGGATTCGCGGTTTACGGCAATAAGCTTAAAACCGTTGCCGAAGAGAATATCCCGTCTGTCCAAGATTACGTTGACGCCGTTGTTCATCCGGTTTTAAAAAAATTAGAATACAAACCTCTTTTAATTTTTGAACCGGGACGTTTTTTAGTCGCTGAAGCGATGACATTATTTACCAAGGTCATTTCAAAAAAAGAAATTAACGGCGTGAGCACCGTTACCGTTGATAGCTCTACTGGTATTTTGCGTGAAGCGTCTTTTATTGATTTTCGTATTTCGGCGGTTAATAATGAAAATAATTTTATATCGCCAACCACCGTTTTCGGGTCTTTATGCGCTCAAGCCGATATCTTAGGGCACGCTAATCTTCCGCGCCTTGAAATTGGCGACATTTTAGCATTCCATGGCGTTGGCGCTTATTCATTGCCGCGGTCAAGTCAATGGATTTTCCCCAGACCGGCCGTTGTATTAATCAAACACAATGGCGCATCGGAACTTATAAAGAAAGCGGAAAGCTATGAAGACATGGTAATGCTGGATTATTTTTCTTGAACATCCTGTGGATAACTATCTTTATTTAAAACATGATATACTTGAAATAATGAATTATAAAAAATCGCTTTTTATTGCTTATTTCGCAACGCTTCTGTTTGTTTTTGGTTTTCTGGCATATTCAAGCGTGAATGCAGACGATAAATCGCCGTTAGAAATGGTAAAAAGCATGGCCATTGACGATACTCGGACCATTATTTTCGCGCTCAATTTTGATGGCACGCTTTCTGCGTATAATTTTGCTGATAATAAATTCATTATTGCAAGAAAGGAGTTGAATAATGCAAAAAAACCGGGATCAATTTTAATTAGTCAAGATGGATCGAAATTAGCCGTTTTTTCATCAGATCGTTTGGGAAGGAGCGTCTCCGTTTTTAATTTAAATGATATTTTGACCGCAGATTCTTCTTTGCCGACCGCGACTTATTCTTTTCCGATATTAACAACTGGCAGATATTTCGGTAAATTTTCAGAAAACGGCAAAGAAATATATATGTCCTATGGCGAAAATAAACTTTTCGTCCTTGATACCGAAAAAAACTCCCAGAACTCTATATCAGTTGGCGATATTCCCCTAAGCATTGAATTAGATAAATCAGGGAACATCTTTGTTCTGAACGCCAAATCGGAGACCGTTAGCAAAGTTGATGTTAAAAACAAATCAGTCACCGCCACGATAAAAGTCGGGTCTAATCCTAAGGAAATTTTATTTAATGACATTACTAAGCAAGTCTATGTATCCCACATTGGGTCAGATGATGTTTACGTTATAGACTCTGCAACCAGTAAAGTTGTAAAAATAATTCAACTCGGCGGCGACCCCACTTCCATGACATATGACAAGACAAGCGGCGACGTATTTGTGGCAAGCAACAGTTCGGGTGTTTTAAACACCATTTCTCCGGATTTTAGAGTCAGTGCATTGAATTTACAATCCACGGCCTACTTTAAGTCCGCTCCGCTCAATCTTTTTTACTCTGAAATCGGCAAAAAATTATTTATTCTAAACAGTTCTTCCGCAGAACTTTTGATTTATGACACGTCTTCCCGAAAAGTTATAAACAAAATTATAACGGACTATTCCCCAATAGCAATATTGGGTTCGGAAAAACTGGCTTTAGTTTTTATCAATCACTTTGATGCTAACTCAATTTATGAAGTAAATGCTAAAACATATAGTACGCGGCGCATCCCGGAACAAACTTTGCAAAATTCACAGGTTTTTTCGAAGCCACAGGGAATATTAGGCGACCCAGATACAAACCGTGTTTTTGTCACCAATCTTGGAAGCGATAAAGTTCAAGTTATTGATGGAAGCAGTTTGAAAGTGTTGCATACCATAACCGTGGCAAGATCTCCCCAAGCGATTAATATTCAGCCGGTTACCAAAAAACTCTACACGTATAGTCCCAGCGCCGATTCTATTGCCGTAACCGATATTACAAAATCAGATTATCCTACAAAAATTATTGAAGTTGGAAAACAACCGTTTGGCATAACCATTAACTCCAAAACAAACAAGATATACATAGCTTTTGCCGGAGAATCACAAATTGGCATAATGGATGGCGATAGCGATAAATTGATTGGGCGCATATCTTTGCCCCAAGGAAGTTTCCCGTTAGTTGCCGGCATTAATGAAAATCGAAATAAACTCTACTGGGCCGCTTATGGTCATGATTTTATTGCCGTCATCAGCGGAGAAACCGATAAAATTAAAAAACAAATAACCGTTGGTCAGAATCCGATTTGGGTAGCTTACAATCCCTGGCTAGACCTTGTTTTTGTAACGGTGGAAGGCGCTAAAAAAATTGTAGTAATAGATCCGGAAAATGACGAAATAGTTCAAGAGATAAAAATTTCCGCTGTTCCGTACAGAATCTTTTTTGATGAAAAGACTAATTACGTTTATGTAAATCATAGAAACGAATCTGTTGTAACGGTTTTAAGACAAAGCGACAACTCCCGTAATTTTGAGATTGTTAAAGAAAAAGAAATCGCTTTTTGGGGGCAGACTGACATGTTATACAATATGGTGTGGCTGAACAGAAAAACAAATTTTGCCTATTTTACATTCGGAGGATTAAATAGAGTTGATGTTATCAAAAACGAACTTGATAGCGAAGGAATAAGAAAGCCAATCTTTTACGCCACAATTGACGCTAATGGCAATGTAATCTTCTTTGAAAAAGCAAAAACGGCGTTAAAAACAGACTTGAAGACAGTCATTCTTTCTTTGCCAAGATGGACTTGGTTTGCTGTATTTATTATCATAATTTTTGCCATCGTCGCCGTTGTTTATATTAGAAGAAAATCTAATAGGAAAGATATCGTATAATTCTCCACACCGGGCAAGAAAGTATCACAATCCCATCGCTAAAGCATAAAAAGTAATTTCTTGCGAACCGTCCAAATCAAGCAGACGGTGAGCCATTGATTCATTTAAGCCCCCAAGCGAGCAACATTTTAGTTTTAATGATTGCGCCGCTAAATAGATGTTTTCAGCCAAATGGCCCGTTTCAATAAGCCCTATTTTAAGAGCGAAGTTGCTGTATTTTATCGTTGAGCGTTTGGGAATCATTGAAAATATAAAAACAGCGCCGGCTTTTTCAACAAAATCGTAATAGAATAAAGTCTTTAATACCGCAGTTTTTTCTTTCAAAATAAGTTCAAGGGAGTGTTTTTTAACATTATAGTGGTACAACCCGGGTGTTAAACCGTCGACGTTTAATACCGCCAAGTAAACTTCTAACGGATAGCGGGCGCCGCCGGAAGGATAGGCGCGTCTTGTTGAGTTTAAGTCTTTATTTTTGCGGGTTATGCCGGCTCCGAAAAAAAGCAGGCTGGAAAGTTGTTTTAGGTTTAATGGTCTGCCCGAGAATTCTCTTTCCGATTTTCTTGCTACAATTGCCTTTTCCAGATTTATTTTGCCGAGTTCCGGCTTCGGCAGTTTTATCTGTTGTAACCGCGAATACGATTTAAATTCAATGATGCTCCATTCTTTGGGCCATTGGGAGCTGTCGGAATCAATATACGGTCTCGGCTCATTAAAAAATTGAAAGAATGGATGAAGCATAATTAGGCAAATGGCTGAATAATTTGATTTAGTTTCGCTTCTGTTTTCGGACTTTGGAAATATCCTAATTTAACCGGTACATTGTAAAGACGTTCCCCGCCATAGTAGGGGTACTTTTCGTCTAAGTAGAGCGGTTGAAGCTTGGGGATTGAAACCATAAAAGCGTGGAATCCGTGTTTTTTTGCCTCTGGAATTGCGAGGTCCACCGCGATAACTTCTAATTTGTTTGTTAAAAAATACTGCAACGCTTTTTGTAATCTTTCTTTGCTTGTTGGCGGCGCTTCGCTTGCCACGAAAGGCTCCTTTTTCCCTTTCGTGAAGAATTCAATATTTTTTATCATTTTAACCGGCGTCCAAAACAAGCAGCGGTCTATAAGAGAGAACATATTTTTAACGTTTTGTTGAATTTGCGCAAGGTCCGGTTTTTTAAGCAATTCTCGTCTCGTCCAGCTACGAACTTTAAGACAACCCTCAATTGACCCAATAATAGCTTTTTTGTTGTTTAAATCTGTTTTATTGGATACGGATACTGCCGGTCCGATGCCCGTCCGGTCAATAATCAATGTCACGAAAGTCGGTATCGGTATATCCGTTGTTACGTCCAAAACATAAAGCTCTAAGTTATACCGCTTAAATTCTTCGTGAATTTTTTTCAGGTCTTTATCTTGAGAGTTTTCTAAATCAATGATTGGCGGCGAGATTTTATTTAAGTAATGGATTATGAAGGCGTCTCTTTCAACGGTTTCGCACACTCCGCGATACAGCGCTTCTTCGCGATTTGTGTAGGCCGCGGCGCCGGTGCTTATGGGTCGACGGATTAAGGGTTCTTTATCTTCATATTTATAAGGCACATAAACCAGTTGGGCCGGGACCAGGATTTTTTTTCCGGTTATTAAAGATTCGCCCCATGTCCATCCGAAACGGGAATTCTCGTCAAAACGACAACGTAAAAACTTTTCGTCTTTAAGTTGAGTTGGCGAGAAATTAACAAATATTTTTGGATTGACGGCTGTATCGCCGAGTTCTTTAAAAGAAGCGTATATCAGGTCTTTTTTCTTATAAAACCCCAGACATGTCCTTTCTACCGCTTCGCCAAGGCATCTCATAAGCGCTTTACCATAACTCGCAAAATCCACCCCGCTGACGCCGGAGGAAGAATATTCAGGGCGCGCCGAATCAGATTTTTCTATTAAATTTCCAAAGTGAGCGCTTACCGTTATGGCCTTGGGTTCGTCCGGAAAGCCATCTTGAATATAGTAATATTTTAAAAAACCGTCATTTATCAGATTTTGCGCCAGCGTTAAAATAGCAGGGTCGATATTCGCAGTTTCGTTTTCAGCCGTTGTTTGTTTAATGTATAAGTTTCTGCCCACAATATTTTCCAAGATACTAAGTATATAAAGAGCGCTCTTTAAAATTAAAATTTCTAAATCTAGGGCAAAGCCATTATCGCTCTTTTTATTGCGTTCTATAACAGACTTAATCCATTCTCGCGCCGGCATAATGAATCCTGGTTCAGCAGCATTTTGCTTCATGATAGTTTTAAATATACAATAAGTTTTGTTGAAGGTCAAAATGAAGCTGCGCAATAATAAATTTATGAAATCCTGGCATCTTGGGGTATCGATTGCGACGTTGATGCTTTTTGCGTTCCTCATTTCATCAAATCGCCATCCGACTTGCGTTACGGTCATGGCCGGTGTATTATAGAGTCATATAATTTATGATAATATAATACTGTGAGCAATATCACTATTTCAGTTCCTATCACTAAAGAGCAAGAACGCTTTATCAAAGAGCGGGTGAGGAGCGGCGTCTCTGCCAACAAGGCACATGCTATTCGTCAAGCATTGGATAAGCTCTCGGAAGAAGAAGCGATAAACGCGGTGCTTGAAGCCGAGCAGGAAATTTCTGAAGGCAAGGGTTTGCGCGGGAATTTACGTGAACTACTTAAGAAAATCAAGTGATTAAGATCGTTTATGCTCCGAGATTTGTCCGCGACCTCGACAAACTTGAAAGAGATCTCCAAGAAGAAGCGCTGGAAAAGATTAAATCATTCTACAATTTTAGAAATCACAAACAGCTTAAGGTGCATAAATTACACGGACCTCTGAAGAATCGCTACAGTTTTTCTATCAATTACGATTACCGCATTGTATTTATTTTTCTCTCAAAAAGCAAGGCAGTCTTTTTATCAATAGGCAACCACGATATCTACAAATAATTCAAAATAATTCATTGTGTCTACTTTTTTGAATAAAATAGTGGAGAAGCGTAATATGTAAGTATCATGAAAAAGTGGCAGAGTTTTTTGCTCGTGTTTTGAATTTGTTTGTGATACAATGACGTGCATGTCAAAAGAATTTGAATATAAAATTGAATACGAAGCAGACAAGAAGACGGGGGATATTACAGCGACAATTCCCGAATTGAATCATATCTCATCTTTTGGGTCCTCTTTTGCTGAAGCTGAATCAAATGTAAGGGAGGCTGCCCTGGGCTACCTGGAGGTGCTTAGAAAGGAAAACAAGGGAATACCACAACCGGCCTTTCACACGGAAGGGACATATCTGAAGATTCTCGTTCCAAGCAACTCATAATGAATATGGGCAAGCTTGCGAGATTGCCGGCTCAAAAAATAATTCAGAAACTAAAGAGAGCTGGATTTGTTGAGACTCATCAGAGAGGAAGCCATTTATTTTTCAAGAGTCAGGATGGGACTAAAATTGTGACGATTCCAGTTCACGGATCTAAAGAAATTCCTGTAGGGACGCTTTACAATATCGTAGTCAGGCAAGCAGATTTGTCCATAGAAGAATTTAATAATTTATAAGTCGTCAATATCATGAAACAATGGCAGAGTTTTTTGCTCGTGTTTGTCTTGGTCGCATTTGTCTCTATCTACACGGGTAGAGATTCACTCGCATTTTTTGCTTGGCAAAAGTACGGCTGGGCTGATGCGGCGCTGGTGCTGAATCGCCATGACGCCAGTCTTGCCACGCGAATCGGAAATCATTTTTTCAACGCGGACAAAGAGGGCGTATACGACCTCGCGCTTGCGAAGCGGCATTACCAGCGCGCGCTTGAAATTGACGCGAAAGCGCTTGAGCCTCTGTATCAGCTCGCGCGGATTGATTTCTTGCGCGGAGATTTCGCGTCTGCGCTCGAGAAAGCGGATCGCATCGCCACGGACTATCCCGATTTCAAACGTCTCCACTACCTCCGCGGTTTAATCCACGGCTACGCGGGCAATCTGGAGAAAGCCGAGGCGGACTTCCTCGCGTTCCTTGAATGGGATCCGCAAAGCTGGGCCGGCCATAATGATCTTGCCTGGGTGTATTTCAAGAAGGGCGACTTCGCAAACGTGGAGCGGGCGGCGCGCGTTGGACTTAAGTCGAATCCAAACAATCCGTGGCTTCTTACATCGCTTGGCGTGGCTCTTCTCAACCAAGGCAAGAACGCGGAGGCGCGCGCGGTGCTGTCGGAGGCGGAAAACGCCGCGGAAAAACTTACCGAGGCGGATTGGCACCGCTCCTATCCGGGGAACGACCCTCGATGGGCCAACCGCGGTATCGCCGAAATGCGAGAGGCGATCCGCTCGAATCTCGGACTCGCGGAGGAGGAGTAGGGAGCGGTTACTGACCGTATTTCGTCGGAGACCGGAGGCGCGCCTTGCGTTCTTCCTGTGGATAACCGCATGAAAGGAAAAAGAGTGAAATGCTGTACAATGAATACAAACAAATGAAATTCCTGCGTTTTGAATCAGCGCGAATTCCCGTTCGACTTTTAGCCGGCCTGGTGGTACTGGTGGCTTTGTTTTTTATTTTCGACATCGGGACGCTCCAAGGCCAATGGGGTATGAGAGCCGCAACTTTTGCGCCGCCCTCGGTAGAGGTCGGCGTTGCCGATATGTCGCCGGCAGGCCCTTCGGGCGGTTTGATCATTCC
>Ga0209542_10017622_pt1 | contig 11676 bp, 11 predicted proteins | sample RifCSPhighO2_01_FD_184028 | JGI IMG/M metagenome (GOLD analysis project Ga0209542, IMG submission 184028) | Soil microbial communities from Rifle, Colorado - Rifle CSP2_plank highO2_0.1 (SPAdes) (version 2) | ecosystem: Environmental > Terrestrial > Deep subsurface > Rock core/Sediment ...
GATGATACGGAAGGCGAAATTCTTGCCCGTGATAAAGGGAAAGAAGAGCGTATTGGCGACGATGAAGACGATGAACGGGAGCGCGAAGATGCCGAGGAGGACTATCCATCGCAGGGTCTTCTCCAAGAGCGGCATAGGCGACATTCTAGCAGGCAGCTCTCCGAGGCGCTAGAGCATGTTTGAAAACGTTTAACCGGAGCGAGGGCAGGGGCCGTGGACGCAATGTCGCGATATAGTGTACACAATAGCTATGATGATAATTTCCGGCGTATGTGCGAGTATCCAACGATGACCACCCTATGGAATTGAGCCGACTTCGTTCTCTTGTGCGCGCACGCATAGCGAACGTCTCGCGTCACGACCTTCTCTGGAGTGCCGCCATGGGTGAGGCGAGCGCGTTCCTGTGCTTGCCGCTTCTTGCGAATCTGCATGTGCTCTCGCTCCTGTCGCGCTGGGGCGATGCTGCTATCATACTCTTTGGTTTCATTCTCTTTGCGGGTCTACCCGTGGCACTTTCTACATTCATCGTCCTGTCTTCGCTCCTCCCGTTCTCTTCACAAAGCGCAGCTCAATTTGGCCGGTACGGCGTCATCGGCGTATTCAACACCGCGCTCAATACCGCGCTTTTCAATTCGTTCATCCTCGTTACCGGCATCTCACGTGGCCCATACGTAGTGCTTTTCTCCTTTATCAGCTTCGCGCTCATCATCACGCAGGCGTTCTTTTGGAACATGCTGTGGACTTTCCGCGAGGCGGAACAGCAAAACCGGCGCAGGCAGTATGTACGATTTTTCATCGTATCGGGTACCGTGGCTTTTGTTAACGTTTCCATCATACACGTGCTGGTGAACGTAATCGGGGCGCCCGCCGGTCTTGAGCCCGCTCTCTGGGCCAACATCGCACTTGCCGTAACGATCATCACCGCCGTGCTGGGCAATTTCCTCGGGTATAAGTTCTTGGTGTTCTCGACTTGAATGTCGCACGTCTCGGGTTCTCAATGTGCGACGGGCACTCCAGGGTCTCGCTCGAGCACGATCACATTCGCGACATCCGATCTTTTTCGGTATCCAGGAAATAATTGGGTACTGCTGGCTTCGAGACCGTTCGAGGCCACAATGATGTCGGGGATCTGCGCCCCGATGACAGAACGCTCTTCGTCACCGAGGGCCCAGTAGCCCTCGCCATTGACCGAGATGTACTGATAGTAGGGCGCTCCCTGCGGCAAAAAAATGGGTATCTGCGGAACGTCGTACACGAAAAATGTCGTACGCGGGTCGAGTTGTCCGAAATATGCTTGCAGTGTGGAGGTACGTGCAGAGGCCCAGTACGCTTGCACCCACGAACCGAAGAAGAGTACATACACTTGCAACAGGAGCGCCCCGCACAAAAGCACGGTACCGGCGCGACGCACCACATCTCCGGCGCGCGTCGGTGAGAACCGCCGCACGAAATAGTCGACCGCAACGGGAAAGAAAAGGATCGCCAGTATCTGAGCCGGGAAGAGATACCGATACCATCCGGGCGTGCGTACATACGCGGCAAGCACGAAGAGGGTCACGAGGAACGCAACGATCTCGGCGAACGTAATGTGGGCGCGACTCTTTACGCGGGCGAACAGAGCGAGGCCCCACGGCGCAAGCATGCCAAGAAGGTAGAGCGGGGTCGATTCCCTGAAAAAGCGTACTACATTTTGCAGCGCGAGAGCGGGGAGATCTGTAAGCTGGTACGGATTGGCATAAAATTGCAGTATGCGCGAGACCGGATCATGGATATTGAACTGCGTCAGGACCCACGCACCGACGGGCAAGAGTGCCGCTGCGCCACTCCATACAAGCATGGCGAGGGGTATGCGGCGGCGTTCGTAGAACCATACGTACCCGAGTGCGATCAATGCCGCCGGGCCGAGCACCAGAAACGTCGGTTTTGTCGCAACGCAGAGACCGAAAAAGAGACCTGCAAGGAGCGCGTTTTTCTTCGTCCACTTTCCCTCTTCGAACATTTTGTACGCGAAAGTGAGCGACAGTATAAAGAAAAAAAGTCCCGGTACTTCGCCGAGCACGTTCTTCCCGTTGCCGTAGAGGGGAGCAAACGTCGCCAAGAGCGCCGCGGAAAAGAGGGCGATGCGTTTCCCCGCCAACCGCTCCAGAAAATAGTATGAAGCGCACAGAAGGAGCACGATGTACACGACCATCACGGCGCGCGCGGAAGCGAGCGATATCCCGAAAAGCGCGAACGAGACCGCGATGGGCACCGTGACCGGAAATCCCGTCGAGGTGTACGCCGCCGATGCAAAATCGCCGGGCGCTACCTGCGTCGCAAGGGTTCCATGCAGGACCATGTTCATGGAGAGCTGCACGATCATTCCTTCGTCGTACCATGTGGGCGGCGCCTCGGTGAGCTTGTAGAGCGAGAAGAGGAGCGTGAACGCCAGAACGACGGCGAGCAGCCCGTGTCCCTTTAAGAAAGTCCGAAGATGCTGGAGCGGTCCGGCCATAGATGGCATGACGCTATGAGAATTTCTGCAAAAAATCGGAAAAGGCGTTCTTCATCGCGTCGATGTGTCTTTTCTCAAGACCGTGATGGCAGCCGACGAGAAGACCGTTCTGCATGACGTGGTCGGAAACGGGATACGCCCCTTTGACATCTTTCGCGATCCCCGCAAAGCCGGGCTGGCGCAGCACGTTGCCCGTGAAAATGGGACGCGTTTGGATGTTGCGCTTCTCCAGGTAGAGCGCGAGGTCCAAGCGCGAGAACGGAACGCCCGCGCGCAACGTGAGCGGGAACGCGAGCCAGTTCGGAGCAGCCAATGCGTGCGCACGGGGCAGGACGAACATATCCTCACGGGACTTGAAGAACGCATAGAGCTCCGAAAAATTGCGCTTTCGGATCGCCGCGACTTTTGGAAGCCGTGCCAACTGCACAAGGCCGAACGCTCCCTGCAGCTCCGTCGGTTGGAAGTTGTACCCGATCTCCGAAAAAATGAACTTTCCGTCGTACGGTTTCCCGGCTACGGACGAATTGAAGCGTTTTTTTATTTCCTCCGATTTCTCGTATGCGCCGTAGAGCGTCGATTCCCTCCCCCAGTTGGCCATGAGAAGCGCGCGATGCGCGAGGACGGGGTCCCGGAAACACGCCATGCCGCCACCGCCCGCGGCGGTGATGATGTGCGAGGCATAAAAACTCGTAGTGGAAATATCGCTGTAGGCTCCTGTCGGCTTCCCCGCGAACGTTGCGCCGATGGTATCGCACGAGTCGTCCACGAACGCGAGTTTGTGTTTTTTGGCGAGGCGCGCAAGCCGCGCAAGGTCGGGGAGATTGCCGATTAAGGACGGTATCATGAGCGCCTTTGTCTTTTTCGTTATCGCGCGTTCCACCTCGTCGATGTTCACGACGTAGGTCCCCGGCTCAACGTCGACGAAAACCGGTTTCAGGCCAAGCTTCAGGAGCGGAGAGAGCGTGGTCGAGAACGTGAGAGCGGGCGTTATCACTTCGGACCCGCGCGGAAGTCCGAGTACGTCAAGCGCAAGCAGGTTCGCTGAAGAGCCTGAATTGACCATGACGCCGTGAGGTTTGCCGAACAGTTTCGCCACCTTTTCTTCGAACCGGCGCACGGAGGGCCCGGCGACTATTTTTTTCGGATTTGAGAGCACGCGCATCACGGCATTGATCTCTTCTGTGCCGTATACGGTCCCCGCATACGAGACCCTCATCTCTTCGCTTTTTTTCACCCGACCACTGTATCACGCAGAAACTTCGAAATCTATTCTCCTATTCCGCTGCCTCGGCATGCTGCGCGCGGTACCAGAGGACCGTTTTTTCGATACCGCTTGCAATGTCGGTCTGCGGCTTCCAGCCGAGCAACGTGTACGCCTTCGTACTGTCCATATAAAATTCCATGGGGTCGAGCGGGCGGTAGGGTTCCGCGCCGAAATGGATACTGATCGGCTTCCCCATCGCCGCGTTCACGGTCTCGACGACTTCTTTCACCGGCCTGCCGCTGCCGCTGCCGAGGTTGATGATCTCTCCGTGCGACTCTTCGCGCGCTCCTGCCAAGAGTACTCCTTCGACGACATCGTCGACATAGATGAAATCCCGCAGTTGTTCGCCCGCGTTCATGTTGAAATCGTTTCCCTCCAGTCCCGCTTTGATGACGTTAGGTATGAGCATCCCGAGATTCTGCGCCGGGCCGAACGTGGCGGCGGGCCGCACGACGCAGACGCGCATCGGAGTAAGCCGTCCTACAGTAAGCGCCGCATGCGTCGCCATCGTCTTCCCCAGCGAATAGGGAGAGAATGGTTCTTCCCGGTCCGATTCCCGAAAAGGGGCTTTGTTCGCGCCGTACTCCTCGATGCTTCCGAACTGAACGAATTTCTGCACGCCTTTTTTCGCGCTCGCCGTTAAGAGCGCGGAGGCGATACCGTATGTGCTTTCGAGGACGGGCCCGAAGGTATCAAAAGACCTTCCCGTATCGAGCGACGACGCGGCATTGAATACGATGGAGACCGGGGCCTCGTCGAACATGCGCAGGACGACGGCGCTGTCGGAAAGGTCGGTATCGACAATGCTGATATTTTCTCTGGGCGGACCGAGCCGCCACATCCGTTTTTTTGGGCCGGTCGCAGCACGGACGTGGGCCCCGAGTTCCGCAAGGCGCAGCGCGAGGGCCGAGCCGATGAATCCGTCGGCACCCGTTACGAGTACCGTCCTATCGTGATAGAACGAGTTCGCCGCGTGTTTTGACATGTTCGAAATGATCGACATACCACGGAATGGTGTCCTTCAGTCCTTCGGCAAATGTGAACCGCGGCTCCCATCCGAGCAGCCGCTTCGCCTTATCATACGATGCATATTGATGAGGTATTTCGAGACCGTGCGTCTTCACTACGACCGGTTCGATATCTTTCTTCATGGCCCGGGATATCGCGGCAATGACCTCGACCACGGACAACGGAGTGTTCGTCGAGAAATTGAAGGCTTCGCCGAACACACGCTCGTCCATGCGCTCCGCGAGCAGACGGTACGCTTCGGCCGCGTCGCTGATGTGCAGGTAATCCCGCACGGACGTCTTCCGGTCGCGGATAACGGGCGGCTTATCGTGGTGCAATTGGTATATCGTCCTCGGCACGAGGCGGGTCAGTTTCAAGTCGCCCGGGCCGTAGAGGTTTGCACAACGAGTAATGCATACGGGTACTTTGAATGTCTTGTAAAAACTCTGGGTGATAAGGTCCGCGCAAACCTTCGATACCTCATACGGGTAGGCGCCCTGCAGGTGATGTACATCTTCTGTATACGGGAGTGTATCGTGCTGGCCGTATGCCTTGTCGGAAGATGCAACGATGACCTTCTTGACGCTTCCGCTCTCCTTTGCCGCCTCGAGTATATTCCACGTTCCTTGGATATTCGCTTCGAACGTCGCGAGCGGATCGTCGAGCGCCTGATCGACAATGGCTTGCGCGGCAAGGTGGAAGATGATCTCGATTTTGAACTTTTTGATGATGTCTTCCAAGAGCGGAAGGTTGCGCACGTCGCCTTCAACGACAGTCGTTTTCGACCCGAGGTCGCGCTCTTCGAATATGCCGCCCGGATTATCCTCGTAGATGAGTACCACGGGCCGCGCGCCCCGGCGAATAAGCAGGGAGGTCAAGTGGCTGCCCAAAAAACCGTTGGCCCCGGTGATGAATACATTCTTATTCTTCCAAAAGTTTTCCATGGTACAGGCGCAGCCGCCACTGTAGCATATTCCCGAGGAACTCAAATATGTGCCGCAGACGCACATTGGAGCTCCCTTTGAGACGCGGCAGGTATTCTATTTCCATCTCGCCTATGGGGTATCCCATTTTTTCGGCTTTGATGACCATCTCGGCATCGATGAACCAGTCGGTCGACCGCAAATGCGCCGCGTGATAGAACGCGCGAGTGACCACCTTTGGCGTTGCGTTGAGGTCGCGCGAGTGCAGACCGAAACCCCACGTGAACAACGTATTGAAAAAGAAGCTGATGATGACGCGTTTTAGCCCATCACTCTTGCGATTTTTGCGTACGGCTTTATACATGGCGAACCCGCTTTCCTCAAGCGCGATGGCTATGCGGCACAGGTCTTCGGATTTTTCCTGATTATCGGCTCGTATGATACCGAGGACCGCTCCTCGCGCACCCTTGAGGCCCGAGAGGACCGCTCGCCCGTACCCAAGCACGGGCTCCCGCACAACCCGCAGCTGCGGTATTGTCTTTTGGAATTCCGACAAGACCTCCGGTGTCTGGTCGGTGGATGCGTTGTCGACGATGAGTATCTCGAAGTCCCGGTGCATCCCGAACAGGCTCTGGAAGAGACGGGGCAGTAAGACCTTCAAATTATCAGCCTCATTATGCGCCGGTACAATGACCGAAAGGAGCGTATCGCGGGTTGACGGATTGCTCATAGTAAAGGGTGTGCGACAGTATAGCGCGCCCACGCCTTTTCCTCTATAAAAACGCAGTGCTCGTCTCTCACGGGGTATACTGCATACGAACATCTTTCATGCTGGCATCTCTTAGGTCTCCCGCCGTTATCGCCTGTACTATCGTGCTCGTCTTGAGCGCATGCGGCGCGTGGCTCAAGTTGAACTACTTCGGCACGACGCTAACCAGCGATTACCAAGAATACGTCGAGACCGCGATGTATTTCGGAGGCGGCACGGACGAAGTCGTTCCGCAGCGGCTCCTGAAACCACTCAATCCCCTCCTTATCGCAGGCATGAGCACGTTCATGCCGACCGGAACCGCCTTTCTCCTGCAGGCGCTTGTCTTCTATTTCGCGCTCGCGATCGCGGTGTATTTCCTCGCGTGGCTTTTTTTCCGCGACTGCTTCGGAGCCGCCTTGATAGCGCTCATGGTGACATTGAGCTATCCCGTTCTTCGCTACGGCGTCGAGATAAATACGGAAACGGGCGCGCTTTTTCTCTACGTGCTCTCGCTCATCCTCACGTTCAAGTTCATCGAGCGCCCGTCCCTCCCGCTTCTCATCGGCAACACATTCGTCGTCACAGTAGGCTTTTTGTGGAAGGAGTATAGCATCGTCGCTGGTATCATATTTGGCCTCGCGATTCTCTTCCACGCGACGCTTTCGACGCGGCTGAAGGCAATATATGTCGCACTCTACGGAACTATTTTCCTCGCTGCCCACATACCCTGGCAACTATGGATATGGATGCAATACGACTACAGCTACCTCTCCTGGTATACGGGCAACGTAACTGGCGGCATTAAGAGCCATGAATTCTCGCTGCGCAATATCGTGAAGAGCACCGCCGCGCTCATTGGGCTGGCGTGGCTCGCGGTTCCCTTTGGCTTGCGCCGATTCTCCGAACTCGATCCCGCGCGAAAATTCTTCCTTCGCATTTCTCTCCCGCCGCCTTTTATCGGGTACCTCTGGGGGTACATCTCGTCCCGCCTTCTCTACGTGATGGCTCCGCCTTTTTTGCTCGTCGCCTACATGGAGATGCGCGCGTGGAAGAAAAGCACGCAAGCCGCGTTCACCGGCCTTGTAATCGCAGCCAACATAGCGTGGCTGTTCCTCTCCTACCGCATTACGCTCTAGTGCTGGCGCGCGGAAAACACAAAGGATAGTATGACTCTGATGATGTCAGAGTCTGGCGGTCCGCAAAACAACGTGGTTCGTCTCCTGCGCTGGAGCGAGCAATACTTCAAGACCGATATGGTCTACCTCGCACAGGGCGGGTTCTGGCTCACGCTCGGTACCGTCTCCGCAAGCATAGCCTCGCTCGTACTGGCCGTCGCGTTCGCGAACCTTTTGCATCCGGAAACCTATGGCGTGTATAAGTTTGTGCTTTCTATCGTCGCCATTCTTACGCTCGCGACGCTTCCGGGGATAGACACCGCATACGTGCGCGCGGTCGCGCGCGGTAAGGAGAATATTTTTCTCCCGCTACTCACGGAAATGCGGTGGGGTGTCTTGGGTGCGGTCGCATCGCTCACGTTTGCGGGCTACTACTTTTTCCAGGGCAACAACATGCTCGCGCTCGCGTTCGTGGTCACCGCCGTTTTCATTCCCGTCATGGATCCGCTCGCGCTCTATGATCAATTATTCAGCGGTCGCCGCGCGTTCTCAACCTCGACCAAGCTCGGCCTCATCGCGCGGCTTGCGACGACGCTCGTCATCATCGGCACACTTTTCTTTTGGCCCACGCTCATCGCGGTGCTTCTCGCATACCTTGCCGGATGGACCATTATCCGCGGCATATTTTTCTGGTATTCGGTCAAGGCGTACAAGCCGAATCAGGAGCGCGACGAAAGTATCCCGACGTACGGAAAACATCTGACCTTTATGAAGGGCGCGGGCACCATCGCGGGCTCCCTGGGCTCTATTCTGCTCTTCCATGTCGGCGGTGGAAGCGCATTGGCGATTTATACGCTCGCGCTCGCCCCCGTCGAGCAGCTGCGCGGACTTCTCGGCTTCATCGAGCCCTTGATATTTCCCAAGCTCGCGCATGACAATTGGAGAGTCTCGTCGTTCTCCGCTTTCATGCGAAAGACGGCGGGATTCTTCGTCGTACTTGGAAGCGGCATCGCATTCTATATCGTCGCGGCGCCGTTCCTGTTCTCCCTCGTATTTCCCAAGTACGCCGCATCCATCATCTATTCGCAAGTGCTTGCTCCGACGCTTCTCCTCTCCGCCTCCACACTCCTCCTTTCCATCATCCTTCGCGCTAAAGGCGAAACACGCAAACTGTACATCTCAAGTATCGTGTCCATCATTGCGACGCTCGCATTCACGCCGCTTGCGACCTACCTGTTGGGTATCTGGGGTCTCATCGGCTCAATATTCGCTTTGAAGACGGTGGAGACGCTTACCCTCATCTATCTCACCTTCCGGAGCGCACCCTTCACGGAAAATAAAAACCAAAGCAGCGAAGAGGAGAACGGGACGAGCGAATAGAGATAGAAAAAGAGGTACCAGGGGCGCGGCTGCGCCCGAAGCGCGCCGTGTGCAAACTTCCGCGCACTCCTGACCTCGCCTCCGAGAAGAAGACCCACCGAGGCGCCGTACGCGTAGAATCCGTACATGGAGGGACAGTTGGCCAGCAGTTGCGCGCCGAACTCGTCGAGAAATTCGACGAGTACGCGCGCGCGGGTTATCGAGAGTGCCGGATTTGGAATGTTCCTTGTCGTTGTCACGGAGGCTTTGTCTTCCTTATCGAAGTGGTAGAGCCCGAGCGGTTCGGCGATGTACCACGTGCGCGTCTTCGAAGCTACTTTCCTGAAAAAAATCGACTGAAGATACTGCACTTTCCAGCGAGTGTCGCCGATGAGCGAGCGACGGAGCATGCCGAAACCGTTCTTTCTCCCGCGCACGCCGCGGCCGCACAACTGGTCTACGAAAGGAAGCTCTCCTTCTTCCCGTTCGTAGCCGGTTAATTGTCCGTCGGGCAAACGGAAGGGTGCGCCGACGATACCGAACGCGGTTCCTTCAAGCGCCTTCTGCCCTCTCTCGAGCGCATGCGGGAGGAGTTCATCGTCGCTGTCGAGGAAGACGACATATTCTCCGCGCGCGAGGTCGAGCCCGCGGTTGCGCGCGGCATGCACGCCCTGATTCGAGGGCAGGCGCTCGTACCTGATACGCGCGTCGGCGTAACGCTCTTTGAGCATCGCCTCCGTGCCGTCGGTCGACGCATCATCGACGACGAGTATCTCGAAGTCCTGCACGGTCTGCTTCAGCACGCTATCGAGAGCCCGCGGCAGAAGCTTCTTTCGATTATATGTCGGGATAATAACGCTGATCATAATTTAGAGCTCGCAGTCGCATTTCACTTTTGTCTGTATGTCCGCTATCTTCCGTGCGGGATTGCCCACGTACACCGTATACGGCGGCACGTCGTGCGTCACGACCGCGCCCATACCGACGATGGCGCCTTCGCCAATGGTAATGCCGGGAACGATAAGAGCGCCCGATGCGACCCACGCGAAATCACCGACGACAATGGGTTTCCGGAGCGGTGGCCAGTTCTCCGTCCGGTAATCGAGTGTTTGTGTATTTAAAATGGCCCGCGATGAGATATGGACATGGTTCCCGATGATTATCCCTCCCCGGCCGTGAAAAATAGCTCCCTCGCTCAAATACACGCGATGACCGACCTCAACTTTCTGGGGCGAATAGACCGTTATCTTCCCGTAGACTTGCAAGTACTTCCCGCATGCGCCAAAGAGGCGGCTCCAATACCAGCTGCGGAACTTCGTCCACATGCGTTCGCGAAAGCCGAATTCCCTCAAAATCAGTCTCCGCATGAGCTTGAGCATATACCGATTATAAACAAGTTAAAGGGCGGAGAGACGGCACTCATTACGCGGCATTACCGCTTTAAAATGTTCCTCTTTATCAGGCCGACAACCTTTTTCAAGAAGGCAGGTCCGGGTTGCTCAAGCTCGAACGCATCATAACGGATTTTTTTCATCGAAAGAGCAGCCGATGCCAGGTCCTTGTCGCCGACCTTTGTCACGACCATGTACCGTTGGTTGACAGGATTGACCTCGATGGTCTCGGCTTCCACATCTTTATTTTTCGCGCTCCACTCTTCCCACGCCAAGTGCTCGCCCCATTTCCCTCCAACAAATTGGTCTTTCGGGTCTTTCCAGTCGTCCCAATACAGGACGACCCCGGGGCGGAGTAGCGGCTTTATGAAATTCAATAGCTCGATTGTTGATTTATAAATATCCACGTCGATGTTAACAAAAATGAGGTCCTTTATCTCTTTTTGCAATTCCGGAACGAGCGAGTCGGAGAAGAAACCGTCAACGAGACGTATTCTCGCATCGTCCCGCATTCCTATCCTCCGCAAACGTCCCAGCACGATGTCCTTGGTACTCTTGTATTCGCCCGGGGCGTGCCTCGAAGGAGACCACACTCCTTGTTGCTCTTCCGGAAGTCCTTCCCAAGAATCGAAGCCGATGAGCGTCGAGTTTTTAAAATGTTTCTTCACTTGTTCCGCCTGCCACACAAAAGAATTGCCGACATGCACGCCAAATTCAAGACAAGTCCCCCCTTCCGGGAAAGTCTTGTGGGAAAGACGGAACGCATTCTGAAAAATACTGCTCATGGAGAATTGAAACACCATTACCATATCACGCCCGTCGTCGGATTTGAAGAATCGCCGGGCTCTGGTAGCATGGAGCCTCTATGCGGAAACCTATGCGCGTACTCGTCATCGGCGGGAGCGGCTATATCGGAGGCGCGGTAACCGACATTCTGCAAAAAAAGAAGGTTGACTTCACCGTGTACGACAACCTGCTGTACGAGCAGCATTATCTAAAACCGGTAGATTTCGTCGCGGGCGATGTCCGCGATACCGCAAAACTGAAGAAGCTCCTACCGAGATACACCCACGTCATCTGGCTTGCCGCGATTGTCGGCGATCCCGCCTGCCAGATACGCCCGCAACTCACGACCGCCATCAACCACACCGCCGTCGAGTGGCTCGCAAAGAACTTCAAGGGACGTATCGTCTTCCTTTCGACCTGCTCCGTGTACGGCGAGAACGCCGTAGAGGCGGACGAGGACGCCGCCCCCAACCCTCTCTCTCACTATGCAAAGACGAAACTCGCCGCAGAAAAAAGCCTCGCAAACTCGAACGCGCTCATTTTCCGCCTCGGCACCGTCTTCGGCATATCGGACGCGTTCGCGCG
>Ga0209542_10017623_pt1 | contig 11675 bp, 15 predicted proteins | sample RifCSPhighO2_01_FD_184028 | JGI IMG/M metagenome (GOLD analysis project Ga0209542, IMG submission 184028) | Soil microbial communities from Rifle, Colorado - Rifle CSP2_plank highO2_0.1 (SPAdes) (version 2) | ecosystem: Environmental > Terrestrial > Deep subsurface > Rock core/Sediment ...
CTACTTTTTCCAGTATAAGCCAGTCCTAATTTAACCCCTTTGACAGCTGCTTCGTTTCCAATAATGGTCAAGCTAACCTTTTTTTCTTTTTCCTGCCTACCTGAAAAATAAGACTTAAACTGGGAAAAATAATCAGAAAACGAATAGTGTTCATTATTATAACTTTTCTCTAAATCTAATATTCTAGCCAAAGTTTCTGGCACAGTTAACCGCTTCTCCACTTGGAGAGCAGTCATTTCCTGCAGCAATCTGCGCCAACCTTTTTCAGGCAACACCTTTTTCTTCAGCTGCAGGCAATGCTTATTATCATAGCCTACTACTTCTCCCGGCTTCTGTTTGGTTAACAGCTCAAAAAGAGTCATGCCCAAGGAATACACGTCCGACCGGGGAGAACTGTTGCCAGAATAATTTTCCAAGGGAGCATAGCCGTAAGTTCCGGCAATGGTTGAGCCGCCCACTATCCCTGCCACTCTTTCCTGGACGCTGCCAAAATCTACCACAACTATTTTTCCTTCCGCCGACTGAATCAGATTGGAGGGCTTGATATCCCGATGAATCACGGGAGGAGTCTGAGAGTGGAGGTATTGCAGCACCGGAAGAACGCTTTTAGCTATTTCCAGCACTTCAGAAAAAGTAAACTGATGGCCTTGGCTTAATCGGTCAGCCAGAGAAGCGCCTTCAACATAATTCATTACAAAATATTGCGACAGGCCGTTATCTTTTTCCACCTTAAAATAATCTCTTAGCTTGGGTATCTGCGGATGGTCCAGCTGCCGCAAAGTTTCAGCTTCTCTTTGAAACAGATCCAAGCTTTTCCAGCCAGCGCTGTGAGATAAGTTAAACTCTTTCAGGCAAACCAGCTGGCTGCTCTCATCCCGGGCTTGATAAGTGGTGGAACCTAAACCGCCGCCTAATACTTTTTCCAAGGTATAATTGCCAATTTTCTGATCGTTCATGATTTATGCCTAACCATTTGTAGCCATAATTTAAGCCAAATCAACAACTTTTAGTTTGGCTTTCCACCAGTTTGCTGAAATATTCCACAAACAGGGGAGCTTCCACCCAAACTGAGCAGTCATAGCTTTTATGCACTTTTTGGTCATCAGTCAAGAACATGAACAAGCTTTCGTCGTCAATCAGGCAGAACCTGGCTTCACAATTCTTTAATTGCTTCACGACAGCAATCTTCTCCAGCAAGGCTACAGTTTCCTTGCCTACGGAAGTTGGAATAATCAAGGTTATTTTCACGCCATTCTTGCCGGCTTTTCTTAAATGATTGGCCAGCAGCTCATACTTTCTCTCCAGGCCTTCCTTGGTAGTCATTAAGGTAATTGATGTTTTGGCATTCTTAACCAAGCCGATTAAATGCTCATATCCTTTGTCACGGCCGCGGAAAGCTCCGCTGTGGTCAGTAGGGTCAATAAATTTTATCCCATTGGAATGCAAAGCAGTTAATTCTGATAGAATGTCGCTGTCTTTCAGCTCGGATAAGACCTGATTTCTTAATTCTGCTTCCTCGCCGACTTTCTTTTTAACCCGCTCGACAACTTCAGCTGGCGGCACAGCCAGGTATTTGATGGGCTTGCCTACTTTAACAATGATAAATCCTTTCTTCTCCAAAGATTCCAAGACATCATAGGCTCTGGATCTGGGAACAGCCGAGATGTCCGATAATTCTCCTGCAGTGGATACGCCTCGGCTTAGCAAAGAGACCCAGAGCTTGCTCTCATAAGAGTTTAAGCCAAAATCTTTCAGTTTGTTTAGGAAATCTTTTTGCACGAACATAGTTATACTCCCCCTTACCATCTTGCTCTGCTTTTTAAAAAGTTATTTTCTTTATAAACTTTTCCTGGATTATTTCACTTTTTAGTGATAACAATGGAGTTACTCTAGAGGCGAAGGAACGATTAAGGTGCACAAGAAGGCGGTGGTTTAAGGAATTAAGCCAGCTTTCCTGGCCAACCGTTCAGGCGCAGTATATTTCAGCTTTAGAACGGCATAATCCAAGCAGGTGGCGAAAGAAGCGATCGGCCGGCCTTCCACGTCGACAATATCCGGGATCGTTGGAATGAATGGGTAATATTCTAATAATTCATCCCGAGCCATGTTAGCGTAAATTCTAGACTGAGTAAAGTTGTCTTCGGCGAAAATTTCAGTAGAAATCCTGCCAGAATAATAATCAGTCAGAACGTTCAAATTAGAATTGTAAGGTGTTTCTCTTCCATCCCATTTCTCGATAATACAGTTCAAACTATAATTTACTTCATAGTTAAAGTCATGCCCTAAAAGGGCTTCATCAAGACCATATTCAACATAATCAGATCTTTTTCTCAAAGGCATTCTAATCAGCCAGTTTAATTGCTGCCTTACTTTAACCAGATCCTTATCTAGGGCATGCTTACAGATATATTCTGCTCCATTATGCCCGCTGCTCTCGGTTTTGGCTGGATCGTTCTTGTAATAAGCCAAGTTAAGCTCAGTTAAAAAAGGATCAAAATGCGGGGTTGTTTTTAGTATTCTCAAATACTTTTCTCCTATATCTATCACCTCAGTAATTACCAAGTAAGAGCGCCAGGCCAAATCTCTCTTCTGCAGCCCCTGCTGATGCCAAAAATTGCTGTGCACGGCATGCCTGGATTCGGAGTCCATAGCTGAAAGCAAGTTTCCCCATGATGAAAATTCATGGGTTGGTATTGTTACCAGATGTTTATGCTCCCCAAACCCAGAATCATAAGATGCCCTTTTATTGTCAGCTACTGGCAACTCAATCAAAGTGCGTTCCTGATCAAAATCAAGGCCGGCATAAAAATAATTAGCATTAGCCAGGTAGGTAGCAGCATATATTTTATCAATGAAATCATTGCTTAAGGCTTTGGTTAAAATACCGCGCCGATCTTTCCACCTTGCCTTAACTTTTTGTTGATGAAAAACGTTTTTCTCAGCCAACCATTTGATATCATTTAGGTTATAATGCAATACTTCTTCCAAGCCGCCTAGCAACTCGGCACGGACTTGGCTTGACTCTTTCTCTAGAATCCGTTTAAGCTTCTCATCCCAGGCCGGCATGTGGTAACATTAATCTGCCGAGTATAATAAGCTAATCTATAAAAAACATTTAGTGCAGGATCTATGGTGAAATTTACTGTAATCAACCATTTTTGAAAAATTGCTTAAGACCTTACTTTTCATCCACTGTAAACAACCTGGAATCGTTAACCTTAAACAGGCCCATTCTGGCTCCGGCATCCAGCCAGCCATGAGCGTAGTTTAAGGCCGCGAAAGCCAGCACGGCATCTTTTTTTTCAGCAAGAAAATGGTTGGCGTCATCATAATACCTTTGCGCCATGTCCAGAACTTCTTCGGCCTGTTTTTTTCGTTCCAAATCTAAATTGCCTTTAACTTGGTCTAAGGCTTCCTTAGTTATTTTAAAATATTGTTCCAGTTTTTGCGTGGTTATAGTGCTATTCATCTTAATATTAAAAAGAATGATTATTTTTAAGGTTATAGGGCTAAAAATGTTAAGACGCTTTTAACTTAATCATAAAATTGTGCGAGCGTCGTAATTCGCTTTGCTAAACGTTTTCGCCACGAAGTCGGCATGGTAGTGAACTACTCGTCACAAAAAGATGGCTCCCTAGATTAAAATCGCCCTCATCTGACATCAACAAGCTGTAAATCTGCAACCTCGCGGAAGTCTCGATCGAGCGTGAGAAGGGGCAAGTTGTGGACCAGGCAAGTCGCCGCAATGAGAATGTCCAGCTTGCCAATGAGACGCCCCTTCCTCTCCAGTTTCTGCTCAACCAGAATACTTTTTCTGGCCACGTCAAGATCGATGGGTAGGGTGTGCACGCTTTGCAAGAATGCATCGAAGCTGCTGGTTTCGTCTCCACGAAGACCCACTCCCACTTCATGGACGGTGATTGCACTGATGGCTGCTGGTTCCGAGGTCAAGTGCTCCCGTAGGCCTTCGCCTTGTTGGCCACCCTCAAGAAGCGTGATGACAGCCGACGAGTCGAGAACAATCATTGGGCGTGGCCTCCGAAAAAGCGCCGTTGCCGTCCTTCGAATTCACGCTCTAGCTCGGCCCGACGCTTCTTGAGATCAGCCTTCAGCCGCCGCGTTATCTCCGGTTTATCCTTCCATATTCCGCAGAACTTGGCCGCCGCCCCGATTTTCTCGTGCGAAAGTCTCAAGATGACATCGCTGAAACTCTCATCACCGTATTTGATTGCCTTAAGCGCTACGTAAGCATCTTCGGTAATGCTAAGAGATTTGATACTCATGCGTACACGTACGTGTACACGTATATTTATACTTTTCGTTTCTCACAACAAGTCGACCGAGCATGCGACATGTTCAAGGCAGAGAAGACTTCGCTATAAACTACACTTGGCAAGGGTATCGAGTGAGCTTTGATAATCTGTTTTAGCAAAAGCAGGCAATTTTTCTTCAATTAGTTTTACTGTTCCAATAATCTTAAAATGGAAAAAATTTACAAGCATAATAAAACTGAACCGCAAAAACAGAATAGAATTTTTCATGTCCTTCTAAATCACTTTTTCTTAAATGTTGTGTATCTCCAGAAAAATCAGAGGCAACATAAGCATTAGCTCCTTCGGGAATAAAAACTGATTTTCTTTCAGTCATTTCATCAATCATCCTTGAAATATCAATGCACGGATTTGCTACGACCAGAGTAGTTATTTTACCTACCAAGATTGCATCATCTTTACTGAGAAGATCACCATCATCTCGATATAGCGTTCCATCTTCATCCTGCATTAACCGTTCAAGTTTATTCATTTTAACTCTACTCTATAAAATTATTTAGCACCACTTCACGGCCGCTTTACAGTAATGGGCAGAATCCCCGCCTCAAACTCCTGCAGCGCCAGCTCAATAGGGTTAAATTTTAACTTGTCTAAATCATCGCTGCTCAGCTTAAGCAAGAATGGCGCTCCCATCGCTAGCTGTAAGGCTCGCGAGCCGATCATCCGCGCCTTTTCATACTTGGTGTATTTGATCTCATCATTCATGGTAAAGACACCTGCTCCAGCACTGCTCTCAGTTCTTTGGCTTTCTCTATGGCCAGATCAATAATCGTGTCAACTTCTGTTAAGGTCAGGGTTCCTTCACCGCCTTTCTGCAAGGCCGAGATGGTACTGTTCTTGTCAATGGACACCGTCAGCCTGGCTTCAGCGGACTTTTCTTCCTCAATCAATGGATCAACCAGCAATTTGCCCTTGATTTTATAGATGGTAACAGAAACTGGCTCTTTGATGAGCGGCAAATATTTAGCCGTTTTTTGCTTGTAGTCAATAGCCCATGTTTTCGGATCAACCTGTGGAAATCGGGCTACTTTCAATGCCGCTAAAGTTGCCAGGTTTGCTGCATCAAATAGATTACCGTCATCATTGATGGAAATAATGTCTACGGTAACAAACCAGGCTCGCTCGCCAGGCACGATACATAAAGCTTTCAAGTCGATGGCTTTAGCTTCTCTTATGCCACGGTCAGTAACCCTAGCCAGCTCTACGGCCTTAATCCCTGGCGGCCCGGGCTCATATTCTGAGCTGGACAGTGGCAGCAATTCGGCATTGATCATAATTCCCCCTTGATCAGAAGTGTCATTGTAAGGCTTTTCAAGGGACAATTTCACGCCGGCCATTACCACCGTTTTGCCAATGGTTACTTTGGCTGAACCTTCTGCAGTCCAGGATAAATCTGTTTCAATCTGTATCGGCTGGCGGTATTCAGTAAACGGACGCAAATCCAGGCGCTTATCCAGCAGCGCCAATTCTTTAACTGCTTTAACATTAGTTACCATGGCTGCCCTCCTTAAAATATTCCTTCAGGGCAGCAATCTGCACTTGATGCACTTTTTCAATAGCTTCCTGGCCTAGTTTGAGGGCTTTCATTAAATTTTCTTTGGATATCTCCCCGTCCATCTGTAGCAAGGTAAGCTCCTTTGTATGATGGATCATAGCTATCGGAATATCCGAAACCACAGCTTGTTTTGATTCTTCGTTGAATTCATTGATGTGCTCTTCTTTATAGGTCAAGTCAGCAATAATTTTGTCGTCAGCCATGCCTACCGCCACTGCGCTGACTAAGTCTTTCATTGGTATCCCGGCATCAGCCAAGGCCATGGAGGCAGCAGTTATCGCCGCACACCTTGTTCCGGCATCAGTCTGTGGCAATTCTACGAATACATCAACTACGGAATTGGGATATTGTGACAAGTCAACTACCGGCTCCAGCGCTTTAGTCATGACCATGGCAATTTCTTGAGCCCTTCGGCTGCTTCCCGGCCGGATTCTTTCTCCGGAACCAGAGAAGGGCATCATGCTATAATGGCAGCGCAAAATGCCTTTTTTTGGATCGGCTAAAAATTTAGGATAGATTTCTCTGGGCCCATATACTGCTGCCAAAGCCCAGGTCCGGCCAATCTTAAACGAAGCTGACCCTTGGGCATTAGGGATTACTTTAGTTTTGGCTTCCATCGGCCGCAATTCATTATTTTTCCGGCCGTCTAAACGCTCTCGATAAACCATTATTGATTCCCTCCTAGGAATGATTCTATTTTTTCGGTCAACCCGGATAAATGCGATTTTTCTTCAATCATTTTTATAGCTCTTTCGGCCCTGACTTCTCCTTCAGGAGTGCCTAGGACCCAAATCAGGCCATTCTGGCCGACAGTTATTTCACAGCCGGTTTTTTCTTTAATTAAAGTGATCATGCTAGCTTTTTTACCGATAACCCGGGGAACTTTCTGGCTGTTGATTTCAATAATCCTCCCACCCTGGATTTTTTTCAACCCGGGCTCTCTCATGCTGACATCAATCAGCCGCTGTGAAGTTACGTTAACTATGCCTACTATCACATAATCATCGATGGCCAGAATCTTGCTTAAATCCTCTTCTTTCTTGATAAATCTGGTTGTGGCATCTTTAACATTAAGCATGGCTGAATAAGCAGTATTAGTATCTACGCGCCAGCCGGAGAAGGTTATGTCCATAATTCTGCCGATGATTTTATCGCCGACTTTAGGCAGGTAGGGCCCTGATAGGGGGATGACCTTGATCACCCGACCGGAAACATTAACAATTCCTAATAATTTAGAAAATATCTGGTGCTCTTCCCGATAGCAGTTTTCGCCAGGAACATAATCCAAGCCGCTAGCCAGAACTTCGCCAGGGACAACTATTTTTCTTTCTTCAACTAAAATTTCACTCATTTTAAAAGCTTCTCCGTTATTTTCTCTCGTACTTGGGCTAAAAATCAGGAGTTATTTAAAAAACTATTGGTGTTTTCAGAATATATTACCTTTTGGCCAGGAACTATGGTTTAGATTTGACTTTAAACCATCGGTGTTTTTGCCTAACGCAAACTATTCCTTAACTAAACAAGATTATTCTTTAACAAACGCTCTAATCTCATCATCGCTTAGCTTTCTAAAGCGCTTAGTTCTGACATCAACGTAAGCTGCGTCAACCCGTTCGACATTAAAATTATCCTTAAGGTATTCCTTCATGGCCCCAATCCCTAATTTTAATCCTTCCTGCACCGTTAAATTGGGCTTGTACTTCTTTTTCAGGATCTCATCAATTTCAGCTTCGCCTTCGCCGATGGCTGCCGCCCGGTACTGGAAATATAACCCGTAGGGCTCAGTCAGAAACAATCTGATGGTGCCATCTTCCTCTACTCCAGCCACCAACAACGAAACGCCAAAGGGCCGCAAACCAGCAGACTGGGTGCAGACCTGCTTTAAGTCGCAGATCTCTTTCACGATGCTCAAGACGTCAATCTTGGAGTCAAAGGTCACTGAATGCTGCTGCGCCCGCAACTGTGCTCTGTCCACTAAAACGCGGGCATCAGAGATTATTCCGGCCGCGGTAACAATGATATGGTCATCAACCTGAAACATCTTTTCAATGGCTTCAGGAACCATCAGCTTGGAAGTGATGCGCTTATCAGATACTAATACCACTCCGTCCTTGCAAGCTAGGCCTAAAGCCGAGGATCCCTGCCGGACCGTTTTCTTGGCATATTCCACCTGCAGCAGCCGGCCGTCAGGAGAGAACATGGTAATGGATCGATCATAACTCATCTTGTCCACGATTTGTTTTTGGTTATTCATAATAATGCACCTCTAATTTTAGTAGGATTATCTAGTTGGGTTAGTTATCTGCTTACCTTTTTAAGTATTCCGGAAGTAGTCACCGATTTAATGGCTACTGCCGATTTGCCGATCTCTTTAACTAGCATCAAGGCCGAGATTATTTCTTTCACGAAAAGATGGTTGACTTTCAAGACAAAGCGCTGGCCGGCATATTGCTCCTTGATAAAAACTGGAGATGATTTAGCCAGGCCTAGCTGGCCAATGAACTCTTTAATCGCCAGAATGGCTGCCGCTTCCACCTCTGAAGACTTAAATTCCCGGTCAGAGATTATTTCAAACAGGACGTACCTCTTTTTTTGCCTTAGGGAAGGAAGCAGGGCCATCTTAAATCATCTATTCGTCGCCATTTATCAGACGTGATTTACCCCACAAATTCTTCCTCTAAATTATCCATCGTAACAGAGTCTGAATCATCTTCCATTGAGTCCTCAGCACCGGCAGAATCTGGCTGAGGCTTAGATCCAGCTCCGAAAACTTCTGGATCGTTGGAAAATACTTCCATAGAAGCGCTTTTGACGACTTCTATTTTACCGAACTTGCCGGTCGACAACTGCTTTTCCTCCCTAAATTCAGAACACCAGCCGTTTTGCAGGTGGATTTTGTCACCAACATTAATTTTGTCAATATCCTCATTCCAGAGAGTTAATTTGATAGCGCCGGAACCATCTTTCACTTTAGCATTGCAGACCTTGCCTTTCTTGCCGAACTTTTCAAATTCGCGCGGCTCTTCTTTATCAACGACTTCCAGGATCAGGTCAATATTCCCTTGATTTGGCTTTATGTCTTTAACTTCCATGTTGATTCACCCCTGAGAAACTCCAGCCAGACGTATTATATATAATTTTCTGTTGGCTGTATGCAATTGAGGCTAAGGGTGATTCTATGAAGCTTATCACTTAACCGAGGCGCCAAAGATAGCCTTGAGAACATAAGACTTATTAAAACTAACAACCCCCCAGCTTGACTGCCATAAAGCAGACCTGGTTTGGCTAAAAAACAGGGCTATAATCCCTCCCTGATTTAATCACTTTTTTCCAACAACTTCCGCGCATGGACTAAATGAGCATAATATTTCTGCTTGACTGCTTCCGGCAGCCGCCGGTAAAGCTCAAACATCTCCCGATAATTGCTGTTTTGGTCAGCCAAGCTGCCCTTGCCGATATTCAGCACCAGCAATTCCATCTTCTTGTCGGCCTTTAACTTACGCTCAATTCGCTCCCTGATCTCAGTAATGTTAGCATAAAAGTTAGGCTTGTGGCGTTCAGCCAGCCGGGTGTATAAATTATAAATCTCTTGATAATACTGCTTCATTTTTTCGATGGATTCCCCTTGAGTTATGGAAGGCACCAGCTGCAGCTTTTTTCTCAGCCGGCTAGAGGATGAAAAAAAATGAACATAAAGTATAATTAAGGCCATCACAGCTAGAGCCAAAGCCAGGGACAAATATCCGATTTTTAACCTCTGGTCTGAAATAGCATAATATAATATGATTAACACTGCTATAGCGATTGGTATAATTATCAGGAAAATTATTGAGCCGCTTACCGCTTTCTTGTCCATCTGCTGAAGAAGATAATTTTTATATTTAAATGTTTATCTGGGCCGGCTCTGTAGAATTGCTGCCTGCTGCAGGAAAGTTAGCAGGGTATTTCAAACCAAGAAGAAATTATCTTACAACTGGCCCTAAGCTCTCAAATTTAAATTTATCTTCCATCGCCAGTAGAAGTTTCATCTTCAAATCTTCAATTTTAACTCGAATCTGTTTGGTGCTCTCTCTGTCCCTAATGGTCAGAGCTGCATCCTGCAAACTTTCAAAATCGATTGTAACACAAAAATTAACCCCCATTTCATCAGCCCGGGCGTATCTTCTGCCAACAGAGCCGGAAGCATCAAAATAAGCAGAATAAGGCCTGAACTCTTCATAAACAGCTTCAGCCTTAGCCAATAATTCAGGGTTATTTTTTACTAGCGGCAAGAAAGCATAATCGTAAGACCCAAAGTGTTTTGGCAAATGCAATACTACATTGCCCCTGTTCGCATCTTCTTCATAATTCAGGTCCAGCAAGGCATAAACATTCCGATCTACGCCAAAACTTAATTCCAGAACGTGCGGGATAAATTTTTTGCCGCTTTGCTCATCAAAAACTTCCATCTTCTGGCCGGAAACAATTTGATGGCCTTTAAGATCGTGGTCAGTTCTATAGTGCAGGCCGCCCATTTCCGTCCAGCCGTGTTCACGCAGCTCTATCTCGATGTCAAAATGGTACTGGTTATAGAAAGCTTTCTCTTTGTCATTTAATTCATAAAATCGAAATTTCTTTTCTTTAATCATTAGAACATCAAAATAAAATTGCTGTATCTTAACCAAGTGATAAACATAAAATTTTGGCAAGCCCTTCTCCACCAATTCTTGCGCAGTTATTTTCTTAGCGCCAGCCTCTCTGTCTTTTAGCTGCATCAGGCTTAACTTATAATCTTTAACCGCAGCAAATTGCGGATGTTCATTGATCTTCTCTGGATTAAAGAAAATCTGCAGCTCTGCCTGCGTGAATTCTCTCTGCCTCAAAGTTAAATTTCGGGGCGAAATCTCGTTGCGGTAAGCCCGGCCAACCAAAGCTAGGCCTAAAGGAAGCTTGTTTCTTAGCAGCTCGTACTGCAGTTTAAAATTTACGTAAGGAGATTGGGCCGTTTCCGGCCTTAAATACGCCTGCTGTGTCTTCCCTACACCAGTTTTAACCGGGAACATCATGTTAGTTACAGAAACCGGCTGCAGCTTTCCACCGCACTGGGGGCAGGGCAGCTTATTCTTTTCAATCTGCGCCGTTAATTCTTCCGGCGACAATTCTGCGGCTCTCCGGCCCAGCTTCTGTTCCAGCAACAGGTCTGCGCGTTCAGTAAATTCACATTTAGAGCAATTAACTACTGGGTCGATAAAATGGTCCAGATGGCCGGAAGCCTTGAACACGTTAGCGGGCATAATGTTGGCCGTCTCAATCTCATGGAAATTATCGTTTAATGACAAGAAGCATCTTCTCCAGGCATTTTCGAAATTATGTTTTAATTTTGTCCCCAAATGGCCGTAGTCATAGAAGCCGGAAAGCCCGCCATAGATTTCACTAGATTGGTAAATGAACCCTTTCTTTTTCAGGAAGGCCGCAAAGTCAGGCATGGTTAATCTGTAAGAAGAGAAGTTTATTAAGTTTATTGTGGAAATGGCTCTGTAGAATATGTAGTTAGCATCAATTTGCGAAGCACTACTATCGTTAAATATTCGGCTGACAAGAGGGTTGCCTCATCCGGAGAATGTCAGCCTTTACCTGACAGAATCAGGTGCTGAGCCTTATGCTAACCGAGTGCAACGAGATTTTCTACAGAGCCCCCACTTGCAAAAGTTTTATAAATAACCTCAACCTTCCTGATAAATATAACATTAAGGTGTTAGATATTCTTGTGAGTTATGATGGATAAGCAATTAAAAACAGGTACAACGACA
>Ga0209542_10017624_pt1 | contig 11674 bp, 17 predicted proteins | sample RifCSPhighO2_01_FD_184028 | JGI IMG/M metagenome (GOLD analysis project Ga0209542, IMG submission 184028) | Soil microbial communities from Rifle, Colorado - Rifle CSP2_plank highO2_0.1 (SPAdes) (version 2) | ecosystem: Environmental > Terrestrial > Deep subsurface > Rock core/Sediment ...
AGATCTAATAAGAATGAAATCTGTGCGCTTTGAAGGAGAACATGGAGAGAAGGTTGTTGAGGACGAAATTCCGGAGAATATGAAAACCGCTGTGGAGAAATACAGACACGACATGATTGAGAAAATCGCGGAGACAGACAATGTCCTTACAGAGAAGTATCTTGGTGGCGATGAGATAAGCGAGGAAGAATTGAGAGAAGCTTTGAGAAAAGCCGTATTGAATGTAACTTTGATACCGGTTCTCTGCGGAAGCGCGCTGAAAAATAAAGGCGTCCAGCTGGTTCTCGATGCGGTCGTGGAATATTTTCCATCTCCAGCTGACTTACCGCCAGTCAAAGGAATTTTGCCGAAGACAGAAGAAGAGATTGAAAGAAAACCGAGCGATGACGAACCGTTCGCAGCTCTTGCTTTTAAAGTTGCAGCCGACGCATATGTTGGAACATTAACTTATTTTCGAGTTTACTCCGGTAGTCTTAATAAAGGTGTCTATTTATTGAATGCAAGTAAGGGAGAAAAAGAGCGCGTCGGGCGAATACTTAGAATGCACGCAAACCACCGCGAGGAAGTAGAAGAAATATACGCAGGTGAAATTGGCGCGCTTGTCGGACTCAAAGATACGACAACCGGAGACACATTAACCGATCCAGAGAAACCAATAATTCTTGAGCAAATAGACTTCCCAGAGCCCGTTATAGACCAGAAGATTAATCCGAAAACGAAAGCGGACCAGGAGAAAATGGCAGTCGCTTTGAGGAAACTTGCTGAAGAGGATCCGACATTCAGAGTTAGCGGTGATCAAGAAACCGGAGAGACAATTATTTCTGGAATGGGAGAACTTCACCTCGAGGTTTTAGTGGAAAGAATGAAGAGGGAGTTCGGAGTCGAAGCAACCGTTGGTCAGCCACAGGTATCATACAGAGAAACTGTGACTAAATCAGCAGAAGCGGAAGGCAAGTACATACGTCAGTCGGGAGGCCGCGGACAGTACGGCCACGCTTTAGTAAGAATTAGGCCACTCGAACAAGGAGAAGGGTTCGTATTTCTAAATTCGATTAAAGGAGGCTCAATACCGCAGGAATTTATTCCAGCCGTTGAGAAAGGTGTTAAAGAGGCGCTGGATAAAGGAGTTATAGCTGGGTATAAAGTTGTAGATGTTGAAGCGGAGCTCTTTGACGGATCGTTTCACGAAGTTGACTCTTCGGAAGCCGCGTTTAAAATCGCGGGCTCAATGGCGTTCCAGGAAGCTGTGCGTCGCGGGGAACCCATAATTCTAGAACCAATAATGAAAGTACAGGTTATTGTACCAGACGAGTACTTTGGTGACGTCACCGGCGACATCAACTCTAAAAGAGGGCGGTTGGAATCTATGGAGGATAAAGCAAATGTTAAAGTTATAGATGCAAGAATTCCTTTATCAGAAATGTTCGGATATGCCACAAAGCTTCGCTCAATGACGCAGGGGAGGGGATCGTTTACTATGGAATTCTTTAAGTACGAACCAGCCCCCAAAAGCATCGTTGAATTAATCAAAGAAGGGAAAAAATAAGGAGCTCGTTCGTATTTATTCTCCGGAAACAGGAGCTCGTGAGTATTCTCTCCATCAGCCCGCTGCGCTACATCCAGCGACTTCGCTTGCTAGTCCTCGGCACATCGCTCCGCCAAAAGACGGAGACCATGCCGATGTGCCTGCGGGGCTTCTGCGAGAGAACACTCGCTCATTTTAATCCTGCGCGGCCTGCCCGCCCTACCTACCGACATGTAGATCTTAGATGAGAGAATGTGAGCTCGTGTTGTTTCTAAGGGTAACTACTACCTGCCCGCCTTTGGTGGGAATTAATTCAGTAGTCCGTCGATTGTAGGACTTGACCCCGTTAGTAATCGCACGCCATAGGCGTACGACAGTTGCCTGCTGGCAAAACTTATTACTAACGGGGTTGACATCAGCCATACTTGTGCATAGAATATCCAATGCTCTCCCGCTAAGTAGCGCGGGCGAATAAAAATTAGTCGAAAAAAGATAAAATAATAAAGAACAGTATTAGAATAGTCGTTCTACATACTAAATACTAAATACCATATACTAGTTTTATGGCAGAAAAAGAAAAATTCAGCAGAGAAAAGCCCCACGTAAACGTTGGCACAATTGGTCACGTCGATCACGGTAAAACAACGTTGACTGCGGCTATTACGCATGTCTTAAGCATGAAAGGTCTCGCTAAGGAGGAAACAGTCGATGACATCGATAAAGCTCCTGAAGAAAAAGCGAGGGGTATTACAATCGCTCTCCACCACTCTGAATATCAGTCCGAAAAGCGTCACTATGCCCACATTGATGCTCCGGGACACGCTGATTATATCAAGAACATGATTACGGGTGCCGCGCAAATGGACGGCGCAATATTGGTTGTCTCAGCCGCGGACGGCCCGATGCCTCAAACGAGAGAGCACATCTTGCTCGCGCGCCAGGTCGGCGTTCCTGCTGTGATTGTATTTCTAAACAAAGTTGATCAAGTTGACGACAATGACTTAATCGACTTAGTCGAAGCGGAAATTAGGGAGCTTCTTAAGAAATATGAATTTCCCGGGGACGAAACCCCAATAGTTAGAGGTTCTGCGCTGAAAGCACTGGAAACTAAAACTCCAGAAGATGAAGCGGCAAAACCGATTCTCGAACTCATTAAATATTTAGACGAATATATTCCAGAGCCGAAACGCGATATCGAAAAGCCATTCCTTATGCCGGTAGAGGACGTTTTCTCAATTGAGGGACGCGGAACGGTTGCGACTGGCAGAATCGAAAGAGGAAAAGTTAAGGTTGGTGAAGAAATTGAACTGGTTGGAATTAAACCAACAACCAAAACGACTGTTACCGGAGTTGAGATGTTTAACAAAATGCTTGACGAAGGAATCGCAGGAGACAACGTTGGTATTCTTCTTCGCGGTACAAAGAAAGAAGAAATCGAGCGTGGCCAGGTTCTCTCCAAACCAGGATCGGTTACGCCGCACACAGACTTTCAGGCCGAGGTTTATCTCCTGAGTAAAGAAGAAGGAGGTCGCCACACGCCGGTCTTTCCTGGGTACAAACCGCAATTCTACATCAGAACAACTGATGTTACGGGTGAAATGAAATTGCCGGAAGGAACAGAGATGGCGATGCCGGGGGACACAGTGAATATTACGGTTAACCTAATTTCACCAGTTGCTCTTGAAGAGAAACAGCGATTCGCTATTCGTGAAGGAGGCAAGACGGTTGGAGCCGGCGTTGTTATAAAGATTGAAAAATAATGGCGGCTAAAGCTAAAGAAGTTGAAGAAGGAGATAAACTTCGCTTGAGGATCCGCTCCTACGATCATAGGTTACTTGATAACTCTGCAAAGCAGATAATCGAAACACTAAACCGCCACAACGCAAAAGTTATAGGTCCGATTCCGTTACCTACAGAATTTAAACGCTACACAGTGAACCGTTCGACTTTTGTTCACAAAGATGCTCGTGAACAGTTTGAGCTTCGCACTCATAGGCGCCTGATAGATGTGGTAAAACCATCGCAGACCGTGATTGAGTCACTTGGCGATTTAAATCTCCCTGCAGGAGTGGACATAGAAATTAAAACATCCACATAACGAGGTAAATATATAGAAAAAACGCCTTCTCGAAAGGCGTTTTTTCTACTGTTGCGACACTTTACACATCAGGATTTATTGGTTAATATAAACCTCGCCTAAAACATACGAGGCACAAGTTTTAAGCAACCGATGCCTTTCCCGCCCGCAACGCCTGAGCGAACCTGCGATGGCGGGCAGGAGTTGCCGGTTGTTTTTTTACTTGCCTGCGGTAAGCAGGCCTGCCTACCGCAGGTAGGAGTCATATCTATGGCATACGTTAATGCAAAAAAGATAAAAATGGGACAGATATTTAAGGATGACAAGGTTATCCCGGTCACTTTTATTACTTTGGACGATAGTTCGGATGTCGAATTTGAAGTGGGAAGCAAGCTAAAGGTAAGCGGATATCCAAAGGGCAGAGGTTTCCAGGGTGGTGTTAAGAGGTACGGATTTCATGGGAACAAGAAAACCCATGGGCAGAAGCATACGCTTAGATCCTCTGGATCAATTGGAGCAACTGGTCCGCAGAGAGTGTTCCCTGGAGTAAGAATGGCCGGACGAATGGGCGGAAATATTTCGACTATAAAAAATTTGGAAGTCGTTGAATTTGATAAAACTAGAAAACTTTTAGTGCTAAGAGGCGCTGTTCCTGGGAACAAAGGAGTACAGTTAAAAATTTACGCAAAATGAAGACGGACGTTTACGACAACAAAGGAAAGAAAATTGGGACAATCGAGCTGCCGGATCGGCTCTTTGGACGTTCGTGGAATCCGAGCCTAGCGCATCAAGCTATTCGAGTGCAGACTGCAAACAAACGCAAGGTTGTCGCGCACGCAAAGGGCAGAGGAGAAGTACGCGGAGGAGGAATAAAACCGTGGAGACAGAAAGGCACAGGGCGTGCAAGGCACGGCTCGATCAGATCTCCGCTTTGGAAAGGCGGAGGGGTAACGCACGGCCCGTCTAAAGAACGTATTTTATCGTTGATGATAAGCAAAAAAATGCGCCAGGGAGCAATGTTTTCAATTTTATCTAGGCGCTTAAAGGACGGAGAGGTAAAAGTCGTAGATTCTCTGGGGATTGACGAACCGAAAACGAAGAAATTATCCGACGTTTTGAAACATTTTGCGGAGGGCAAGGAGAATTTTCTTATCATACCGAACACAGAAAACAAGAATGTTTATGTGGCGAGCCGGAACTTAGACAAAGTTAAGAGTTTAGATCCACGATCACTTAACGCATACGACCTTCTAAAATACAAGAATATTTTGCTTGAGAAAGACGCTGTAAGCGAAATCGACAAACATTATAGTGCAGTCAGATAACTTTTTGGAGACTCACCATGGATAGACTACTGATAAAAAAACCACTAATAAGCGAGAAAGCAACCGATTTAGGCGCGAAAAACGAGTACGTTTTTATGGTTGACCCGAGCGCGAACAAAACGCAAATAAAAAACATAGTCGAAGAAATTTATGGAGTTGCTGTTGTAAAAACGAATATGATTCGCATTAGAAACCAAGGCCATAATTACAAGAAGGCGATCGTGACTTTGAAGGAAGGAGATAAGATAGATACAGTCCCACACTAGAGATATGAAAAGATATAGACCATACACACAATCTAGAAGGCAAATGACAAGCGTTGACTATAGCGGCTTGAGCAAAGTCGCCCCGATGAAAAGCGCGCTCACCATAAAAAAGAAAAGTGCTGGCAGAAACAACCTTGGCAGAATCACTGTCCGCCATCAAGGAGGCGGAGTAAAGCGACTATACAGAGCAGTTGACTTTAAACAGCTTGATAAAATGGGAGTAAAGGGAAAAGTTGAAACCGTTGAGTACGACCCGAATAGGAGTGCCTTTATAATGAGAGTTATTTACGGAGACGGCGACCGAAGGTACATATTGGCACCGGTAAATATAGAAATTGGCGCAAACGTTGTTACTGCGGAGAAAACATCTCTCGACACCGGAAACAGAATGGAGCTAAGGAATGTTCCAGTCGGATATTTTGTACACAACATTGAGATGAATCCAAGAACTGGAGGCAGAATCATAAGATCCGCAGGTTCGCAAGCGCAAGTACTCGCACACGAGGGAGGATACACAAACTTGAAACTGCCATCGGGAGAGACTAGAAAGGTGCTATCGAAGAATTTCGCATCTCTCGGGCAGGTTTCAAACCCAGAACATAACTTGGTAGTAATAGGCAAAGCAGGAAGAAAGCGTCTTTTAGGAATTCGCCCAACAGTCAGAGGAAGTGCGATGAATCCGGTTGACCACCCATACGGAGGCGGAGAAGGAAGAACTCAACGCGGGACAAGAAAGCCGAAGGATAAGTGGGGTAACATAACTGGCGGTAGAAAAACCAGAAAGAAAAAAGCGATGTCAAATAAATATATCATTCAAAGAAGGGTATCCAGAAGAAATAAGTGACTCTCTCCTCGCGTAGCGAGGAGCCAGAGGAACTTACCCCGCCCTCTATCCCAATGAATAACAAAAGGAACATGAATCAAAGAAACATCGAAACAAAAAAGCTAACCAATTCCTCAAAGAGCATAGAGGGCGGGGTGCTCAACATCACAGTTGCTCAAACGTCGCAAGTAAACTACGCTTGTTTTCGCAAGTAAGATTGGCATGGCAAGAAGTTCTAAAAAAGGTCCCTACGTTGACCAAAAACTACTGAAGAAGATTTCGGTTCTTAAACCAGGAGATAAGACGGTGGTACGAACTTGGTCGCGCGATTCAGAAATATCTCCAGAGATGGTCGGGTTCACTTTTGGCGTTCACAATGGAAAAGATTTTATAGAGGTAACAGTCAATGAAGATATGGTTGGCCATAGACTCGGTGAATTTTCTCTTACAAGGAGATTTACAAAACACGGGGGTAAAATGCAAAAAGCGTTAGAAGCTGGTGAAGAAGTTAAGGGAACACCGGCAGCGCAGGCAACTAAGGATAAAAAATAGGAATCATGGCAGAATCAAGAGCAACACTACGTAATCTAAAAATAGCCCCACGCAAGGTGCGCTTAGTGGCCGAAAGTATAAAGGGTCTTCACGTTGCCTCCGCGCTTGCGAAACTCGATTTAATGCCGCAGAGAAGCACTGGGCCAATCGCTAAGCTCATTAAATCCGCTGTGGCGAACGCTAAAGATCAAAAACTGGACGAAGAAAAACTTGTTGTTAAAACAATCGAGGTAAACAAAGGAGTTGTGCTAAAGCGTTCTAAAGCTCGAGCACGGGGGCGTGCCACGCTCGTCGAGAAAAAAATGAGCCACATCACGCTACTACTTGAAGAAAGCGATAAAATAAAAAGCCCTGGCTTCGCCATTCAGGAAAAGAAAAAAGAAGAGAAGAAACAACGAAAACAAGAACGCGGCGAAAAACCGAAAACAAAACAGCAAGATATGGTAAAAAGCGAAAAGGCGAAAAGAGGGTTCAAGGATAGAGTATTCAGAAGAAAATCAGTATAAGGGCTTTGCCGGAGAGCGGAGCGAGGAGTTGCAAAACCTTACCCCGCCCTCTAAGCTGGCAGTCAATACATGAAACATGATGAGAACAGGACACATAATAAAAGAAAAGCTTGGACTAACGAGCATAGAGGGCGGGGTGCTCCCAGAAGCAGAACAAGTTCGCTACTGGGCAGGCAAAACTATTAGACATTCGGCTGAGCTCAGTCGAAGCCCTAAATCGAAGATTTAGATACTTTTGGCATGGGACGAAAAATTAATCCAACAACATATAGATTAGGGATAAACAAAAACTGGAAGTCCAGGTGGATTCCTGCCGGCAGAAAATTTGGCGCGTGGCTCAAGGAAGACGAAGCGGTCCGCGACGTAATCATGAAAAAAGTTAAGAAAGCGGGGATAGCGGATATAGAAATAGAACGTACATCAGACAAATACAGAGTCGTTATCAAGGCATCGAGGCCTGGACTTATAATCGGGCGAGGGGGTGAAGGAGTGCAGCAACTTGAGAAAGATATCAAAAAAGTTCTTTCGAGAGACACATCGCTTAATTTGAATGTAGAAGAGCTAAAGAGGACAGATGTCTCGGCGACTGTCGCTGCGCAAAATATAGCATGGGACCTTGAAAAAAGAATGAGGCATCGCCGAGTTATGAAACGACATCTGGATATGCTGATGCAAAACAGAGAAGTGCACGGAGCAAAGGTTATGCTTGCTGGTCGGCTGGATGGAGCCGAGATTTCCAGAACCGAACACATAGAAGACGGAAAACTACCCCTAACGACACTTAGAGCCGATATCGATTATGGGAAAGGCACGGCTTACACAAAATATGGGACTGTAGGAGTCAAGGTGTGGATATATAAAGGCGAACTTTTTGACGCAGATAAACGAAATACATTATAAAGAGAACCATGTTGATGCCCAAGAAAGTAAAACATAGAAAATGGCATAAAGGACGCTCAAGGAAGCGCACGGTTGAAACACGCGGAACAACTATCTCTTATGGGACTCATGGTATTCAAGCTCTTGAGTCTGCGTGGCTAAATTCAAGACAAATAGAAGCTGGAAGAAGAAGTATAACGAGAGCGCTGGATCGCGAAGGGAGGGTATGGATTAGAGTATTTCCAGACAAACCCATAACAAAAAAGGCAGCCGAAGTTGGAATGGGTAAAGGAAAGGGAGCAGTTGACCATTACGTTTTTCCAGTTCGCCCTGGAAGAATAATATTTGAAGTCGGCGGCGGAGTTGGAGAAAAAAGAGCGAAGGCGGCGTTGAAATCGGCCGGGCACAAAATGCCGTTCAAGACAAGAATTATTGCAAAGTAGTCCGTTACTATGGCGAAGGAATCAATCGAAAAACTTAGAGAGAGAAGTAGAGACGACCTTTTCAAAGAGCTATTGAAGGAAAAGCAAAATTTGCAGCAAATGAGATTTGATTTAGCGCGCGGAAAAGTAAACAATAGTGCGGCGGTTAGAAACTCGAAAAAGAGGATAGCAAGACTTGCGTCTCTGGAAAAAGAGAAATCTGGAGCGGAAGTAATAATGAAACAGGAAAATGAGTGATAACAAAGAGATAAAAAGAAAACGGCAGCTGAAAGGCGTTGTTACGTCTGACAAAATGGACAAAACGGTTGTCGTTACTGTCTCAAGCACGAAGAAACACAAAAAGTATCTGAAATACTATAGCGTTAGCAGTCGTTTTAAGGCACACGATGAGAACAATGAATACAAAGTCGGAGATAAGGTGGCAATAGAAGAAACCAGGCCGTTATCAAAAGAAAAGCACTGGCGTGTAGTCGAAAAAATATGATTCAGGAAAACACATTATTAAAAGTTGCCGATAACAGCGGGGCGAAAATAGTTCGCTGTTTTAGAATTTTGGGAGGAACGAGGAGACGATACGCCGGCGTCGGAGATTTAATTGTCGCTTCGGTCCAGATTGCCGAACCGCGCAAACAAGTTAAGAAAAAAGAAATTGTACGAGCAGTTGTAGTAAGAAGCCGCAACGCTGTCAGAAGAAAAGACGGATCATATGTAAGATTCGATGAGAATGCCGTCGTCCTTGTAGATGCTAAAAAACTGCCGAGAGGAACAAGAATTTTTGGCCCGATACCGAGGGAAATCAAAGACAAAGGATACGATAAAATAGTTTCTTTAGCGAAAGACGTTGTTTAATTATGAATATTAGAAAAGGAGACAAAGTGACTGTCATTAAAGGTAAAGACAAAGGGAAGTCCAATAAAGTAATTCGCGTTGTACCGAAGGATTCCACTTTGGTAGTGAGCGAGCTGAATTTACGCAAAAAGACTATTCGGCCCAAGAAACAAGGTGAGAAAGGGCAAGTCGTTGATGTTCCGTGGCCGATGCGAATCGAAAACGTAATGCTTGTTTGCAGTTCCTGTACAAGGCCTACGAGAGTCGGGCACAGAGATGAAGGAGATACTAAAGTAAGATATTGTAAGAAATGCAAAGCAGTAATTTAGAGAAAATTGTAATATCGACTGGAGTTGGAAAGCTTAGACAAAGGCCCGGTTTTACCGAAAATATTTTGCCAGCAATAGAAAAAGATTTAGCCGCCATCACAGGTCAGAAAACAGCGCCTAGCGGAGCAAAACAATCTGTAGCGGGATTTAAAGTCAGACAAGGCGATGTAATCGGCCTCAAAGTTACTTTGAGAGGGAAGAGAATGAATGATTTTCTTACAAAACTGATAGGAGTTGTTATGCCTAGAATCAGAGATTTTCACGGTATAAATCCGAAGCAAATCGACAAGGGCGGTAATTTGACAATAGGAATACGCGAGCATATCGTCTTTCCAGAGGTAAACCCTGACGAAGTCAAGTTCGATTTCGGCTTAGAAATTACTTTAGTTTCAAACGCAAAGAATAAAGAAGAAGGATACGAACTCTTCAAGTCACTCGGTGTGCCTCTAAAAAACAAAGAATAAAGATCATGGCGAAGAAATCTGTAATAGAAAGATCAAAGAGAATACCGAAATACTCAACGAGAGCGGTACGCCGCTGTTTCAAGTGCGGAAGAAAACGTGGATATCAGCGCGACTTCGACTTATGCAGAATCTGCTTCAGAGAAATGGCGAGCGATGGCAAAATCCCAGGAATTAAAAAATCATCTTGGTAAGTGAGTATCATGAACACAGTGAATAAACATACGAACTTACCCAGCACTTTGTTTTCTAATCAAACAAAGTGCTGGGTGCTCAACGTTACAGTTGCTCAAACGTCGCAAGTAAACTACGCTTGTTTTCACAAGTAAGATTGGCATGTATTGGGATTCAATTATAAGAGTAAAAAACGGATTAGATAGGGGATTCGAAAGAGTAAAAGTTCCTTACTCTAGTTTGGATATGAGTGTTCTTGACTCACTGGCGAGAGAAGGATATGTAGAGTCCGTTACAAGAAAAGGCAGGGGCGTTAAGAGAATAATTGACGTGAAGCTAAAGTACGAGGCAGACGGCAAGCCGGCTATATCGGGAATCAATTTTGTAAGTAAACCGTCTAGACGCCTATATTCTGGATATAAAAACATCAAGGCATCAAGACAGGGGTATGGGCACTATATCTTATCTACTCCTGACGGAGTTTTAACTGATGAAGAAGCTAAGAGAAAGAAGGTCGGCGGACAAGTGCTTTTTGAAATTTGGTAAGTGACTCTCTCCTCGCGTAGCGAGGAGCCAGAGGAACTTACCCCGCCCTCTATCCGAATGAATAACAAAAGAAACATGAATCAAAGAAACATCAGAACAAAAAAGTTAACCAATACCCCAAAGAGCATAGAGGGCGGGGTGCTAAATGTTATATTAAATCAAAGATTTAAATATCATTGGCATGTCTAAATCTGGATCAAGACCCATAATTCTTCCGGAAGGAGTGGTCGTGGAAATAAAAGAAGACGAAATAGAAATCAAGGGCAAGAATGCTACGCTGTCCGTTCCACTTTTGGATGGGATTAAAGTCGAGAAAAACGATAGCCAGCTTATTTTTTCACCGTCGAAGAAAACGAAACAGGCAATGAGTAATTGGGGAACAATGCGATCATTGGTTCAAAATGCGGTGATTGGCGCAACAGAGAACTTTTCTAAAGAACTTGTTGTAGAGGGTGTCGGGTTTCGCGCAAATGTTGAAGGCAATGATCTTGTTCTCGGGCTTGGCTTTTCCCACCAAGTCAAAGTCCCGATTCCTGATAGTATATCAATGAGCGTTGAGAAAAACGTCATCAAAATATCAGGAGCAAGCAAGGCATTAGTTGGAGAAATCGCGGCTAAAATACGAAATCTAAAAAAACCAGAGCCGTACAAAGGCAAGGGCATAAGATACAGCGACGAATTTATAAAGATTAAAGCCGGTAAGAAGGCAGTTGGATCAGAATAATAGAAACATGGTAAACAGAATATTAAAAAACAGGAAACAAAGAATAAGGCGTGTGAGAGCGAATATTTCCGGCACAGCATCAGAACCGCGCCTAGCGGTTCATAGAAGCAATAAACACATTAACCTTCAGCTTATAGACGACGAGTCCGGAAAAACTTTGCTGTCTGCCACTACTAGAGAACTGAAAACGAGTAAAAAAACCAAAATGGAAGAAGC
>Ga0209542_10017627_pt1 | contig 11673 bp, 14 predicted proteins | sample RifCSPhighO2_01_FD_184028 | JGI IMG/M metagenome (GOLD analysis project Ga0209542, IMG submission 184028) | Soil microbial communities from Rifle, Colorado - Rifle CSP2_plank highO2_0.1 (SPAdes) (version 2) | ecosystem: Environmental > Terrestrial > Deep subsurface > Rock core/Sediment ...
TTCCCCGAAAAACGGCTGGCGAGCCCGCGTAGCGGGCGAGCCAATGACTTCATTTCCTAACTGGCGGAGAGGGAGGGATTCGAACCCTCGGAGCCCTTTAGAGGCTCAACACATTAGCAGTGTGCTGCATTCGACCGCTCTGCCACCTCTCCTTCGCGTCCCACCATACCATGCGCGGCGCTCTGAATCACGGACTTGTGCCGTCAGACGAACACGAGTATAAAACTGGCAGGTCCACGTGAATGGAGGAAGCGATGCGTATCGCAACGGTCTGTTTTCTCCTGCGGGAGGAAGAAGTTCTGCTTGCGCGGAAAAAGCGCAAAGACGGCGCGGGATGGTGGAACGGGTACGGCGGTGATGTAGAACGCGGAGAGACCGCCGTTGCCGCCGCGGCGCGTGAAGTTCGTGAAGAATGCGGAGTGTTTGTCGCGGAGTCTGATCTTGAACAACGTGCGCATGTGCGGACGTATCAAGCCGGCGTACCGCACTTCGAGCTGCTCATCTTTCTCGCACGCAGTTGGTCCGGCAGGCCGAGCGAAACGGAAGAAATGGGTCCGCCGCGGTCGTTCGGCTACAACGAGCTGCCGTTCGACGAGATGTTCCCCGACAACCGCATGTGGTTGTCGCGCGTATTGATAGGCGAGAAGCTTGAGGCGGACGTGTACCTTTCTCCGGACGGAAAATCCGTAGATACGATAACGTTCCGCAAACCGACATTTTGAGGGCCCGCTTTGCAAACTTGCGAAGCGGGCCCGAACTACGCCCGCGCGAGCCCTGCTTCGCCAAGGCTACGCACGGGCAAGGGCGAGTAGTGTCACCTCGGCGCCGGCTTTCCGGAGCGGAGTGGCGGCGTTGGCGAGCGTTGCTCCTGTCGTCGTCACGTCGTCGATGAGGAAAATCTTCGTTTTGTGCACGCTTGCCGGGTCCGGCGCGGAGAAAGCGCCGGCGACGTTTGAGAGCCGTTCGCTTCGCGGCAGTCTTGTTTGCGGCGACGTCGCACGCATGCGCGCAAGGGCGAGGGGAGCGAAGGATGCGAGTGTGCCGTCCTGAAATTCAGGCGGCAACGCGCGCGCGACGATTTCTATCTGATTAAAACCGCGTTCGCGCGCGCGACTTTTGTGCAACGGCACTGGCACGATGAGGATTCTTTTTTGCGAGAACAGGCGCTGTGCGGAGATTTCTTCCCGCAGATAATCGGCGAGCAGTGTCGCGGCGAGATTGGCCGCGTGGCCTGAGCCGTCGTACTTGAGCGAGCGTATGAGGTCCTGCACGGCAGAATTTTGGTAATCCATTAGCGTGGTGATGCGCACCCCGAGAAGGTCATGTGCAGTCGGGCAGAGGGGGATTTCTTCCGCGGTGCGCGCTTTCGTGCGCGCGCTGCGCGCGCGCAGAGGGACTATCGCATCGAGAATCGCTTCAAGCACGCGGAAAATAGTTCCCATGCTATAATTCTCGCATGACTTTGGCCGAGAAACGCTGCATTCCCTGCGAAGGCGGGACACAACCGCTCTCGAAGACGCCTGCACAGGAGCTATTGAAGCAGTTGAGCGGCTGGACGCTCTCCGGCGACACGCGCTGGATATCCAAAGAATTCAAATTCGAAGATTTTGCGAAAGCGTTCGCCTTCGCGAAGAAGGTCGCCGGTATCGCCGAGGAGGAAGGTCATCATCCCGACCTCCAAGTCTCGTGGGGCAAGACGACCGTCGAGCTCACCACGCATGCTATCAAGGGACTTTCGGAAAATGACTTCATAATTGCCGCCAAAATAGACAAAGTGCAGTGAATATACATGATATAATTTTGGAATGGCGTTCTCGTTCGGAAACGTTCTCAAAAGCATTACCTCATTCGGTCAGAATTCAGAATCGAGTGTACTGGGCATCGATATCGGCGCCTCGAGCGCGAAGATAGTGCAGCTGCGCACATCGCGCGGCGCCGCGATTCTTGAAACCTACGGCGAGATAGCACTCGGTCCGTACGGCGCGCAAGCGATAGGAAAAGCGGTCAAGGTCACGCCGGAAAAAATCGCCGAAGCACTCATTGATGTGATGCGCGAAGCCAACGTCACTGCACGCACGGGCGGACTTTCCATACCTTTTTCTTCGAGCCTCGTGTCGGTGTTGGATCTGCCGAAGGCGGAGCCCGAACAGCTCAAGCGCATGATACCTATCGAGGCGCGCAAATACATTCCGATACCGGTCAGTGAAGTGACGCTCGATTGGTTCGTCATTCCGCACGAGGAAGGTGAACAAAGCGCATTCGACCGCGTCGAGAAGCAATCGCCTCTGCAGGTGAAAGGGCAGGAGGTGCTCCTTGTCGCCATCCACAACGACGCGCTCCGCAACTACCAGACGGTCGCCGCGAACGCCGGCCTCAAGATTAATTTCTACGAGATAGAAATATTCAGCGCGGTGCGCTCGTCGGTAGGGCACGGCATAGCACCCGTTCTTGTGGTGGACCTGGGCGCCGCGACGACCAAGATATATGTCGTCGAGCGCGGCATCGTGCGCTTGTCGCACCTCATAAGCATCGGAGGACAGCACATGACCGAGGGTCTCTCGCGCTCGCTGGGCTGGGAATTCGAGAAAGCGGAGCGGGTAAAACGCGAGCGCGGGCTTGTGGATTCCAACACGTACAGCCCCGACGAGAATGACAAGATAAAGACGGCATTGTTATCAACACTCTCGCGTATATTTTCCGAAGTGAATCGGGTACTATTGAGTTACGGGCAGCGATACAACAAAAATGTGTCGCGCGTCGTGCTCGCAGGCGGCGGCGCGTCGTTGCCGGGGCTAAAGGAGGTTGCGCACGAAAACCTCTCCACGGAGATGAGTATCGCAGACCCTTTTTCGAATACAGAAGCACCGGCGTTTCTTGAGGAGGTGCTTCGCGATATCGGTCCGAGTTTTGCGGTGGCGGTGGGGGTCGCACTGCGTAAGCTCAAAAGCGGCTAAACTATGGTTGACACAGGCATACCAACATCATTCATTCCGCACGACACCGCGGCACCTTCTTCGCTTTTGCGGGAGCGCGGCGGCGGGGGAGGGCTCAACGACTTGCTCTTGTTGACTGCCATCGTACTTTTTGTCGCGTCGGCCGCGCTCGCGGTCGGCGTATTCCTCTACGGGCAATTTCTTACGACCGAAAGCACTTCCAAGTTGACACAGCTTGAGCGTGCGAAAGCGGCGTTCGAGCCATCACTCATACAACAACTAACCCGCCTCGACGACCGCATGCACGCGGCCGACCGCGTGCTCGGTGTGCACATCGCGCCCACGGTCTTCTTCAATGCGCTCGAACAGTCCACACTGCAGACGGTCTCATTCCAAAATCTCGACCTTCAGGTGGCGGACACACAGCACATCGCGGTCAAGATGGCGGGCGTCGCGCAAAGCGTCAACTCCATTGCGCTGCAGGCCGACCTGTTCGGCAAGAACGGTGTCATCGCAAGCCCCATCTTTTCGAATATAGCGCGCCAGTCGGACGGGGTTCACTTCAATTTAGCTGCAATAGTCAATCCGGAGGCCATAAACTACTCGACAATCGTTGAAGCCGCGGCGGTAGGCGGCACTCAGGAGCAGACGGCGCCGCAGTCAGGGGCCGCGCCTTCGGACACGCCTTTCGGGGCATTGCAACAAGATACGGCGGGAAACGCCCAAGCGGCTCCGCCTCAACAATAATATGCGACTCGTCATTGCGATTATCGGAGTGGGATTGGCGGGAGGAATATTTTTCTTCTACACGAAGCCCGCCTACGACGGGGTACAAGAAACCCAGGCTCGAATAACGGAATATGACACAGCACTCGACAAGGCGGCGGAGTTGCAAAAACTGAAACAGACGCTCCTGTCGAGATACAACGCATTCAATCCGACCGACCTCGATCGTCTCCAAAAACTGCTTCCCGACCACGTCAACAACGTGCGCCTCATTCTCGATCTCGATAATCTGGCCGGCACCTACGGGCTCTCGCTCCAAAATGTGGACGTATCCAATTCAGAAGCCCAACGCGCCAAGAGTCAGACGGCAATCGGTGCCATCGGCTCTTCCAATCAGAAATATGAATCGCTCACCCTCACCTTCGGCACCCGAGCGACGTACAGCGATTTCATAAAATTCCTGGGTGACCTTGAGTCTGCTCTGCGGATCGTCGACCTTGTCTCGCTCTCAATTTCCGCTGATTCGGGAGCGGCACCCTCGGGGGCAGGCGCAGCTGTGCCCGAGCCGCTCTACACCTACAACATCTCTCTGCGGACGTACTGGCTAAAATAATGCATATGATCGAAACGCTTACACGACACAAACTGATCCTCATCGTAACCGCCGTTGTTGTTGCCGGTGTCGCGTGGTACGGACTTTCCGGCACGTCGGCGAAGACTCCCGACCTGGTGACAACGACCACGGGTTCAAAGAACGCGGCCGGTCAGGAACTCGTAGCGACATTGCTCGCGCTGCGGGCGGTCAAACTCGACGGTACCATTTTCTCCGACCCGTCGTTCATGAGTCTTAAGGATCTTTCCATAGAAATCGTTCCCGAACCGGTCGGTCGTGAGAATCCATTCGCGCCTCTTTCCCGGCAATCAGCTCCGTCGGCCAACAGCACGCAAAGCGCACAAATATTCACGCCCCGCCGCTAATCAGCGGAACGTATGCCGGCAGAGGGAACCACAGTAGTTGCGGCCAGCGCCTCGGGAGGCGCTTCAGCGGTGCCGACGCGCACGGTGGGCGACACCAAAGTTCCGTACGAAATATTGCGGTATGTTCCCGAAGAATCGGCGTTGCATTACGGCTTGGTGCCGCTCGGCGTAGAAGAGGGCGTGCTCGAAGTCGGAATGACGGACCCGGACGACATTCAGGGAGTGGATGCGTTGAATTTTATCGCTCGTACGTCAGGGATGCCGTTCAAGATATTCCGCATCACGAAAGAAGACTTCGACCGGGTGCTTGCGATGTACCGCGGACTGGGCGGCGAAGTGGAGCGCGCGGTCTCCGACCTTGAGACAGAACGCAAGGACGAGAAGAACAAAGTGCACGAGCTCGAGACCGCACCGCTCGACCTCGAAGACCCGTCTATTGTCGGCAAAGGCGCGGACGGAGAAATGGCAAAGGTGGTGAGGGAGAACGCGCCGACGATAAAGATAGTATCCACCATCTTGCGCTACGCCGTAGACGGCAAAGCTTCCGACGTACACATCGAACCGCAGCCCTCGGGCGTGCGGGTGCGATACCGCGTGGACGGCGATTTGCACACGAGCGTAATTCTTCCCCTCAACACACACCGTGCGATAGTCGCGCGCGTGAAAGTGCTCGCCTCTATCCGTCTCGATGAAATGCGCAAACCGCAGGACGGCCGCTTCTCGGCGACTATCGACAACCGCCAGATAGACTTCCGTGTTTCGACATTCCCGTCCTACAACGGCGAGAAGGTCGTGATACGTATCCTTGACCGCGAACAGGGATTTATCCCGCTCGACCAGATAGGACTCACGCCCCGCAATCTTGAGCTCATCCGCAATGCGGTGAAGGCGCCGCACGGACTCGTTCTCATTTCGGGTCCCACGGGCTCGGGAAAATCTACGACACTCTACTCGATGCTCACCGAGGTGGATCGCGAACACAAGAACGTACTCTCGCTGGAAGACCCCATCGAATACTACGTGGACGGCGTCATCCAATCGCAAGTGCGGCCCGAGATCGGGTACACCTTCGCCAACGGTCTGCGAACGACCCTGCGTCAGGACCCTGATGTCATCATGGTAGGCGAGATACGCGACGGGGAAACGGCCAAACTGGCTATTCAGGCCGCGCTTACCGGTCACCTCGTGCTTTCCACCATCCACACCAACGATGCGGTCGGCACCATTCCGCGTCTCATCGACATGGGTGTTGAGCCGTATCTGATACCTCCCGTCCTCATACTCTCTATCGCCCAACGCCTCGTCCGTACGTTTTGCCCCGACGGGGCGAAAGAGATACCGATCAGCGCATCGGAGCGAAAACGAATCGAAACACAGGTGTCGTCGCTTCCGGAGAAGTACCGTTTCAAGATTCCGAATATGGCCTACGAGCCGGTGCGCACGCCCGTATGTCCCACGGGTCTGCGCGGCCGCGCGGCGGTGTTTGAGGTTCTGGAAATGTCCTCGAGCATCGAAAAAATCGTTCTTGATAACCCTGTCGACTCCAGATTGTGGACGGCGGCGCGTGCACAAGGCATGCTCACCATGCAGGAGGATGCTATGATGAAAGCGTTCGATAAGCACATCCCGTTTTCGGAAGTTGACACCTTATCGACACTCTTGCTTGCCGGCGATGATATCGCCGAAGCTCCCGCAGTGCAGGAGGTGCCTCCCGTGGACGAAAAAGAGAGCACAGAACTATGACCGACACACCTACATCAGCTCCGGCCGCAAAAGGAACCGTCCTCTTGGTGGACGACGACAAGTTTTTGTTGGACATGTACGGCATGAAGTTTTCGGGGGCAGGGTACACTATCCAGGCATGCCCGTCCGCAAAGGACGCTCTCGGAATCCTGCGCGGAGGATTTAATCCGGACGTCATCCTTTTCGACATCACGATGCCCGAGCTCGACGGATTCGCATTTCTCAAAGCACTTTCCGACGAAAAACTGGCGACAAAGGCGATCAAAATCGCGCTCACGAATCAAAGCGACGAAGCGGAGAGAACAAAAGCGATGGAGTTGGGAGCGATGCGTTACATTGTGAAAGCGAGCATGATCCCGTCCGAAGTTGTCAACACGGTCCAGGAAGAGCTTTCAAAAGTCTCCGCGAAGGGCTGATATCATTACATACCATGACTGACTACCCCGCACTTTTTAAAAAATACATCAACGTGCTTGCGCACGAAGGCGGCTCAGACCTGCACCTCTCGACCGGCGCACATCCGACCATCCGCGTCTCGGGCTCTCTCACGCCGATGTTGAAAGAGCCGATACTCACGGCGGAAGACACTCGCGGATTTTTGAAGGCACTCGTCACGCCGGAGCAGGAGAAGGTATTTACGGAAAAGCAGGAGTTCGATTTTGCGTACGAAAGTCCCGACAACCTGCGCTTTCGCGGCAACGCATTTTTCCAACGCGGCGCCGTCGGAATTGCGCTGCGGCTCATTCCGAAAAAGATACTGACGCTCCAAGAGCTCAACATTCCGGATATTCTGTCGACCTTCGCCCGCCGGTCGCAGGGATTTTTCCTGGTCGTCGGGCCCGTGGGGCAGGGGAAGACCACCACGCTCGCATCAATGATAGAGCTTATCAATACCGAACGGATGGAGCACATTATCACCATTGAAGACCCGATCGAATACGTGTTTGAACCGAAACAGTCGCTCATCGACCAGCGCGAAGTCGGAATCGATACCAAGGATTTCGCATCCGCGCTTCTCTCTGCATTCCGCGAAGACGTCGATGTGCTCCTGGTGGGTGAGATGCGCGGGCCGGAGACAATGGCGGCGGCGGTCACGGCCGCCGAGACGGGGCACTTGGTCTTATCTACTTTGCACACCAACAACGCCGCCCAGACGATTGACCGCATCATCGACACGTTTCCCGGCGGTCAACAGGACCAAATACGCCTCCAGCTCGCCGCTTCGCTCGCCGGAATTTTTTCGCAACGCCTGATACCGCGTATCTCGGGAGGCCTCATTCCCGCGTGCGAGTTGCTCATCAACAACAAGGCCGTCGGGAATCTCATCCGCGAGAAGCGCACGCACGAGATAAACACGGTGATAGAGACGGGCTCGACCGAGGGCATGATAGATATGAACCGCTCGCTCGCCGAATTGGTCGCGCGCGGCGAGATAACGCCCGAGAGCGCGTACCAGTACTCGCTCAATCCGAATGTATTACAGAAGTTACTCTAGTATGCGGAACGCAGCATGCAGCGGGTCCATGTTCGTGCAACAGCCCGGCTCCGTCTGCAGGCTAACCTTTGAATCATATGGCGCTATTTAAATACACCGCACTCGACGCAGAGGGTAACGAACGGCACGGCACTATCGATGCCGTCAATATGGATATTGCAATCGCGGCTTTGCAGCGCCGTGGCCTGATACTCTCCGGTATCGACCCTGCGGAAAGCGGGACGCTTCTCTCGAAGCGTCTCTCTATTTTTGACCGTATTTCCACCGCGGACATCGTGATGTTGAGCCGTCAGATCACGACGCTCTTTGAGGCGCAGGTCTCGGCATTACGGGCCTTCCGCCTGCTTGCCGCCGAAGCACGTACGCCGGCTTTGGGCGAAACGCTCACCTCCATCGGCAACGACCTTCAGAGCGGCAGCTCCATCGCGGCGGCTCTCGGGAAGCATCCCGAGGCGTTCTCCGCCTTCTATGTAAACATGGTGCGCGCCGGCGAAGAGACCGGCAAACTCGACGAAACGTTCTCATTCCTTGCCGACTATCTGGACAGAAATTACGAACTGACCCAAAAGGCCCGCAACGCGCTCATCTATCCGGCGTTCATCATGCTCACATTCATTTCGGTCATGGTCCTCATGATGACGTTGGTCATTCCGCATCTCGCGGACATGCTCTCGGAGGTGGGGCAGGGAGTGCCTCTCTACACGAAGATAGTCATCGGGATGTCCACCTTCCTTACACGTTACATTTTCCTCATTCTCATACTGGTCGCCGTGGGCGGAGTCTTTTTGTACCGTTTCTCGCGCACAGCGCGCGGCAGAGAAGTCGTCTCGCGCGCGCGCTTGGAGACTCCCGCGATAGGCAACATCTACCGCAAGATATTTCTTTCCCGCATCGCCGACAACCTTTCGACGATGCTCGGAAGCGGTATCCAGGTCCTGCGGGGTTTGGAAATTACCGGTTCGGTCGTGGGCGACGCGGTGTACGAGAAAATTCTTGCCGATGCCGCGACCGACGTGAAAGGCGGGTTGCCGCTCTCGGAGGCGTTCCGCAAACATCCGGAAATACCCGGTATCGTCGTCGCGATGGTGAAAATCGGCGAGGAGACGGGCAATATGGGGAAAATCCTCGAGACCATGGCACGGTTCTACCGGCGCGAGGTCAACAACGCGGTAGATACGCTGGTCAGCCTCATCGAACCTCTCATGATTGTCGTTTTGGCCCTCGGGGTGGCTATATTGCTCGCTTCGGTGCTACTTCCGATATACAACATCGCGTCGTCCTTCTAATTCGGGGTTATCCACATTATTGTAGCGGTACCGGCGCGCCGGGGTATACAATTGAACTACGCGACCTTATTAAGTCGGCTTAATGGCTAATATTTTGAGGACATTATGAACACATCTTACAAACGGGGCTTCACGTTGATAGAACTTTTGGTCGTTATCGCGATCATCGGTATTCTTTCGTCTATCGTGCTTGCTTCTCTCAACAGCGCCCGCAAAAAGGGCCGCGATGCGAGGCGCGTTTCGGATATCAAACAACTCCAGCTCGCGCTCGAGCTTTCGTACGACGCAAACAGCAAGTATCCGTTGACGATGGTCACGGCGACTCTCGTCACGCCGGGATACATCTCGTCGATTCCTGCGGATCCGAGCGGCGGCACCGCGGCCTACGGGTACGTACCGCTACCGGCTGCCTGTGACAACTCCGCCACGCTCTGCTCAAGCTACGCACTTGGTGCCACTCTGGAAACAGCCGGTCATACGGCACTTGCGAGCGATTACGACGGCGATCAGGCAATCACGATTAACGCCGCAGCAACGAACTGCAACGCACTCGCGGGTTCACCGGGTGCGACCGAAGTCGTCTACTGCGTAACGCCGTAGGGATAGGTAGCAGACTCCCGTGAACAGAAGCCACAAAGCCGCGCCAGACGCGGCTTTGTGCTATGTACCGCGCTAATGCCGCCGCGTCTGTCGCACGGGTTATACTTCTGCCATGCTACCGGCACTTCTCTTCGGACTTTTCGGACTCATCGCCGGCAGTTTTGTGAATGTACTCGTCATACGGCACGGGGTCCGCTCGATAGGGGGCAGGAGCGGATGCATGGCGTGCGGCAGACAGCTCGAATGGTCCGACATGATACCTGTTGTGTCGTGGGTCGCGCTTCGCGGACGGTGCCGTTCGTGCAAATCCCGCATCTCCGTCCAGTATCCGCTTGTCGAGGCAACGACAGCAGTACTTTTTAGTATCATCGGGTACTGGGTAAGCGGTAGTACCTTCGCTGTGCCGTGGCACGGCGTCCTTCTTATCGCGGTCTCTTTGTGCATCCTCGCGCTTCTCGTTGCGATTGCCGCGTACGACATGATGCACACCATCATTCCGGACGGGTGGTCGTATACATTCACCGCACTCGCTTTCGTCTTTCAGCTGCTCGCTCCGTTCTCGGGTGAATCCGGCTTTGCATGGCTTGTCCTCTCGGGACCCGTCGCGGCATCTCCGCTGTTTGCGCTCTGGGTAGTTTCCCGCGGCACATGGATGGGATTGGGGGATGCAAAACTTGCACTTGGTATCGGCTTCCTGCTCGGGCCCCTGTACGGACTATTCGCGGTATTCTTCGCGTTCATCATCGGCGCGGTCGTTTCGGTCCCGCTCATCCTTCTGTCATCGGCACAGTGGAAAACGTTTGTGGAACGGTTTACCCCCACACCAATCTCGCGGAGAGCGGTGTTGGGGTTTACAATGAAGAGTGAGATACCATTTGGACCATTCCTGATTACCGCGTGTTTACTCGTTTGGTTTGCGTTACTATTTAACGTCCCGATTCCATTTTTCCCCATGATATGAAGATGTCAGGTGTCAGGTGCCAGGTGCCAGGAAGAAAATTCACGCACTCTGTATTTCCCTGGAACCAGGCCCGCGGGTTCACTCTTATAGAGCTCATCGTCGTTACGGCCATCATTGTCGTGATTACGGGGGTCGTCCTCGTCAACAACAACCGGTTCGGCGGCGTGGTCCAGCTCGAAAACCTCACGTACGACGTCGCGCTTTCAATACGTCAGGCGCAGGTGTACGGAATCTCGGTACAACGATTCGGCGCTTCCACGTTCAGTGCCGGTTACGGGGCGCATTTTGAAATGGCGAACCCCGGCACGTATTGGGTGTTTGCCGATGCGCTCACCACGAACGGTGTTTTTGACTGTGCCCCGAATCCGACGCCAGACAATTGCGAACGGGTGCAGACGACGGAAATTACTCGCGGGTATTCCGTCAAGGGTCTGTGCGCTCCGGCGGGGGCCGATGCGACTACCTGCACGCGCGTACTGAAACTCGACGTGCTTTTCAAACGGCCGGAGCCTGACGCGTGGATAAGCGGGCGGAATAATGACAGCGAGCCGTCCTGTACTCCGTCACAAGGCGGCACGTGTTATGAGAGCGGCCGCATCATTCTTGCTTCTCCGCGGTCCGATACCATGAGCGTTGTCGTTGAAGCAAACGGCCAGATCTCGGTCCAACGCGGCACACAATAGTATGAATAAAGAACTTCCTGCTCCCAATTCCAAGTACGTATGCACGCCCGTGCGCCCGCGCTCCCGCGGTGGCGCACGACGCGAGGCGGGCTTCACTCTCGTCGAGATGATAGTTGCGGTAGCGCTGTTTGCGGTAGTGATGGTCGTCTGCGTGGGCGCGCTTCTTTCGCTCGTCAATGCGAACCGTAAAGCGCAGGCGCTTCAATCGGTCATGAACAACCTCAACATCGCACTCGACGGCATGGTACGTTCGGTGCGCATGGGGAGC
>Ga0209542_10017629_pt1 | contig 11673 bp, 12 predicted proteins | sample RifCSPhighO2_01_FD_184028 | JGI IMG/M metagenome (GOLD analysis project Ga0209542, IMG submission 184028) | Soil microbial communities from Rifle, Colorado - Rifle CSP2_plank highO2_0.1 (SPAdes) (version 2) | ecosystem: Environmental > Terrestrial > Deep subsurface > Rock core/Sediment ...
ATTCAGGGTATTCAGAATCTCTTATAACTGCATATCTCCCAGCATAGTTAGCCGCAAGTTCTTTCAGCAAAAAATCAATTAAAGTTCCTTTACCGCTGCCATGGGTGCCTTCAAAACAGATTATTTTGGCCATAATTTTAGTCTCTTTGCAAGCTCTAAAGCTGGCTTTTTGAATCTTGGTTCAGTTGAATCGTCCTCCAAAATAAACTCTAGCGTACCTGTTTTTAAATTAGGATTTCTTGCCGCGATCTCTAAAAGATATTCGTAACCTGGTGTAAGCCCCCTTCTTTTGATGATTGAATCAATGATATTTCCAGAGACATGCGGATTAGATAACAATGAGGCTAGAACAACCCAGCTATCGCTATTCGAAATATTTTTTATGTAATAAGAAGATTGTTTTGCGCTGTTGGCACTAAAATTCCATATTCTGGCAGTATTTATAACTTCATCATTTTCAAGCTCCGAAGGCAATTCTAAATTCTCTTGAACCAATGCCTTTTTGAAGCAAGCATTCCAACTTTTCGATTTGCTAGCAGCGAAATACTGGCAGAGGCCTTCCCAGACCTTAGCTTTCGCAGATATTATTTTTCTTCTTGATTTTTCAACAAGCCTTTTTATGTCTTGAGAACTTTCAAAGAGATGCAATCTTCTTTGGTAGACTTCTACCGCTTTTTGAGAAGTTAGTTTACCATCCATATCTCCAGGAGTCAAACGTATAACCTCATCTCTAATAAATGCTATCGAGGAAGAGTATCTCAAAATGTCTATTAACTCCTTGTTGGATAATAATCCATCTTTATACAAAGCATTAAGCCCTCGTTCCAGGGCGGTGGTCTTCAAGTTTCTATCTATCCCTTCCTTCAATTGGGCATACCACATGGGAAATAATAAATCTCTTATCCCTCCCGCGCAATATTTCAGGTTTAGATGGCCGGGAGATGCTTTCTTAGTATAATACTGGTCAAAATAAAAAAATTGAAAAACTAAATTTCGCGCAATAACGTCTTTGTCATACAATGAAGCTCTCAATTGTTCGACGCTTTTGCCAAATCCAGGATCTCCGCAAACAAATTGCGCTTCCATCACTTGATTTGCTTCAGTAACAGAAGTGGTCATGTAGCGTTGAATATCGCCTAAAGTTCCCCAAATCGGGGTATCCACTTTAGTGAAATTAAAACCCTGCAACAATTCAACAAACTTTTCTCTCAGCCTAAGCTCTTTATCTGTATCATTACCTGCCCGATAAAATGCAACATCGGCATCTGATCCCCCAAACATCTCTTTACGGGCCGGTGCACCGAAAGAAAAAATAGCGACTCCGGGAGGAGAGTCTGTTCCAAAAACCTCCCGGCTAGCCTCGATTAATTTTGATTCAATGAGAGAATTATAAAACAGAGAATAATTAATGCTAAATTCAAATGCTCTGAATATATCAAAACGTCTCTTGAAGAAAATGTCTTTGCTATCTTCAATATGTCGCTGCCATTGTTGAGGATTGATCATTTTTAAGATAGAAAAATCCTCCCTCTTTTATAAATTTTGGCCACTTGTCACTACTTTTAAATACTCCTCCCGGAAATATTTATAAAGAATCCCCACCATTTTCTCATAGAATGTCTTCTCTGATAAAACTCGAAAACGTGCACAAAATCTACCGTTTGGAAGGAGTAGAAGTTCCAGCCATAAATGGCATCTCTTTAAGCATCAATAAAGGGGACTTTGTTGCTCTTATTGGTCCCAGCGGTTCAGGGAAAAGCACCGCTATGAATTTAGTCGGCTGCTTAGACACTGCTACCAGAGGAGATATCTTTCTAGGGAAACATAATATCAAAAATCTTTCTGAAAGCGATTTAGCTCAAGTTCGTGGGAAGCAAATCGGATTCATCTTCCAAACTTTCAACTTGATACCTAGTCTGAATGCAATAGATAATGTCGCTTTGCCAATGATGTTTCAAAATGCTTCACGAAAAGCTAGAATGTCTAAAGCGCAAAAGTTGCTTGAGCAAGTTGGCTTGGCAAACAGAATGCACCATCTTCCGAATCAATTGTCTGGAGGTCAGCGGCAACGAGTTGCTATCGCCAGAGCCTTAGTCAATGATCCGGAAATAATCCTTGCCGACGAACCGACTGGAAACCTGGACACTAAAACTGGCGATGAGATCATGAAAATGCTCAAAGATTTGAACCAGCAAGGAAAGACTATCATCTTAGTCACGCACAATCCAGACTTAACCAAGTTAGCGAATAAAGTCATCAAGCTCAAGGATGGAAAGATTGTAGGAGGATAAAAACATGAAAGCAGTTAAAATATTATTATCCGTATTGCTTCTGGCAATGATGGTAATTCCGCTGGTGAATGCGCAGGTTGCAGTAAGTTCATTCACTCTGTATCCCCAAACTGTTATCCCCGGCGAAGAGACAAGCATCGATATCACCTTGGAAAATGTCGGTGACTTGGATATTGAAAATGTCCTGGTAACCATAGACTTAAGCAATGTGCCTTTTGTACCGGTTGATTCTTCTAACGAAAAAATCATCGACGAAATAGATGGTAAAGATGAAGAGAGAGTCACTTTCAGAGTAAAAGCCTTATCTACGGCAGAACCTTCTATCTACAAAATTCCAGTGGTGATAAGTTATGGCGGAGCAAGCAAAACTTCTCTTATCAGTATCGAAATAAATGCCAAAGCTCATTTGGATATGTTGTTAGAGAAATCTGAATTAGTGAAGGTAAACGACAATGGTAAAGTAACACTTAAATTTGTCAATGACGGATTGGCTCAAGTAAAGAACCTCAAGATAACTCTCAAAGAAAGCCCTCTCTACCAAATAACTTCACCAAATACTTTGTACATTGGCGAAGTAGATGTGGGTGACTTTGAAACCGAAGAATTTACCATCATTCCCTTATCAGAAGACCCTATTTTAACCGTAGAGATGGAATACCGCGATGCTGCTAACAATCTCTTTAAAGAGTCAAAGCTGATTAAAATTCCTGTGTACACGGAAGAAGAAGCGAAACAGCTAGGATTAGTGAAGAACAATAATACACTGATGATAATTGTTATTGCGGTGCTGATGCTGGTTGCTGGCATATTACTCTACCGCAGAAGGAAGAAGAGAAAAAATGCGCTTTGATTATTTCTTATTAGCGGTAAATAGTATCCGCCATCGAAAACTTCGTTCCTGGCTGACTGTGATAGGAATCATTATTGGTGTTGCTGCCATAATTTCTTTGATTACTATGTCCAGAAGTCTGGAAGGGACTATCCAGCAACAGTTTGAAACCTTTGGGGCTAATAGGATTTTTGTTTCTGGAAAAGGATTCCAGGGCCCGGGGACGCAATCTCACGGTTTAACTACAGAAGATGTAGAAACTATCGAAAAAGTTTCTGGCATCGAGTACGTCGCTCCGGGAATATTTCGCAGCGCTGAAGTGAAGTACAAAGAAGAGGTAGGATTTACTTTGATCGGCGGCTTGCCGGCCGAACAATATGAGAAATTCTATGCTGACGGCGGGATAGAAGTTACCGAAGGCAGATTTATCCAAGAAGATGAGAAATATGTTGCGGTTATTGGTTCTCGGGTCGCAGAAAATATGTTTGCAAAAGAAATCGGCGTGGGAAACAAACTTGAGATCAATAAAATTGACTTTAAGGTTGTAGGCGTTCTAGAAGAGATCGGCAATGCTCAGGATGACAGCCAAATCAATATCCCTTTAGAGGCTGCCAGAGAAGTCTTTGATGAAGCAGAAAAAGTGGATATGATCATTATCCAAGTAAAATCCGGCACAGATATTCCAGAAATGCAGGAAAAGATTGAGAAAAATCTGGAACGGAAGAGAGGAGATACCAGCTTTGAAGTTGTCACTGCTACCCAGATTCTGGAGCAGATCAATCAGGTATTAGGCGTGATGCAGATAGTGTTGGTTGGTATTGCTGCGATTTCACTTTTAGTTGGGGCAATCGGGATTATGAATTCTATGTATACTTCGGTGTTGGAAAGAACTAAAGAAATCGGGATTATGAAATCAATTGGTGCTCGTAATAGTGATGTCTTGCAGATCTTCTTGATGGAAGCAGGTATGATCGGATTAGTTGGCGGATTATTTGGCACTGCTTTAGGAAGTGCTATTGCTTTAGCAGTAGGATCATTTTCAAAACAAGCAGGATTTCTGCTGATTATTAAATTGGAGATAGGGGTGTTATTGTTGGGCTTAGTGTTTGCCTTTGTGGTAGGAATGCTATCTGGTATATTGCCGGCATATCAGGCATCTAAGCTGAAGCCGGTAGATGCACTGAGGTATGAGTAGGAACGCATATTCTTATTTTGAAACCTTCCATAAATTAGTAAAGAAATTCTTATACGATTCTGCCACCTGATTGCTCTTAATAAGAAAAGCCGTTGGTTTATCTTTAAATGTAAAAGTAGCAACGTAATCTTTGAAAACGAAAACTCCCAAGGGGAGAGGGTTTGGATAGTATCTTATTTTTAGGCCACTTAACTTGGACAATTCAGCAAAAATTTTTCTCTCTTTTGAGCTTGCAATAATCTTTACCCTAATTTTATTCTTAATTCTTTTTTGATGATAATTCAAAATAAATGTTTTGAATTTTTTATTAAATTCTTCCCCGAGCGAAAAAGCATAATACTCCTCTCCAGGTTTTGATACCTCCAGTATTAAATTAAACACGGTTTTTATTCCCTGAAAACCTTCAAAAGTATGCGAAGTTTGAGATTTTTCAGTGGACTTACTAATGGATTCTAGTTGAGGAATAATAGCCTGAATTTCACCCTTTCTTTTTTCTAGATCAGCTTCTTTCTTATTCACATAATCCATTAGCCTTCTAGGAGAAGAAGCTTGGAAATATCTTGTTTTTTCCTTAATGGTGTAAGATACTAATCCTTTTTCTATTAATTTGTTAAGAATTTCATATACTTTTGATCCGGTTACTTTAGATTTTTTAACCACCGGTCCTGTTGAAGTTTCTCCTAATTCTAATAACGCTAAATATACTTTAACTTCTCCTTTTGTGAATCCTATTGCTTCTAGGGTTTTTGTTTCCATAATCTCTAATTTGTCTTCTGATTTATAATATTTTCTAATTATTCCGTACATGGGGGGGAATAATATTTTAATACTATTGGTTAAAAGCAATAACATGGAATCCCATTTTCATATACACGCTGACGCAGAGAGAATTAGCTCTAGCTTTAGAGATTACTTAATCAAGCTTAGTTTTACAGAAAAACCATTTGATTTTGGTGCCTATGCCCCAAAAATACATTATACATTTAAGACCGCTGAAGTAAGGGAATATCGGAAGATAAAAGAGGAACTTCAAAGGCTTAGCCGAAACGAATATTTTTATGAAGACTTTACGGGATATTTTGAATTTGAAATGATTGCTAAAAGAAAATTAATAGAAGAAAAAGAATTTGAGCCTAGTGTAAGGTTTCCATTTAAAGTAGAATCCCGATCACCTCAAAAAATATACGAAAGGAAAGCAGATGTACATGTTACCCTTCAGAATACATCAGATGAGGAGCTCATAAAACGATTGAGTGATTCTGGTTTGTACATAGCAGGGATGGGTAAGAAATTAATTTTTACGCAACAAGGAACAAGAAAAGATATGGAATCATTAACTGAAATGGTAGTTAGATATCTCAATAGTGCTGGCGGAGGGGAGGAGGCTAAAGTGATGTTGGAATACGTTCCTCTTTTGATTCCAGTTGTGCCTCCAGAATCAAGGTTAAAACTTCCTCTGCTAACAGATAGAATAATTAAATTCTGAGTATTATCTGCGCACTATCCATCCCACTCTCCAACTTCTCACAAAGCACCTTATCCAGAAATTCTCCGATTTTAAGCTCTATTGCTGTAAAAATCACAACCACTCCCGCACTGGACAACCTCGGCTAAAGTATATAAACCTCCTTCTCCCCCAGCTTAATTATGGAAAAACAAATAATCATAAGATTAAGAACATCGTTTGAAGAATCAGCGCACCAGCAAGAAGGCCTAGAATTCTGGTTTGCGAGGGATTTACAGAAGCTGTTAGGTTATGATAAATGGGAAAATTTCCTCAATGCAATAGAAAAAGCGAAAGAAGCTTGTAAAAATTCTGGACAAGATATTTTGGATCATTTTCCTGGCGTCAGGAAAACGATAGCTATGCCTAAAGGAGCAACTAAAGAAATAGAAGATTTCATGCTCACCCGCTACGCTTGCTACCTCATCGCCCAAAATGGCGATCCTAGAAAGGAACAAATTGCTTTCGCGCAAAGCTATTTTGCCATTCAGACCAGGAAACAAGAATTGATTGAACAAAGGATAGCTCTCATGGAAAGAGTGAAAGCAAGGCAAAAGTTAATCGCTTCCGAAACAGAATTATCAAAGATCATCTACGAACGAGGAGTTGATGATGAAGGATTTGCCAGAATCAGAAGCAAAGGTGATGAGGCACTATTCGGTGGAATAACTACATTACAGATGAAACGAAAGCTAAAAGTGCCTGAAAGCAGACCTATTGCTGATTTTCTTCCTACCATTACCGTCACTGCAAAGAATCTGGCTACTGAGATAACCAACTTCAATGTGCAAAAAGATGATCTCAGGGGCGAAAGCAAAGTTACTACTGAACATGTTAAGAACAATGCCGATGTCCGAAATCTTTTGTTAAAAAGCGGCATTCAGCCAGAGAAATTGCCGCCGGAAGAGGATATTAAGAAGGTAGAACGAAAAGTTAAGGTTGAAGAAAAATCAATAGCTGATAATTCTAAAAAATCCACAAATAAACTTTTATAAACCTCCTCCTCTTCTTCTGAACAATGTTAACCCTCTTCAATACTTTAACCAGAACTAAGGAAAAGTTCGTTCCATTAAAAGGTAAAAAAGTAGGTCTTTACACCTGCGGTTTAACTGTCTACAATTATGCTCATATTGGAAACCTACGTAGCTACATATTCGAAGATATCCTCAAACGTACTTTATTGTTCAACAAATACAAAGTAAAACATGTCATGAATATTACTGATGTTGGTCATTTAACTTCTGATGCTGATGTAGGGCAAGATAAGATGCTTCTGGCCGCGATGAAGGAAAATAAATCTATCCGAGCCATTGCTGATTTCTATACCAAAGTGTTCAAAGAAGATCTTAAAACATTGAATATTCTCCCGCCAGAGGTCTGGTGCAAAGCTACCGATCACATCAAAGAACAAATCCAGATGATCAAAAAATTAGAAAAAGAAGGCTATACTTATTTCAAAGGCGGCAATGTCTACTTTGATACCTCTACTGTTGACGACTATGGAAAGTTATCCCAACTTGATTTGAACACAGAAGCCCAAGCGCGAGTTGAAAAAGATCTGCACAAAAAAAATCCTCATGACTTCGTATTGTGGTTTACCAAATCTAAATTCCAAGATCAGGAAATGAAATGGGATTCGCCATGGGGTAAGGGATATCCAGGCTGGCACATTGAATGTTCAGCCATGGCCACTAAATATCTGGGAAAGCAGTTCGACCTTCATTGCGGAGGTATAGATCATATTCCTGTGCACCATACAAATGAAATCGCACAGTCTGAAGCCGCTAATGGCAAGAAGCCATGGGTGAAATACTGGCTGCATAACGAATTCCTCGTTCTGTCGCAGGGCGAAAAGATGTCCAAATCAAAAGAAAACTTCATCACTCTTTCCACTTTAATCGAAAAGGAGATTGATCCTTTAGATTACCGCTATTTCTGCTTAGGAACACATTATCGCAAGCCATTGATGTTCAGTTATGAAGCATTGGAGGGAGCGAAAAGCTCAAGAAAGAAATTGGTAGCTAAGGTAGCCGAATTAACAACGTCTGGAAAATCTTCTCCTACAAAACAAAAAAAATACCTCCAAGCTTTTACCAAAGAAATAAATGACGATCTCAATACTCCTAAAGCATTAGCAACATTATGGGAAGTATTGAAAGATGAAAAATTATCAGATAAAGACAAGCATTCCTTACTTCTGAAGTTCGATGAAATATTTGGATTAGGTTTGCATAAGGCAAAAAAAGAAAAGATAACTATCCCAGGAGAAGTTGAAAAGTTAGCCCAATTGCGATTGTTAGCTCGAATCAACAAAGACTGGAAGAAAGCAGACGAATTGAGAAACAAGATCAAAGAGTTAGGGTATGTGATCGGAGATACGAAAGAAGGGTATGAGATTAGTAAAGTATGATTCTTAAAAGTTATTTTTCAAGTTATTCTTCATAGAATCTAAGTTTATATAAACAAATTATTTTCCTTGATTTTTAATGGCTTCTAAGCGGCTTAAAAGAGGATCAAGTAGTAATAATCATTTATATCTCAACGCAAATCTTATCTACAGTGAAACATTAAACTTTATTGAAAAAGAAGATTGGAAAAGCAAAATAAAGACTGGTGGAACCTTAACTAAGCTTAACAAAGAAGGATATAATTTAGTAACTTCTGTCTTAACGAGAATGGAAGTAGTTCAACGTTTAAATAGAGAAAAAGGATTATCTGTTGAGAAAGCAAGAAAAATGTATCTTTCTATTCTAGATCATCATAAGGTTCTTGAGATCATTGATACACATAATCATATCTCTTTAACCGCAGCAATGCTTGAAGAAGTAATGTGTTCTAACCTGGATCTGAAAGATGCGCTTCATTTAGCAGTAGCTAAATCATTGGATATACCACTTTGTACGCATGATAAAAAAATCCGAGGGAACTATTCTCAACATACCGAAAAGAAGAGTTATTACGAGAAAGTCTTTAAGCCTGAAGAGTTAATAAAACCAAAAAAATGACTTATTCCTCCAGTAAACTATCTGGAACATTAACTATAACTTTTATCCCATTAATCTTTATTTCTCTTTGTTCCATATTCAACACCTTATGCTTAGGAAGTAATCTCTTTTTAAAACCATTGTGGAGTACGAAAGAGTAGTTAATGGGCTATAGTTTAAAGGATATAATCTATCCAACATCCATCTCTACAACCTCTTTACATTGTATCTTATTAAGACAGCTTTTGTAACATGCTTCTTGTTCTGCTGTCAACGCATCTGTATCTGTGTTTCCGCACGAATCATCACAACCATTCATTTGAGCAGTGGTACAATCAGACCAGGAAATAGTGTCAAGCACTTTGATATTGTTGTCTGCAACCACTCCCTGTCCGAAAACCCGCAGGGCGTTCTTATACCCAACGGCTTCCTGATGTTCTTTATCAAATCCTGCAATCACAAACCGTGAAATCTTCACTGCTCGATCAAAGACTTGTGGATCAAAGGCGTACTCTGGCCCTATTTCTGTTCCCCACATCACTTTATCAGGGGCTGCATCAACTAGCGGCTTATAGGCTTTGATAGCATCAGCGGTCATTGCTTTTTCTTTGCTGTCGAACGTTGAAACAAATTTATCTATCGAAGATTGTTTGTTTGCGCTGTCATACACATATACGAGATCTCCGCCAAGGGAATCAACAAAAAGGATATGCGCAGCATCGATGCTGAAATAGAGATTGTCATGTTCCTGTAAAATTTTAATTAACTGGCTTTTACTTTTATCTAAATCCTCTCGATACATATGAATTAAAAAAGTTGTATCAGGATATGCTTCAATAATTTTTTGGACATCATCCATTTTAGTTGCAACTGGATGGAACATAAAGTTAATATCGTTATTTCTAGCTAGATTAATCAATTGTATCACTTTAGGATCATTATGTCTTGCTGTCCATTCCTGAGTCTCGACCTCGCCAAAACCCCTGATAAAATCATTACCAACTATTTTTTGTGATGCGGCTAGAGTATTCTTGTACATTCCTGTTAATGTTTCGCCAAGATATTTCTCAACTTCTTCACCGCCGATTCCTGGATTGAAGAAAGGAATAATCCGATGCGGATGTTTCTGCGCAGCAGCAATTATTTCCCCCAGCCCTTCGTTGCTAATGAGATTATCTGCAGAAGGAGGAGCGGAAATGCCAAACATGCCGATGAAAAAATTGATGCCATTCTTATCAAGAAGCTCAAAATAGGTATCCATGGAAGCGGAGCCTACTTGCTCTGAGGTGCCGTACAAAGGGCCGTTGTAAGCTCCTTCGTATTTCAATTTTGGGTAGATGATAGAATATTCTGGTTCGGTTGGTTTAGTTTCTTTTGCAATCGAAGGAGTTTCAACAACTGGTTCTGCGACCGCTTCTACAAACGTTGGTTCTTCAACCGTTTCAACAGGAATTTCTACGATCGGCGTTTCTTCAACTTTTGGTATTTGCGGTGTGCAGGAGAGAACAAATAAAAAAATAATAATTAAAACAATAGATGCGGACCTCTTTTTCATAGCAGAAGAAGATTCTTTTGCTTATTAAAGATTTCTTTTTACTGATTCTTATTATTAATCCCCAACAGTTGGTGTAATAAGCACCATCCCAGGAAACTTTCTAGCAAAGCGATTAAACCGACAATAAATATCACCCAATTCGCCTCTACGAAGCTATAATTTGGCGCGAATGGGCCTAACCACCAAAACGCTAAGCCGAAACGCAATATTCTGTCTAATCTTCCCAGATTTTGTTTCATCCTCATTTACCTCTTTTTACTATTCTCTGTTTTCGTTATGTAATGAATGCCAGTCACGATAAATAGAATCGCTAAAATAGTCACACCTAAACCACCGCCGTAGGACATCATGTTATAGCCGCCGTACATCATTCCCATCATGCCGGTAAAACCTACTCCGCCAGAAGTTAAAAGCGCTAATGCTCCGCCGATGATCTGTATCCATCCCAATGTTTTGTAATCCATCATTTTCACCTCAACATGAAAAGATATTCTTTAGATTTATATGTGTTTTCTAGTAATTAGGACCTGCTTATAATTAACGTCTCAACTCTTCCTTCATTCTCTTCTCATCGAACTTAGACTTCTTTCCTAAGAATTCAACTACTTTCCTGGCATCATTCTTCGCGTTATCCAGACAGACAGAAGCACCAGGTGAAGGAGTAACATTAAAAATAATCTTATCCCCTACGATCTTGGCTTCGCCCATATTCATCTTTTTGTTTTTAGTATCCACAATCTGTGGCCTGATCCCGCCAATATTCTTTCCCAAGCGAATATCTTTTGCCTTTGCCGAGGGAACTATCTTCTGTACATCTTTCAGGAAAAATCTTTTGCCAAAGAAAGGTATATCATAACTAAAATTCTTCAAGACGAAGCGAAAATAGGTTGGGTCAGCTAATATCTTTAACAAACTCAACACTCCATCAATTGTAAATACAGAAGTCCTAATAAAATCAGGAACAGTACTGTAATGGTGCCGCTCTAACAGGGGAAGAACTTTTGCGGTTGGCCCAAAGCGGGTTTCTGCAGGATTTTTCACATCTGGATCGCCGTGGATAGCTGCAAATGGCAACTTCTTCAGCTGCACGGTATACACTTTTCCCTTCAGCATGTTCTTGGCGCAGTAGAAACTTCCAGCTACCGGTAACAATCCGAATTCAGTTCCATATCCCAGCTTCTGGGCGAAAATCAGGCTATGCGAACCTGCACACACCACAACTGCTGAAGCTTCAACAGTCTTTCCTTCCGCAATTATTTTGTAACCTTTCTTGTTCTTTTTGATTTCTTTGATCTTCTGATGCAAAAAGACATCA
>Ga0209542_10017630_pt1 | contig 11671 bp, 10 predicted proteins | sample RifCSPhighO2_01_FD_184028 | JGI IMG/M metagenome (GOLD analysis project Ga0209542, IMG submission 184028) | Soil microbial communities from Rifle, Colorado - Rifle CSP2_plank highO2_0.1 (SPAdes) (version 2) | ecosystem: Environmental > Terrestrial > Deep subsurface > Rock core/Sediment ...
TTCGGCCGCAAGGGCGGAGAATATTTCACCTCACGCGGGTACTCCGTGGAGAGCGTACGTACCAATGTGAGCGACGGTATTTCGGAGGACGAAATGAGGGATATGACCGCCGCCATTATCGGCCGCGGAGATATCGCCAGTGTCCTCGTTGCGTATCAGAATTTCATTTCGACATTCGAGCAGCATCCGACGGTGCGGCAAATCGTCCCCATCCGGCCTGATACCATGCAAGAAATCATCAAAGGCATCCGCCCTGCCAAAGGTAAATACGCTCCGCAGCACACGGAAGACTTCGCGCACCCGGCCGTCTATACGATAGAGCCCGATGCGGATGCGGTCCTCTCCGTACTTCTGCCCAAACTCCTCAACATTGCCGTATTCCACGCGCTGCTTGAATCCAAAGCATCCGAGCATTCCGCCCGCATGGTCGCGATGAAGAGCGCCACCGACAAGGCGCAGGATATGGCCAAAGGCCTCACGCGCACATACAACAAAATCCGCCAGGCATCCATCACCCGCGAAGTATCCGAAATAACAAGCGGCATCGAGGCGATGAAATAATTTTTATGCCGCCTCGTGAGCCGAAGCCAAGTCACCTAGAGAAAATAAAAGAAAAGATTGATTACAGAACTCCCGTGGCCATAGCCGCGGAGCGAGCGCTTGAGGACATTGTCGAAGGTTTACATATGCAGGATAAGCTCGACACATTGAAGGAGGCTGCACGTGAGGCCGTTATCGGGGCAACAAGACCTCTCGGATCCCCAGTAACTACAGAAGTTTTGAAAGCAGAGGTCTGGTGGGCCATGAGAGAACAGTTCGAGAAAATGTTCACCGAGGGAGAATCTGCGGATGAACGTAACGAAGTTCGCGCGAAATTAGGTGTATTCAACGCGGCCTTTGAGAAACGCCTGACTGAAGAAAAGTGATGCGCGTTCGCTTTTGATTCTTAACCAGACTCGTATATAATCCTTTGACTACCTCGTATGGCAAAGAAAAAAATCACACTGGAGTCGTTGGATAAAAAACTTGATCGCGTAATCGATGTTTTGGTCACAAAAGCCGATACCGATAGAATCGACGAGCTTGAAAAACGCATTGATAAACGATTTGAACAGGTTATGACCGCGATTGACAGTCTCGCGACCAACGTGGGCAAAATGCTTCTTGAATATGCGGCCATATCCGCAAAATTATCGCGTTACGAAGAATGGTTCAAAATTCTTGCAAAGAAAACCGGGGTCAAGTTGCCCTTCTAACACTATGTCCACAGGCATCATCACACAGATAATCGGTCCGGTCGTCGACGTCCGCTTCGATGTCGGATTGCCTGCCATCAAGAATGCGCTCCGAGTCAAAAGTCCAAGAGGTGACGCCTCTTGGATAACGCTGGAGGTGGCGCAACATTTAGGGCTCAATCGTGCGCGCTGCATCGCCATGCAGGACACCGCAGGCCTCGCCCGCAACACCGAAGTCTCGGACACGGGCGCGCCTATCTCGGTGCCGGTCGGCGATGCGTCACTCGGCAGAATGTTCAACGTCATCGGTGAGCCGATAGACGGTCTTCCTCCAATCCCGCGAGGAGACACCTCCAAGGAGGAGTCACCTCGCTGGCTCCCGATACACCGCGACCCGCCTGCCTTCGTGCGCCAATCGACGAAGGCCGAGCTCTTTGAAACAGGCATCAAAGCGATTGACCTTCTCGCACCTTTCATCAAAGGAGGCAAAGTCGGCCTCTTCGGCGGCGCAGGCGTCGGCAAGACGGTGCTTATTCAGGAGCTCATCCACAACGTCGCATCCGAACATGGCGGCTACTCGGTGTTTGCAGGTGTGGGGGAGCGCGTCCGCGAGGGCAACGACCTCTACCACGAAATGAAAGATTCAGGCGTGCTCGAAAAGACCGCGCTCGTATTCGGGCAGATGAATGAAGTCCCCGGTGCCCGCGCGCGCGTCGCGCTCTCGGGCCTCACGATGGCCGAAGCGTTTCGAGATAACATTGGCAGTTCGTCAGGCGGCCCCAGTGAGAAAGGCAAGCCTTCTCACGGGGCAGGCAAAGACGTACTCTTCTTCATGGACAACGTTTTCCGTTTTGTGCAGGCGGGCTCGGAAGTTTCTTCGCTGCTCGGTCGCGTGCCGTCGGCGGTGGGCTATCAGCCGACCCTCGCGGAGGAAATGGGACTTTTGCAAGAGCGCATCACTTCGACGACCGAGGGCTCTATCACCTCGGTGCAGGCAATCTACGTGCCTGCCGACGACCTCACCGATCCGGCACCCGCAACGACCTTCTCCCACCTCGATTCCACCATCGTTCTCTCGCGCCAGCTTGCATCGCTCGGCATCTACCCAGCAATTGATCCGCTCGATTCGGGCTCAACGGCGCTCACACCCGAGATAGTCGGCGAGGAGCACTACCGCGTCGCCAATGAAACGCGCCGCGTGCTCCAGCGCTACAAAGACCTCCAAGACATCATCGCCATTTTGGGCATTGAAGAGCTTTCCGACGAGGATAAAAAACTTGTGTATCGCGCGCGCAAAATCCAGCGCTTCCTCTCACAGCCGTTTGCGGTCGCCGAGACGTTTACCGGAGCTAAGGGCAAATACGTTTCACTTGCGGATACGGTACGCAGCTTCGCCGAAATCCTCGACGGCAAACACGATGCGCAGAACGAGCAGGCGTTCTACATGAAAGGCGGAGTAGCAGAAGTAAGTAGTTCGTAGAACGTAGTACGTAGAAAAATCCAACATGAACCGCGCATTCGTTCTTCACTACGAACTACGAACTACGTTCTACGTACTATGAGTGCAACTTTTCACCTCACCATAGCGAGCGTCGGCGAGACGCGCTTTGACGGTGCGGCTGTTTCTGCGACGTTTCCGGGTACTGCAGGGGAGTTCACTGTCCTTGCGCACCATGAACCAATCGTCACCACTCTCAAGCGCGGCGTTATAACAGTGCGCCTGCCTGCGCCGCCCTCCGAAGGAGGGTCCGCCTCCGGCGGAAAACAATTTACGATTGAAAGCGGAGTACTCGAGTGTTCGGGCAGCCGCGTGGTCGTGCTTCTCTAAATTGCCTGCCCCGTTAGAAGTGCGAAGCACTTTCTAATTGGGGTTTTCAACACCGCTGACGTACAGACGGCCGTTAGACGGTACAATGAGCGGTAATGCGACCGGCAGCCTTCTTTTTGGTTACGCTCGTTTTTTTCGCGCCCTCGGCGCTTTTCTCCGAGGAGAAATTCGACCCGAAGGCAATTCTGGGCAGCGACGACAAGTGTTTGAATGAGAAAATGGTGATTTTTAACGGGAAGGCAATCATCCAAAAAGGCAGCACAGAGACCGAGCAATACAAAACGTGCAAGAACATCTCCGGCGGTTGCTCGCTCCAGAAAGAGAAAACCCAGCCCCCGCAATGCCTGTGCGGTAAATTGTTCTACACGCCGGAGGGGAAAAAACCAGTCCCTCTCGACAAGTGCGACCCCAATATGCAAAAGAATCTTGCCAAGGCGATGGCGGGCGGGATAGAGGGTATGACCGACTCTGCAGCGCAAGCGCTGATATCGCAGCGTCTCCAGGAAGTGGACGTGTCCACACGGGACGGGCGGAACCAGCTTTCGCAGATACTGCAAAATTACGGGCTCTCCAAGACCGACGCAGACGCAAAGGTGAACGATGCGGATAAAGCGGCCACGGTGCAAGCGCAGCTACAGAAGTTCGTTAGCACCTCGGATACGGACGAGGCACGAAAAGTGGCGGGAGAGCTTGGCTTCCGGCTCAACAAGGACTTAACGGACGAGGTGCGCCTTGATCCGAAAAAATTTGCCGGAGTTCTCACAGAGGGAGACCTGGAACGGTTCCAAACCGCACTACCGGACACATTTTTGCGGGATTTGGGAGACGCCGTACCCCAGGTGCTTTCACGTGACGTTCTTTATAGCGGGCAGGGCGGGTGTTATGCAGTCAGTAACAGTCACGGAACATTCCGGCCTTGCGTGATGACACAAGACCAGGTCACTCAAGTCAGAGGTAACATCATTCCGCAAATTGCTTCCGTGTACTGGGAGGGAAATCAAAGGGCCGACGGGCGGCCGTTTAATGCTAATGAACTTGGTGTGGCACACCAGACGCTTCCTCTCGGCACGCAGGTTTTAGTTTACAATCCGCAAACGGGCCAAGCGGTGGTTGCCACGGTCAATGACCGCGGACCATTTGTATCGGGCAGGGACATCGATCTCTCACGCGGCACCGCAAATGCAATCGGCTTCAACGGCGTCGGTGCTGTACAAACGGTCGTCCTCGGCTCGTCAATGCCGACGGGCTCGCTCGGACGTTACTCGAGCGTCGCCGAGGCATTCCAGGCCTATCAACAAAGTAACGGGACCATTGCCGTAGGTGTCGGCGATATTGCCCCTGGTGCTCCACGCAACACGAGCCCCTTCGCAAATTTATTTGGCGGTTCGACCGGCGGATACGTGAATACGTCAAGCCCATTCAGTCCGCCTCCTGTCCCAATAGCTCAACCCGCTGCATACTCGCAGCCGCAACAAACGACCCCCGCTCCGCAGGCCGGTACCTCACCCGCCGTCACGCCGCAGCCGCGGCTTCCGACACCGACCTCGACCGTCGCTCAAGAACTCGAGCGCGCGCTTCAGGACCCGGCGAGCGTGCGGACAGGCAAATTAGTGGCGCATATCGTTGTGCAGGAGAGTGAAGTCGCCCGCGGAAGTCCCGTGCACGTTTCCTGGACGAGTGTGGGCATGAGTACCACGACGCCGTGCGTACTCCGCGCGGGTTCGAACGTCGTCGCTCGCGGAAATGAAGGAACAAGCGTCGTGCAGACGTCTGCCGCGACCCGTATCGGCTCCCTCGTCTTTTACCTTGCCTGTACGACGCCCTCCGGCGCCACCTTCCAACGAACGGCAGCCACGATGGTGCGTTAATATGTTTAAACGAACCATAGAGGACTTCACTTGCGAGCATTGCGGAAGCCACGTTAAAGGCGACGGGTACACCAATCATTGTCCTGAATGTCTCTGGAGTAAGCACGTAGACGTGGAGCCGGGCGACAGGGCGGCGACCTGCGGTGGAATGATGGAGCCCATCGCGCTCGAAGGCTCGACGGACAAATACCGCATCATTCAGCGGTGTGAGAAGTGCCGCATCGAGCGCCCTATAGCGCTTGCCAAGAATGACAATATGAAGACCGTGCTTGCTATTGCGGAATACCGGTGACATGTCATCATAAGGGCATGTCAGACGGCGACGGGGGGAGCGGGGGAGGCGACGGCGGGTTGATGGATTTTTTTTGGGGTACAACGAATACCGGCCCCCGGCACATTCCCCATTACTACGGAGATTCCGTGCGCCAACTCCTTTTGGGTGCAGCGGCGCTCATGCTCATATTCTCGCCCCTATACAGCGATGTACTGCGGCAGCAATTTCCGTTCATCATCATTGGTGCGCTGCTCGCGGCGGCCTTCGCGGCTCTCATGAATCCGCGCGACAAATGGGTGGTACTCGGCAGCGCCATCGTATCGGGTACCGGCCTCGTCATTTATGCGATGTGGGGCATGTACGGATACAAGAACGTGGAGCCGGTCGCATTCATGCTGCGCGTCTTGGTGGCCGTCATATTCCTTTTCGCATTTTATTTCAGCATGAAGACACTTCGCGCATTTATGTTGCGGCAGATAGGCAAGCGCGAAACGATAGACGAATTCGAGGATGACGAGGTGAAAGTCGAGTCGGAATTGCTTGAGCGGGAACAGACACGTCAGAAAGAAAACGGCCGAACGAGGTAATCGGACGCAAAGGGACATGGCACCGATAGTAAATTTCCGATAGTATAGTCCGATGTCTTTAAGTATTGGAATAGTTGGGTTACCAAACGTGGGAAAATCCACGCTTTTTAATGCGCTTACCAAGAAGGGCGTGCCCGCGGAGAATTATCCTTTCTGCACCATTGACCCGTCGGTCGGCATCGTCGCCGTGCCTGATTTCCGGCTCGACAAGCTCGCCGAGATGTCGCATTCGAAAAAGAAAGTGCCGGCAGCGGTAGAATTCGTGGACATCGCAGGGCTCGTAAAAGGCGCTTCGCAAGGGGAAGGATTGGGCAATCAATTCCTCACGCATATCCGCGAAGTGGATGCCATCGCGGAGGTGGTCCGCATGTTCGACGATGAAGATGTCCACCACGTATCGGGCCAGGTGGACCCGTTGAGCGACATTGAGACGATAGACCTCGAACTCGTACTTGCCGACATGCAGAGTGTCGAGAAGCGCCTCGAACGTGCCGAGCGCGATTCAAAGGGGGGAGACAAAGAAGTCATTGCGGAACGTGATGTGCTGCGCAAAATAATCCCCGTGTTGAAGATGGGGAAGGCGGCCCGGACCGTTGCGTTTGAGAAAAAAGAAAAACCCGTGGCGAAGGGCCTGCAACTCCTCACCATGAAGCCCATTTTGTACGTGCTCAACAGAAAGAGCGGGACGGTCAATGTGGACGCGGAGAATGGGGAACGTTGGAGAGTCTTGAAAGAGTTTCTCGAGCGGGAGAATGCGCAGTATGTAATTGTAGATGCGGGCGTCGAGAATGATTTATCTGACGTGCACGACGACGAGCGCGCTGATTTCCGCCGCGAGCTCGGTGTGCCGAACGACGGACTCGACGACCTCATCAAAGCGGGATACCATCTTCTCGACCTAATATCGTTTTTTACGACAGGAGAGGATGAGTCACGTGCGTGGACGATACGGCGCGGCTCGACCGCACCCGAGGCGGGGGCGGCCATACACACGGACTTTCGCAATAAATTCATCCGCGCGGAGGTCATCCGCTGGGACAAACTACTTGAAGCGGGTTCATGGAGCAAAGCCCGCGAAAAGGGAGTTCTTCGAACTGAAGGGAAAGAGTATGTCGTAGAGGACGGAGACGTCATGGAATTTCTGCATAGTTGACATCCGCAATCTGGCTTGTACCATTTCACTATATGGATAAACCAAAGGTAACGCCCAAGGACTTCGTCCTCTGGTTCGGTGCGATGGCCGCGCTTTATGCGGGAGTCGTAGCTTTTATTACGCTCGTGTTCGAATACATTAATAAGGCATATCCGAATCCCGTTTCGGGCTCGTATTATGTCGACCCGTACTCCAGTAGCATCAGCTATGAGACGGCGGCGCTCATCGTGCTGACGCCCGTTTTCCTCGTCCTCATGCGCTTTATACGGCGCGATATTGCATCCGACCCATCGCGCAATGACATCTGGGTCCGCCGCTGGGCACTCTTCCTCACACTCTTCCTTGCGGGTGTCACTATCGTCGTTGACCTCATCGTTCTCCTCAATACGTACCTGCAGGGTGAAGACCTCACCATCGGATTCCTCCTCAAGGTGCTGACCGTCCTTCTCGTAGCAGGGCTCGGCTTCATGCACTTCATGGCAGACCTCTGGGGCTACTGGGAACGCGAACAATCGCGCGCGCGCATGGTCAACTGGGGCGTCGGCGCGCTCGTCCTCGTCACCATCATCGCCGGGTTCTTCATCATAGGCACTCCGCAGCAAATACGCGTGCAAAAACAAGATGCTATCCGCGTGCAGGATCTGCAGAACATCCAGTGGCAGGTCGTCAATTACTGGCAGCAGAAACAGAAACTTCCCGCGAGTCTCGCGGAGCTGGCGGACCCAATATCAAATGCCATGATCCCCGTGGATCCGCAAACGAAAGAGCCGTATGAGTACTCCTCCACGGGCAAGATGTCGTTCCAGCTTTGCGCGACCTTCGCAATGGAGGGCGGCACAATCGGCTACCAAGGCCGCCCCACCCCGATGTCCGTAGAACCGGCAGCGGTGGGCGGCAAAGGCGTAGAGGATAATTGGCAGCACAGCGCGGGCAGAGCGTGTTTTGACCGCACCATAGATCCGGAGCGCTATCCTCCTTATCCGAAGAACTAGCTACGAGCTTCAAGCTGCCAGCTTCCGGCAAAATGTGCTAGTCTTTCCGAATGAGGGGTTACGACCACAAGAAAATCGAGGAAAAATGGCGAAAGAAGTGGGAGAAGGACGGCCTCTACAAGACATCCGACAAGGCCAAGGGGAAGGACAACTACTACCTCCTCGTCGAGTTCCCATACCCATCAGGCAACCTCCACGTGGGGCATTGGTACGCCTTTGCGGTGCCCGACATCCTCGCGCGTTTCCGCCGCATGCAGGGCAAAAACGTGCTCTATCCGATAGGTTTCGATGCGTTCGGGCTCCCCGCCGAGAATGCCGCCATCAAGAACAAACTCAATCCGCGGAAATGGACGCTCGGCAACATCGAGTACATGAAGGGTCAAATACGCTCGATGGGGACCTCATTCGACTGGTCGCGCGAGGTGGTCACCTGCGACCCCGCGTACTATAAGTGGACGCAGTGGCTTTTCCTCCAGCTTTTCAAGGCGGGATTGGTGTACCGCAAAGAGACCGCGGTGAATTGGTGTCCGAAAGATAAGACCGTTCTTGCGAATGAACAGGTGGTAAATGGTAAGTGTGAGCGATGCGACAGCGAAGTCGTCCAGAAGCAGATGCTCCAGTGGAATATCAAGATTACCGACTACGCGGAGCGGCTCATAGGCGACCTCGACGCGCTCGATTGGCCGAAGGAAATAAAAGAGTCGCAAAAAAATTGGATAGGCCGCTCCGAAGGCGCCGAAATCGATTTTCCGCTTACAGGTGCCGTGAAAGACGATTCGCGTTTTCTACTTTTGCATGGGCGGGAGAGCTCATCGAAAGGTGAGTACCAACCTTGGCTAAAGGCAGAGCTCGAAAAACGGGGCTACGAGGTTGAGGTCGTTGATATGCCGAATCCCGGCGAACCCAACGACGGGGAACAGGCTGATTACGTCGAAAAGCACTGCACGCTCGACGAGCGCACCGTCGTAGTCGGGCACTCATTCGGGGGAGTCGTCGCTTTGCGGCTTTTGGAGCGAGGTCACAAGGTACGTCGCGTCGTGCTTGTCTCGACGCCGTTCTCGGGGAAGTTCCTCGACGGCAAAGTGCGTAAGAGCGTAACCGCCGCGTGCAAGAAGGGATTCGATTTTGGGACGATAAAAAAGAACGCGCGGACCTTCATGGTTGTTCCCGACGACAAAGACCCCGTTGTTCCGGCTTCCGACGCGCAGACTTACGTCAAGGAGTTGGGGGCAATGTTTATGGCGGGTAAGGCAAGCTCTCCGCACTTTGCCTCCGCTAAAGAGCCGGATGTACTTATGATGTGCGCACCGACTATCCGGGTATTCACGACGCGACCCGACACACTCTACGGCGCTACATACTTGGTCTTGGCACCCGAACACCCGTGGGTATCTCTTGCATTGCAAAAATATGGATTTACGAAACCCATAATATCAGACGTGGAAGAAGTTCATGCCTATGTCGAGAAATCAAAGAAGCGCACAGAGATAGAACGCTTGGCGGAAGAAAAGGAAAAGTCAGGCGTCGAACTGAAGGGTGTGAAGGCAGTTAACCCTGCGACAGGCAAGGAAATTCCCGTTTGGGTCGCGGATTTCGTACTCGGCCATTACGGTACAGGCGCGGTTTTCGCCGATGCGCATGATGTACGCGATTACGCTTTTGCAAAGAAGTACGGCATTCCGCTCAAGGAAACCTTGGAGCCGCTCGTGGTGCGCACGGCAGGGGCGGATGTGATTCGCGAAGGAGAACCGTTCACGGAACGCAACTCCGTGATGGCATTCGTACAGCATTGGTCAGACGATAAGTATCTTGCCGTGAAATACAAGCCGGTAGATGTCCGCGGGTGTGTTTCGGGCGGGATGAACGGGGGCGAGGACCCTATTGCCGCCGCGAAGCGGGAGATTACCGAAGAAACGGGTTATGCAAACGCAGGGCTCGTCCGCAATCTTGGCGGCACGATTCACAGCAAGTACTACAGCGATAACCGCAAAGTAAACACGTTCGCCCACTTTACGCCGATGCTTTTCAAGCTCGAGGATGGCACGCAGGTGGATATTGCACCCGATGAGAAATCACGTCATGAAGTCTCATGGGTTTCGGCGAAAGAAATGACGGCCTTCATCAATCACGAAGATTGGCGCATCGCGTGGAGCCGCGTACAGGCGGACGCGTGCTATGCGGGGAAGGGGATTCTCTTCGACTCCGCGGAGTTCGACGGCCTCACGAGCGATGAAGCGATACCGAAAATTGCAGACCGCTTCGGCAGACGCGTCGTCAAATACAAACTCCGCGATTGGATAGTTTCCCGCCAGCGCTACTGGGGCGTGCCGATACCGATAATTCACTGTCCGAATTGCGGCGCGGTAGCTGTCTCCGATAAAGAGTTGCCGGTCAAACTTCCCGAAGTGAAAGATTATCTTCCGGAAGGGAGCGGAAAGTCGCCACTCGCCAAGGTCAAGAAATTTGTGGACACGGCGTGTCCTAAATGTGGCTCAAAAGCAAGTCGGGAGACGGATACGCTCGACACGTTCGTAGACTCTTCGTGGTACTTCCTCCGCTACACAGACCCGAAGAATAAGAAGAAATTCGCTGACGCGAAGAAGATGGAAAACTGGATGCCGGTTGATCTCTATTCAGGAGGCGCGGAGCATACCACCATGCACGTCTTGTACTCGCGTTTCTGGCACAAAGCGCTTTTTGACCTCGGGTTGGTGGGTGAGCCCGAGCCCTACACGCGGCGCATGAACCGTTCGCTCATTCTCGGACCCGACGGACAGAAGATGAGCAAATCGCGGGGCAACGTCGTTGACCCCGATGAAGTGGTCGGACGGCTGGGTGCGGATACCGTGCGCATGTACCTCGCGTTTATCGGGCCGTACAACGAAGTCAGCAGTTTCCCGTGGAATCCCGACGGCGTGGTGGGCGTTCGCCGCTTCCTGGAGCGAGTGGCCCGCTTCCAGGAATGCGTTTCCGATGAAGAGGTACCCGAGCTTGAGGGCATTCTTCATCGCACCATCAAGAAAGTAGGGGATGATATAGGGGCGCTCAAATTCAATACCGCGATAAGTCAGCTTATGATATTCCTCAATCACGCGGAGAAAATAAAGAAAGCATCCCGCACGCAATGGGACGTCTTCATCAAATTACTCGCTCCCTTCGCTCCGTTTCTCGCCGAGGAACTCTGGTTTGACGTCGGCCATAGGAAATCCTCCGTGCATAATGCGCAGTGGCCTACCTATGATGCTTCGCGCCTCGAAGAAGCAACAATTACGATTGCCGTACAAATCAACGGCAAGACGCGGGCACAGGCGAGTGTCGCCCCCGGCAGCGATTCCGTTGCCCAGGAAGCTGCAGCTACGAAGGCGGTGCAAGACCGGCTTACGGGCAAAAAAATCGTCCGCACCATCGTTGTGCCCGGCAGGTTGGTCAATTTCGTTATCCAAGAATAGTTTACTGTTTCAACACGCGCGTGGTACCGCTCTTGTCTTCGACGATGTACCCCGCGGCCTCTATCAGCGTGCGGAGCTCATCGGCGCGCTCCCAGTTTTTCTCGCGCCTTGCCGCATCGCGCTCTTTGAGAAATGCTTGAATTTCGGCGGGAAGGTCGGAATCGGCGACTTCTTCTTGCATATATTTTGCGGCCAGCTTACGGGCTTCTCCGTCGGGTTCTTCGAGCTGGAGCCCGAGTACCTCGTCCGCATAAAAGAGCGTTGCCAGTAAATCGGCGGGGGATA
>Ga0209542_10017631_pt1 | contig 11671 bp, 15 predicted proteins | sample RifCSPhighO2_01_FD_184028 | JGI IMG/M metagenome (GOLD analysis project Ga0209542, IMG submission 184028) | Soil microbial communities from Rifle, Colorado - Rifle CSP2_plank highO2_0.1 (SPAdes) (version 2) | ecosystem: Environmental > Terrestrial > Deep subsurface > Rock core/Sediment ...
GCCAATTATTAAACGAATGTCGGGCAAAATACCTTTTTTTTCTAAAAATGTGAAAATCTTTCTCGGCAACAGAATTGGATTTCTGATAAACACAGCAAGAGTTTTGTCTTTCTGGGCATTTTTAATAATGCCGTCATACACATCTCTTGGAATCGCTTCAGTTCCTTTAAATTGGTCGTCTACGACAATTGTTTCAACTTTTGTATCACTCAGGAATTGATTCACTCTTGAAGCAAACGAATCAACAGAAACTTGTCCATCGGCAATCATCTCGTTAATAGTTTCAAATAAGCAAGCCCAATAAATTGCTCCCAGATCCTCTGCGCCGTCGGCATAAATTCTTTGCAGTTCTTCTCGATCGACTTCTGCAACTGAACCGCTTCCTGAATTTGATTGAAGCGCTAATACACCTTGCTTACCTGCTGCCTTCAGTTCTCTTAAAAATTTAGTAAGCGCTGCCCCTGATAGCTCGGGATTGCTAGGATCGAGAAACCTTTCACGGATATTAAGATCCGATGGCACTTCGACTAAGAATTCTTCTACACTCATTTCAGAAGCAAATTGTACCAGATTTAGGCATCAGAAGTTCAAGCTTTTACCTTTTTTATGTCTGCTCTCATCTCTTTTTTAATAGCATGAGCTGCTTCAGTTATCTTGTCTTCGATCCTTTCGACCTTATCGTTTAAATGTTCCCAAATTTTTTCGTCCCTTCCTTCGGCCATAAGCTCTAAAAATCTTTTCTTATCGGCACCATTTAGCTCACTTAAAATCGCATCCATTACTGTCTGATGGACATGAACATGCCCAAGTTCCAAAAGTTCGTCTTTTTCACTTTTTGAAAGCGTCAATAAATCCAAATCAATCTCCAAAGAATCCAGATCAACCAAATTACTGTAAAAATGTTTTTGTAATTTTTTCATCTGGCAACAACTGGTCCCAATGGGATTTTATTATCAACGTCATCCACAAAAAAATAAAGCACTCCACCTTTTCTAGATCCTTCGCCAAAACCCAAATAGTACATAACTTCCGGCGAGCCACCTAAATGCTTACCGGTCCAAACTGCCGGGCCGGCATCGGCAATATCGCCAACCACTGCCTGCCCGGTTTTAGTGTTCACAACTAGCATTTTACGATATTTAAAAAAGTCCCTATATTCACCAAGTCTCTGGCTGTAGTTTGGCGCCGCAAAAGTCTGAACTGCGATATACCATTTTTCGCGCTCTAAATCCGCTAGCGTAAACTCGGCTTTTGATTTTGCAAAATAACCCCATGCTCCGCGCCCCGGCGCCATACCGGAAGAATAAATCATTTTCTTATTTTCAACTTGCGCTTCTAAATGCGATGCCATCGAATCACCAGGGAATCTAACCAAATGCTGCTCGGCTCCAATTACTCCATAACTTCTGTTTAACCTTTTGCCGTCAATTTCCACGCTAATCTGAGTCTTAAAATATCTGGAAAGAATTTCGCCAATCTTTGCTTCTTCTTCAGTACTCAACTCCCGAACATTATCCCCCGCAACCGTCTTCAACTCGCCAACCAATTCATTGGTTCTATCAACTTCAATTTCCTGAGCTGGCTCCTCGGGTTTGTCGGCAATAGTACTTATTATTGCTGGTGTTGACGGCAGTACGGATGAAATCATTAAGGCGCCAATTGCCCCATGGGCAAGTTTATCTTTAGCCGGAAATTTATCTACAACTGCTTCAAGGGTTTCTTTATGTTTTCTGTGAAGTTGGCGGCGCGCGCGTCTATGCCTTTTAAGCCACGCCGCTTTGAGAAGATGATAATGGGATTTTTCTTTAACCCTTTTTTTCTTTTTGTTCACCACTAAATTAAATTAGAGCCGTAACTGGCAAATTACTTAACTTTATCCCCTTTTTTCCATATTAAACGGATTAGAGAGATTAAAAGAATGATTATTAAAACCCAAGTAATAACGCACAAAACCCCGCCAATCCACACAAGACCAGATCCGCTGCCTCCCCATTGCATCATAGGGCCCGCATTGCCATAAGGGTTAAACGCAGCGCCCGGATTTGCTTGAGGATAACCAAACTGTGCTGGATTCATTTATTGTCACCTCCTTACAAGTTAAAGCTCAACTATTCTACTACTGAAAAATGCTCTCTGTAAAATTCCATCGCGCCAACAACTGCACTGTTCCAACCATTGGGTAACAAATTATGGTCGGCGCCGGGGAAAACAACATACTTGATATCTTTGTTTAACTCTTCCATCGCAGTCACAAATTCGTCGGACCAGCTCTGGGGCACTGAATCATCTAGCGTCCCCTGATAAATTTGAACCGGCGCGCCAATGCGGCCAAAAAATTTTTCTATTGAATAATTGTCAACATCATAATCCTTTTCAAACTTGGCAATTTCGCCTCTTAAAAATTTACCGCGGTCATCAAATTCATCAGTGTAATATAAAACCGAATATGGAAATGGCTTGGAAACCGGCGCCCATAAAACAGTTGGAATGCTTTCTCCCGTTATTTCAAGAGTTGAAATTGCAATTTGCCCGCCGTTGCTGTGCCCCCAAATACCAAATTTATTAATATCTGCTCTTGCTTCAATCCCTTCTTTATCAAATGCCTTATTGAGATTTTCAACCGACCTCAAAAGTGTTATTGCCGCCGTATATGTCTGGAACCTTTCCTCCATTACATCACTGCTTGAACTATCGCTTTGCCCATATCCCAAAAAATCAGGGGAAATCGTCACAAACCCGTTTTTGGCAAAAACTTCTGCCGCTCTTTGAGTGCCAACTCCTATTGTATAAACTTCGCGGTCAACATAACCGCGAAACATAAAAATAACTGGAAAAGGGCCTTTTGCAGCAGGAATATTTATCTGACCACTTACTCTCTTACCAGAATCATAAAAATAAAATAATCTTGAGGTAAAATCAGCACTATCTTCAATCACCTCGCCTAGCTCAATTTCACTCGGCTCAAATTTGGTTTTGGAAAGCGCATCAAATGTATATTTGTCCAAAGGCTTTTCTTTGGCTTGAGATTCAATTGACTGCGTTTTTATTTGATCTTCTTTTTTCGTTTCCCACGCAAGATATCCAACAATACCTAAAATTAGAAAAATTAAAATCACCAAAGGCAGGCGCATGTAGGCTTGATAATTCTAACATGTGTAAAATGAAAGATAGGAATGCAGGACAGAATATTAAAAAAAGATAAAAAGCTTCTGCTTAGCTTCGCCAGGAAAGCATCAAAAATCGGCAGCTGTCTGCTTCTGGACACGGAAGCTCTAACTCCGGTTAATTTTGAAGAAGAAAAAGAAAAATTTTTTAAGTCAAAAACGTATAGCCCGCAATATGTGTACGAAAAGAAAGATTTTAAAAATACTAGCAAACAGATTTCCTCTTTAATCAAACAAGCTGAAAAATTTTACATCCCAAGAGATTTAAAAAAATACCTGCTGGAATATGCCAACAATCTAAAAGCGCTTCTTTTCGTATTTGAGACCATCGGTACGAAATACTTTGCAAACGCTGCCGAGCAACTCATCGATTGGGATGAAGATGAAATTAAAAACGGGCATAAATTATTGCCGGAAATGATTTATGCCGAAGATGGTTTAGATTTTCAAAATGCTCCATCAATTAAAAAACTATTTGCACAAACAATCGAAAAGTATGGAATCAAAAATTATCCGGTTGTCATTGACAGCTTTAATGGGCACATTATTAGAGATGAACCAAACAAGCTAATTGTCGGTTCCAAAGTCAAAAGAACCAAAAATAACGTAAAAAGATTAATTGTCCATGAAGTAGAATCTCATGCACTCCAAAGATATAATCTAAAACTTCTAGACAACCAACTTCTCAATCTAATAACGTTTAAGGATGAGGTACTTTACTCGGAAGGCTTGGCAGTTCATAACGAAATTCGAACCAAAACAATTACGAAAAATGCCTTGAATACTTACATTGCAAGACTAACTGCAGTTGAATTGAAAAACGAAAGTTTTCGAAAGATTTTCAATATTCTCAAAAAGTCAATTCCCGATGAAAATGCATTCATAACTACCTATCGATTAAAACGCGGATTATCAAATACCCAATTTCCAGGCGGATTTACCAAAGATGCCGCATACCTTCTAGGTTATGGTACCGTTTCCAGTTTTTTAACAAGCGGTGGCAGAATTGAAGATTTATATCTTTTCCGCGTTCCCTGCCTTTGCAAACTTTTAACTAAATACGATCTTTTGGAATCGCAAGATTTCAAATTACCCAAATTCGTATCCAACCCCAAACACGAACCTAACATTTAAAACTGCAGCAAAACTAATCGTCAAACCCCTCTGATTTCATCCTTAGAACTTCTTTTTCTTCTTCAAGCTTGGGAATTATGCTTTTGAGAATTCGCAGGTACCTTCTAGGGTTGTGAATTAGATAAAACCCCATACGTTTATTGAGCCTAATATCGTAAAGTTCGAGAGTTCCGAAGTTTAAAAACCTACCAGATATCCCTTGAATTAACTTAACTACTCTAATGTTGTCTAAGCGATATTTGCTTTCATCTTCAAAAATTATGCCCCGTCTGTGATAAATTATTTCCGGCGTGATTTCGTAATACTCGTTAAGCCACGCTAAAACCACGTAAATAGTTAAAGTTACCTTTAAAATTACGAAAATTATAAAATAGGCAAAATTTCTGCTAAGTATCTGAAGTTTTATTCCTTCACTGATTTCCGGCGAAACCATAAAGGCGAAGAAGAAAAGCGTAAGAGCTGCAGCAATAATATCAACAAGAACAAGCCTCAGAAGCAGGAAGAAAATGCTCGTCCTGACATTAACATGCGTAACTTCAATTTTCTTGGTGTTTTCCCTGCTTTCTGAATTCATTATTTATTCATTCTATCCCTTTTGCCATAAATTAGAAAAGTTTTTACCTCTGTAGTATGATTCTGGCGTGAACAAAAAAGTCTTAATCGCTGCCGCAGTTTTAATTATTGCCGCAATCACCTTCTATTTATTAAATTTTCTAAACATCACTTCACTAATCCTGCGGCAAAGAAATATTCCAGAAGTTGAAAAGATTACCGCGAGAGCGATCCATGAACAAAACCCTCAAGAAATACCCCTACTTTCAACCGTTGCCAAAAATTTAGAAGTTCCTTGGGCGATTGCCTTTTTGCCGGATGGCGGCATCTTAGTAACAGAGCGCCCCGGCAGAGTTCGGCTAATTGACAAAGATGGCAATTTGCAAGACAAGCCGGTTGCAGCAATTTCTGCTGTCAAAGAGTTCGGTGAAGGCGGACTGTTGGGAATTACACTTCATCCTGAATTTGAGAAAAATAATTTTGTTTACTTATATTACACTTATGCCGGTGATCAGGATAATACGCTAAATAGAGTCTCAAGGTTTACATTTGACAAAAAAAGCCTAAAAGACGAAACAACAATTGTAAATGGTATTCCGGGAAATCGCTTTCACAACGGAGGCAGGATAAAATTTGGCTCCGACGGTTTTCTTTATATTACGACCGGTGATTCCCAAAATCCAAGCTTAGCACAAGATACAAATTCCTTGGCTGGCAAGATTTTAAGGACGACCGAAAACGGCAGCCCGGTTCCTGACAATCCTTTCGCAAATTTAATTTTCTCTTACGGACATCGCAATCCTCAAGGTATTACCTGGGATAAAGACGGAAATCTTTGGGAAACCGAACACGGAAATACGGCAACCGATGAATTAAATTTAATTGAAATTGGTAAAAATTACGGCTGGCCAACTATTCGCGGCGACCAAACACAGGAAGGTATGAAATCTCCTATCATTCATAGCGGTAATGACACTTGGGCACCGGCCGGCGCTGCTTATTTAAACGGCTCAATATTTTTTTCAGGCCTTAAGGGTCAAACCCTTTTTGAAGCCAAAATTGAAAACGGGTCAGCAACTCTGGTTGAACATCTTAAAGGGCAATTCGGCAGACTTCGCGAAGTTGTGGTTGGCCCGGATAACATGCTTTATATCACTACCAGCAATCGTGATGGCCGCGGCGTTCCGACGTCTGACGACGACCGCATTATCCGCATCAATCCCGCAAAACTTTAAAAAATTCTTTTGATCTTTCTGCTAAAATTCAACTATGGCACTAACACCGTCAACTCAAACTCCAATTGGCTCGCCGGCACCTAATTTTAACTTGCCGGCAACCGACGGCAAAAATTATTCGCTTGACTCTTTCAAAGATTCAAAAGGTTTAGTGGTTGTTTTTACCTGCAACCATTGCCCATATGCTAAAGCTGTCTGGCCACTTTTGATTCAAATGGCTGGCGAATTAAGAAATAAAGACGTCGCCTTTGTCGCAATTAACCCCAACGACGAAAAACAGTATCCAGAAGACAGCTTTAAAGTTATGAAGCAAAAATTCGCCGAGTGGCAGATTAATTTCCCCTATCTTCGTGACGAAGAGCAAAATGTCGCCAAAGATTACGGCGCAGTTTGTACTCCGGACATTTTTGTCTTCGGCAAAGACCGCAAGCTCTACTATCATGGCCGCATCAGTGACAATTGGCCACCGGTTGAAAAAGTTGAGGGAGAATATAAGCCCAAACAAGCGGATCGAGAAGTGAAAGAAGAACTAAAAGAAGCTCTCAATGATTTGCTAAACGGCAAGACATCACCGTCTATTCAAAATCCCTCAATGGGTTGCTCAATTAAATGGAAACAATAACCCTTGCTAAAAAGCAAATCATCTGAGATACTTTTCTGGAAGTGTCTCTCAAACAATTTAAACTGGATAAAAACTTTTACTTAACCGCAGCTTTTGTTGTGGCGCTTTTAATCTTTACCTATATAGTTTTTCATCTTTCTGTCGGATGGTTCACTATCGTCATGCCGATTTTTGCAGGCTTAATTTTCTTGGCAATTTTTTTAGTCCCTGACGAAGAAGAAAAACCCCGCAGTAAAAAATAATTTCCAATGATCCTTGCCTATATTATTATCTTTACACTCATGGGCAGTGTCGGTTCTTTAATCGGCAGTTATTTTCTACTCCTTAAGCAAAAAATCACTGAATCCTTTTCCAATATGCTCATCAGTTTTGCAGCCGGTGCCTTAATTGCCACGGCCTTTTTAGATCTTTTCCCCGAAGCCCTGGAGGCGGCAAATGAAGCCAATATTTTTATACCGGCACTTCTCGGATTCTTAAGTTTCTTTATTGCAGAAAGGTATATCCGACTTTTCCACTATCACCATGGTCACGGAGAAAAACCCAGCACCCTCTTGGTATTAGTCGGAGACGGGATCCACAATTTTGTGGACGGTGTAACAATCGCCGTCGCCTTTTTGACAAGTGTTCCTCTTGGCATCACCACATCAATTGCGGTTGCCGCTCACGAAATTCCCCAGGAAATTGCCGACATGGGAGTTTTGCTTGCTAACGGACTTTCCAAAACCCGCGCGGTTATCTTTAATTTTCTTTCTGCCTTAACAGCTCTTGTAGGCGCGATTCTAACAATACTTTTTACCGGCTTAATCGAAAACTATTTATTCTTTTTTCTAGCGGTAGCTGCCGGCCATTTCATTTACATTGCTGCCAGCGATTTAATCCCCGAAATTCATGAAAACGGTGCTACTAAGAATAAATACATGACTATCCTGCTTTTCTTTTCGGGAATCATTGTTGTCTACATTTTCACAACAATATTCGAAGGTTAATTAGTCAACAATAGTCACAATAACTTGCCTCTCTCGAGGTCCTGCAAATTCTGCTAAAACGACTCTTTGCCAAGTTCCTAAAATTAATTTTTTGTTTTCAAACGGAATACTTATCGAAGTTCCGATTAATGCCGATGCAATATGATCTGGAGTATGTACTGGATCGTGCGGATGCCGCCATTTCAACTTTGGTATCATTGCCTCAAACGCATCACTCAGGTCTGCATCCGTTCCCGGATCAAGATCCGCAGTTGTCAGTGCCGCTGTCGTATGGATAAGATGTAAATTGCAAATTCCATTTATAATTTTTTGCTTTGCCAGTAAGCTGTCAACTTTGTCTGTTATATCAATAACCTGTTTATTTTCTTGAGTACTAACGGAGATTTTCATCTTAAAGAACCAATCACCTAATCCGCATACTCTATTTCATTCTCGTCATAACCGGGGGAGCAAAAAACCAACAATGTCATCTGGCCGGAATTTTCATAAATCTGGCCCCGGGGAATATGAACAAGATCTCCTGCGCCGACTTGGCTGCCTTCCTGATCGTCTACATACGAACCAGTGCCGGCAAGTACAAAATGAAACTCATCACTCTTATTATTTCGGTGGCGTCTGTTAACCCCCTCTACTTTGATCATCGCGGCGCTAATCGTCAGCAAATCCCGATCACTAAATAAATTTTTTACCTTAACCGCGCCAAAACTTTCCTCGTCAATATCTTTAGTTTTTACAATAGAAAGCACTATAAAACCATTGTTGCATGCTATCTAAAACTTTTCAATTGAAATTCTAAAAGAGGTTCAGATTTAAATAGAGATTCATGGTAGTAGATTTTATTCTGACGTTAACCGTGGCTCTTTTCCCCGAGGAGGAAGATTCAATCTGACTCTTGGTGCTCCACTAGGACCAAGATCCGCCTCGAGTCTTGACCTCTGAACTGCATCTAGCTGCTCGTTTACTAGCTGGTTCTTTTGCGGCGGAGGTAAATCCTCTCTCGAATCTCCTTGATCTCTATCCTGCATTAGCTATTAAATTTATAATTGAAAATTTAAGAATAAGTCAAGGGGTTAATTCATTTTAAAAACTGACTCTCACCTAACACACATCGGGAGTGTGTTAGCTTCACAAATCAGGAATTTTGTCGATTTTGCTAGCTAAAATGAAATCGTTTTCCGAAAGACCCGAAACTGCGTGAGTATATAAAGTAACTTCTGCCCTACCCCATCCAAAGGCAATACCCGGATGATGACCTTCGCTTTCGGCAATTCCCCCAACTTTATCGACAAACTCCAGAGCTTCTTTAAAATTTTTGAATTTAAACTTCTTGCTGATTTTAAGAACGGCGTCGTCTACCAGTTCCCAACCGTCAACTTGTTTGAGAAGACTCTCTGCATCCGCTCTTGGCATTGGCGGCGTTCCGTCTTCGCATGGGACGCAATGTTTTAAGGCTAGTTTAATCATTTAAAATGCTCAGTTAACCTTCTCTTAGCTATCGCGTGATAATCATCATTGAACATAACAAACCTGATTTCGTCAAAAACCCCAGGGTTTTCCAAAACAAAGTTTTTAACGGCATTCATCGCTACATCAGTTGCTCTATCAGCAGGATACTCAAACATTCCAGTAGAGATTGCAGGAAACGCAATCGTCCTGACACCATTTTGAGCTGCAATCTCCAAACTTCTTCTATAACAACTCGCTAGTAATTCCCTTGCTTCTTCGTTGTACTTCTTCCCCGCTTCGTTAACTGGACCCGCCGCATATACAGGCCCTACAGTGTGAATAATAAACCTAGCCCGTAAATTAAAACCGGGGGTAATAACGGCATCATCTGTTCTGCAAAATCCGATCTCCCGACACGCAGCTTGTAATTGATCCCAACCTGCAGCGTTGTGAATTGCCCAATCCACACCGCTACCACCTTTAAGCCTTTCATTGGCTGCATTTACAACCGCATCAACTTCTTGCTCAACTATATCGCCCAAGACAACTACAACTTTTGTTCCATTAAAACTGACTTCTGTGGGTTTAACTCTTTCCATCTTTACAACGTAATTCTATAACCTCAAAAATAATAAGTTAAGAGGAAAGTCGATTAAGCGCTTTATCTTTTTCAACAGGGCTAATTTTACTTTTAGAAACTGCCTTTTGCAAAATCCTAAGGTGAAATTTGCTGGAAGATACTATTTTTTAAATTCCACAACAGCTACTGCTACTGCCATTCCTGCGCCAAAACCGGCTAATACCGCCTTAGTGCCGCTTTTAATCAATCCTTGAGCTTTTGCTTCATGAAGAGCTATCAGAAGAGACGCTGAACTTGTATTACCATGATGCTTGACATTAGAAAACACGTTCGCATTAATACCAATCCTTGGCAATCTTTCTCTCGCAAAAGCGTCTACTATTCGCCCGTTTGCCTGATGCAGAATAACTAACGATATTTCTGACGGATTAATTCCTGATTCTTCAATTGTTTCAGCAATCATTGGCGGCACTTTGTAAAGAGCAAACGCATATACCTTTCTACCATCCAAATCTCCGTTCCTCATTCCCAGACTTGGCTCTGTGTTGTAACTCTGTTTTTCAGGGTCAGGTTTACCCGTGGGTACAAAGACTAATGCACCCTCAGGTGGTAAATTTTCTTCTCTTATGTCAAACCTGATATAACCCTCTGTTCCTGGAAAAGTTCTGGCACTCGAGGCTAATACTTCTAAATCTTCACCATATGTAAAAGCAACCGCGCCAGCTCCATCTGAAAATAATGTTTGATGCTGATTATCTAGAGTTGAAGAAATATATTCGGAAGAAACAACTAAAACTCTTTTTTGCAAAAATTCATCGCGATGCTCACCGATGTAATGGAAAGCCCACGCAGAGCCAGAACAAGCAGCATAAATATCTGCGTAAACTTTATCTACTTTTACAGGATGTGTGAAATTGAGCTCTAGTGATTGGGCAACATTTAGCCCCAGTGATTCTCGATAAGGAAATGTAGTGGAGGTTAAAAGAACATCTACTTGCCTCCACTCAGCTCTTCTAATCGCTCCGCTCGCCGCCTTGCTTGCCATATAAGACACAACTCCTGCTCTATTATCTGGTGCTTCTCCAAGATTATTAACCCAATGCCTCGATTCAATACCTGTTATCTTCTCAATCCCTTCAGGATCATATGGCCTGTTACCTTCTTTTCTTATTTTTGGAACTCGCTGTTCAAAAAAATCCACCAGCATAGCATTAGTAATAATATTTGCAGGGACATAAACTCCCGTTTGAATCCCCTCTCGCTTAGACTCTCTTTCCTTTCGCCCAACAGCCAACTCTGCATTCACTACCATGTTTATTTTGTAATTCTACCGAAAATTAACTTCTTAAATCAACCAATTGATATAATCACTAGTCGATGAAAAATATTTTAAAAATTATTAAAATCTCTAAACCGCTTCATAGTATTGCGGCAGTAATCGCCCTGCTCATTGTTGCTATGTCTGCGCTTGAACTCATCCCTCCTATTCTTTCCAAATTTATTGTCGATGAAATTGTGCTCCAGTTGCAAACGGGTTCCGGTAATTTACAAAAATTAATATTCTTGGTCCTTTTAACCTTCATTGTTAGTTTAATCTCCGAGCTTATTGGAACTGCCAGTGAAAGACTAGGCGACCATTTTGCAGGCAAACTTCGCAAATTCTTAACCGAAAAATTTTACGACAAGGTTCTCACATTCCCGCAAAGTTACTTTGACAGTGAAATTTCCGGCAAAATCGTCCACCAGTTAAACCGTGCTATTTTTACAATCCAAACTTTCATCAATGGCTCAACCAATTTTATCCTGCCCACCTTTCTGCAAAGCATTTTTACAATCGCAATTCTTGCCTACTACAATTTGCCGATTGCCGCCTTTGTCACTATTCTTTTCCCAATTTACTTAACCCTTTCTTACTATTCGACTAAAAGATGGGGTGAGCGCGAAATTAAGAA
>Ga0209542_10017632_pt1 | contig 11670 bp, 13 predicted proteins | sample RifCSPhighO2_01_FD_184028 | JGI IMG/M metagenome (GOLD analysis project Ga0209542, IMG submission 184028) | Soil microbial communities from Rifle, Colorado - Rifle CSP2_plank highO2_0.1 (SPAdes) (version 2) | ecosystem: Environmental > Terrestrial > Deep subsurface > Rock core/Sediment ...
TTTAAATATTGTTGATAATTAATTTTAATATCTTGTTCATAATTTAATGTTTTATTTATCAATGGTGGTAAAATTTTATTTTTTTGTTTATTTATCCATATATGATACTTTTTATCTGAAGTATAATCTTTTTCTTCAATATTGTTACATAAATCATTTTTAATTTTCATCAATTCGGATCTTAATAATTTTATATTGTTGCTATCAATATTTAATTTATTTTTATAATCTTCTTGTTGTTCTACTGAAAGTTTTTTAAATTCATTATGAGTTAGTTTTTTAATAGTTCTTTTAATAAATGTTTCATTTACATACTGATGAACATATTTAAAAAAATTTTGAGTAATATTATTTATAAAATTAGTTTCCATTTCAATACAATATGAATTAAATATATAAGATAAATTAGTTGAATTTAATTTATAATTATTTATATCACAATTTTGTTTATATGTAAATAATTTAAAACCTTCTGTTTTTAAAAAAATACATATATCATCATATATAATTTTATTATTATTTTTTGGTTTAGGACCTACAGATGTTTTAGATATTGCTTTAAAAGCCATTCTAAAAAAATTATAATTGATGTTTGGTATTTGCAAATTATTGTTAAATTTATATAAAATATATGCATTAATCATATTACTACAAACAAATTTAACATTATTACTTTTATTAATAATTTGTAATAATTTATTATAAACATTATCATCTTTTATTATTGTTTTAAATTTACATTTAATTGCCTTTCTTAATTCTTTTTGTTTCATTTATAATATATTATATTATAGATATATATTTTTAAATAGAAATAGATTAAAGTGATTTAAAAAGTATTTGTGAAATAGCTAAATAAGTAAAAGCTATATAAGTTATTAATAATGAATCATATCTTATAAATATTCTTCTAAATAATTTTAATTTTTGAAAAGTATGCTCAACATAAATCCTATTTTTATAAAATTGTTTATTAAAATAATATTTATTTGTAGAATTATGTTTATTTTGTATCATCATTAAATAATTAAATTTATAAAGTGAATTACGTAATTTACTAGATTCATAAGCCTTATCAGCTAAAATAATGTTAATTATTTATATAATATACATCATTAATATGTTTTTTAACAAATGAAATATCATGAACATTACCAGAATTAAAAAGTATAGATAAAGGAATTCCTTTAATGTCGGTAAGTATAGATATTTTATTACAATTTTTATTTTTAAAATATTTATTTCTAGCTTTTATATTTTTTCCATATTTATTCATAATAAAGGTAGAATCAATTATTTTAATATTAGTTTTATTGTTTGCAAAATATGTATTACGCAATTCGATATATAATTTTTTAAAAATATTATTTGTAACAAATCTTTTAAAATGAAAATAAACAGATTGCCAATTAACAATGGACTTTAAATCTCTCCATGCAATTCCAGTTTTAAGTACATATAAAATATCATCTAAAATATCGTCAATAGAATATTTAGAGTTTGGATATAAATTAACATAATATTTACCGATATGTTTATCATTAATAATAATTAATTTTAAATAATTTTTAAAACAAATATTACTCTTATAAATCATTATATATATTATATATAATGAAATTGTTTAAAAATAACTATGAATGTAAATTAAACAACTCTATAATAAAGGTAAATTGATATGATATATTATTATGAGTGAGGTTAAGAAACGTGGACGACCTAAAAAAATAAAGAATAAAAAAAAAATAATAAATGAACAGGAATTAATATTACATCTACCTATTCAAATTAATAATAATACAAATGCAACAAAAACAGAAAACACGTATAATGTACTAATTATGTCGTCAGAATCAGATGAAGATGAACAACATATTATGCCAAATAATCAAACAAAAGTATCATCAGATTCATGTAATAATATGTATCCAATTAATCTTAAATTTATATCGATTCAAAACAACAAAGTTTTAAAAATAGAACTAACTAATATTGCGTGTTGGTGGTGTACATATAATTTTGATACTTTACCAATAATTTTACCAATTAAATATTTAGATGATAAATATTATTTTGTAGGTTGTTTTTGCAGTTGTAATTGTGCGTTATCATATAATTTGTTTATATTAAACGATGAAAACGTACATACACGATACAGTTTATTAAAACATGTGTATAAAGATTTAGTTAAAAGTGATATATATCCAGCGGAATCTAAGGAATGTTTAGAAAGATACGGGGGACCCATCACAATAGAACAATATCGAAAAAACTTTATTAGACATGTGTATAATATTAATATAATTTTTCCGCCATTGTGTTCTATAAATCCACAAGTGGAAATAACGAATCGACATAGTGTTGATAGTATATATAAAACAACTCTATCGTCGTTATTATCGAAATAGTTAAATTTATATAAATAAATTTAACGAGATAACATATAATATCCTTGAAGAAACGCATCACATAAATCGTCCTTCTTTTTGTATGTATCTAAATGTGTCAACCAATTTACTTTATCTGTTAATAATTCTTTGGTATATTTTATACCTAATTCTTTTGTCATTTTATATTTAATTTGTTTTGTTTTCTTTTCGCCTATTATTTCTTTTGACGGTTTTTCATTTTTTACTTTTTCGATTTGACCATTATTAACTTTAAGTTTATTAGAAGGAGAGAAATATTGCACTGTTAACGGGGTTTTCGATTTTAATACACCATTATATATGTAATATCCAAACAAATAAGCTGCGATCGATTTCATGATTGGGTTAGTTAAACTAGGTTGGTTTTCAATTAACACTTTATCTACTTGCAATAGTTCAGGTATAGTATCTAGTTTCTGATATAACGATAGACATAATTGATATGATGTTGCAGTTGTTGCTTTTGTTTTTTCTAGTTTAATTAGCTTATATTGAGATAATAGTTTTTTAATTTCAATTTTCTTGTGTATTGAACAATACGCCTTGTCGGCAATTATAATAGATCCGATTTTTGTACATTGTTTGTCACCTTTCTTCTTTTTGCTTTTAGTTATATATGTACATATATTATTTGTTTCTTTAGTATGTTGTTTTAATATATCCCTCTCTGGTATCTTATAATCACTTTTATGTTTTTTACAATAATAATCGTTTTCAATATAATATATCGCTTTTTTCGTACACGCTTTTTTATTTTTGTTATATTTTGTACACACATAATTGTTTGTTTGAAGAAGATTAATTATATCCCATTGTAATATTGTTATATTATTACTATCATCTTTTTCTAATATACAATAAGCCAAATGTTTAATTCCAACGTCCCACGAAGATATCTTCATTGATTATTAATGTATATTACTATAATTGATATATAGTTATAAACTTATATAAAAATTGAAACTTAAAGATATAATACTATATATAAAGTTATGCGGTTATATATAAATATATTTTCTCGATAGTATATACAAATGGAACCTTGTTCTATTTCCCAATACCGTAATGTTATTGAAAAAATCACTGAAGCAAAAAAATTTCATCATTTGCCTAGAGATATATCTATCTCCACAATGACGATTATATGCCGATTTGATTTAACTTTCAATGTCAGAAACATCGCACAGTTAATTACACAACGTAATTCAAAAACAATATCTATATATAAATCAAAAAAAAAAATTAAACAACAACCAATTACAAATCACGTTATAGAGAAGCATCAACTTAAAACAAACAACGATAACAAGAAAAAAGAATTTTACAATCAAATATCTATTAAAATATTAGTAAACGATGAAACAAAAAAAGAAATAAATGTAAAGTTATTTAAAAATGGATCTATTCAAATGACTGGTTGCCAATCTATAAAACAATACATTCAAACAATTGATATTATATGCAAAGAACTATTAAATAATGTTTATTATATATCTCCGAACAATATCGTATTACTGAAAACAGTATCAAATCGTAAAGAGTTAACAGTCGAAAATATAAAAGATACAAAAATAACGTTAATTAATAGCGGATGTTATCTTCACAATTTTAAAATAGATAGAACAAGATTATATAAATTGTTAATTGCTATGAATATACCGTATAATTTCGATTATGAACCATCTAGACACGCAGGAGTTATATTAAAGTATTTCTATGAACGTACAATTTCAGTATATATATTTGAATCTGGATATTTAATGATAACTGGAGCAATGAATGTAACACAGTTAGCAAAAGCATATTATTATATTTGTTCGATATTGTATAATAATTATAGTTCTATTGTTCAACGTAATACTCTAAATACAATCAAACAACTTTTAAAAAAAGAACGTAAAGAACAACAGCAAAACTCGAGTTACAAGGGATGCAAAGCGACCCTTATCGAGGAGAAGCGATAGCAACGACAAAAATTATAGTTAGAAAAGCTAACTATAATTTATGCTAAATGAAAATTGCTTTGCTGTTTTTATTCATTTGAGACTAAATTTTTCTTACATATATAAGAAAAATTGATATAAATAAATTATAGCAATATAAATAATATAGTTGTTAATGGAGAAACAACTTGACGAAACGTTGCGGTTTAGTCGTACAGAAATTCAACTTATTAGAGATTTGCAAAAAGGAGTTATGTCAACAAAAATCGAAGACGAATCGGATAATGATGAAACTGAACCTGAGAAAGTTGATATACACAAAATATTAGCAAAATTAATGGACAACATAGAAAGAAATGATGTTTATATGTGTCGTCGGAAAAATATATGTCATTGTAAAACAGAATGCACTTGTGATGATGATTATTATTGTCCAGTTAGTCAAAAACACGTAGAAATGTTGTCAAATTGCATTTTTCTTATAGAACTATCTTTTGATATTCATAACACAATCAATATAAAAAGTAATGATGTCTATAGATTTTTTAAATTTGATAATGACGATGAAGTTCCAATTTTGGATATTAAGCGATGCAAAAAACAAATACATTTAATTATACATCAAACGACATATTATTTTATCGCTTCGAATATTTCGTTTGCAAACAATACGTTCGTAATAACATCAAATTATATGAATTATTATAAACTTTAATAATAAAGTTTATAAAACTTTGTTTCACATACTAACACTTTTGTGCACAACGTTATTAATATATGGATTATTTTTAAGATTCTCGTCTGGATACATCCAAAAGTGATCAGATTGTTGAGGTAATGGAGTATGTCTTCTAGTATACATTGTTGGAATACATTGAGTTGGATTTTGCCAGTTCATATTTGGATATCTATCTCGATTAATTTGAATTGGTTCACATAATTCTACATTCATATGTTCGTATATTGGTGTCTTCGAATAGTTAGATGTTGTCGGAGCTCTACCTTTTTCGATCGCTTCTGCGTTGATATTAATATATGCATTACGATAATCTCGTCTATTACGTTGTTCTGGTGCTTGATCTTGGAACATTGGATTGATATATGTATTAACTTCATATGTATTACGATGTGTTGGATCTGGTATATTAGTTTTTTCATCAAACGCTGGGCGTTTTTTAGCTTCATGAAAAACAGCTGGATTTATCCATGTTTTCTTTTCTGATATATTTCTCATTGTTGGATCTGGTATATTTGTTTTTTTATCAAATGCTTGAGGTTTTGCATGTTCTGCTGTTCCTAGAGGTTGAGTTATTGTCATCTTTTCATGTATGTTTCTCATTGTCGGATCTGGTATATTTGTTGTCATATCAAATGCATACGATTTAGCATGTTCTGCCGAACCCAATGGTTGAGTTATTGTCATCTTTTCATGTATGTTTCTCATTGTTGGATCAGGTATATTTATTTTCTTATCAAAGGCGTAAGTTTTAGCATGTTCTGCTGTTCCAATCGGTTGAATTAATGTTAATTTTTCATGTATGTTTCTCATTGTTGGATCAGGTATATTGGATATTTTATCAAATGCGTAAGTTTTAGCATGTTCGGCGGTTCCGATTGGTTGAGTCATTGTCAGTTTTTCATGTATGTTTCTCATTGTTGGATCTGGAATATTAGTTTTTTTATCAAATGCATAAGATTTAGCGTGTTCTGCAGTTCCCACTGGTTGCACAGTTGTCATATGTTCTATCAAGTTTCGAAGTGTTGGATCTGGAATATTTGTTTTCATATCAAATGCTTGAGGTTTATGATGTTCATAAGGAGCTGGATGATTTAAATATGTATTCTTTTCCGTTATAGAACGTATAGTAGGTTTATTGTTATAGCTTTCTTTAAATCCAGTAGCTTTTTGAGCCTCGACATGTCCTATTCCTCTAGGAACTGGTGCATCAAAATTTTCTTTATGTGATATCTTAACTTTTGGTAGTTGACTTTCTGGTAATACACCATCTACAGCATAATATCTCATCGGATTTAAATAGTTGTTTTTAGCGGTCATTTGTCTGTTTGTAGGTTGAACATTAAAATTTTCTGGTGCCCTCGGAGCCTTAATATAACCCATTGATTTTTGTAAATTACGTGGATCATTTTCAGTAAATCTTTCTGGTCGTCTTTTTGCAACGGTTGGACGGGAACCGCGTTTATCACCCTTCATACCAGCAATAACAGGAGGTGTATAAGATAACTTCGGATTGTTAGCGGTGCGTAGCTCATCAACTGTTTTAGGCAATACACGATACGGATCGTGAAAACCTTGTTTTCCAACTTCGTTATATCCAAGATTCAAACCAGGAGTAACTTTAACTTCCTGGAATGGTTTTTCGTTTCGGCGTTCTTTCGAAGGAATATAACGACCTTGCATAAACTCTGTAAAATTAGGCATACCATAAATATTAGTCAAACCAACTAACGGATTAAATAAAGGACGTCTTTCTGTTTTAGGACGATAATCTAAATTTTTAAGGCTACCAGTAAACATATCTAATTTACGTTGTTTAACAGAATTTAATTGAGCTTCACTATCATAATGATTGCCATATCCATTCCCCTCTCCACCACGAGCAGAATAAAACGGCACCATATTTAAATGTTCCAGAGAGTTAGATACTCCATAATCCATATCGTTATTTATTAACGAATATCCACCATCTAACGCCATTCTTCGTTCATATTCCATTTGTGCAACATTATTATTTTTAACATTACCGTTAGACGAGTGTGGTTCATTAGGATTATCAAAAGTTAAATCTTCAAACTGTGATAAAAATTCATTTTTAGGTTGTTTTCTTTTTAAGTTTGTTTCAAATGGTTCTTGAAATTTAACCACTTTATCATAAAAAGAATTTGAATTTATATTAAATAATTCAAGTGGTTCTTTACCGTGAATTTGGTTATAATTGTTAGGTATAATACCAGTTTTAGCTGGTTCTCTACTATCTCTATATCGTTTTTCTGCAACTTGATTAACAAACTCGTTATTTACTTCCGAATAATTCGAATCATATATGTTCGGTACAATATTCGATGATGTTAACATTATATTTATAAAATTAACAAAGATAATATTTATAGATATAGAAACTTAAATCACATATCTTTTTTGTTAGCAATAAAGATATATGTATTTAGCAAGTTTTATCTGGTGGACAATATTGACCTTTAGTATAATAAGGTTGTCTTTGTTTTTCCCATGGACCATTGGGATAACCGTTATATTGATCGATTAATCTAGGAACACGTACTTTGTAGTTGTCTTTAGCTTCAAGTTTCGAGTTAGTTAACCAAGGATAAAAAACATTTTGTTGTGGGTTAATGTGTACGTCGTAAAAACGGTTAATATTCATTCCTCTATAATTAGCAGGTGGATTAGTTAAACGAGATGCAAGAGGATCAAGAAAATCGTTACATGTTCTAGCATGTTGCAAAGTAAACTGTGTAACATCAATTTCGTTAACTTTTCCATCTTTGCATTTGCTTTGTAAAACATTTCTGTTAGATAAAATACTTTCTACATCTACTAAATCTTGTGCAGGAGCAGTTGTATCTCCGACAGTTGTAGACACTCCGTATCCGTTATGTCCAGCACGGGGTCCAAAGACAGATAAACAGTTAGAACAATTCTTCATATAGTTTGGATTTACACGATATAATAATGGGGATACTGATTCGGATAGCTTATCACGATAAGCACATTTATCATATGGTAATCTAGATGAATATCCTATATTTTGTGGTGCTCTTTTGTTTCCTAATCTACACGACATAATATATACAATAATTAGATAATATATATTTAAAATTATTAAAACTAAAAATATAGTTATATACTTTTTAATCTACTTCTTTAATTTCTGATTCTTGCATTAAGCTATATTTAGCTTGAATATTATATGCAGTTATATCTTTTTTATATAAGTTAGCCGCATCTATGTTATACGGATCATCTGGATTTGGATTAGACAACATTGATATAATAGTTTCGATAAGCCTCGCCATTGTATATGTAGGCTTCCATTCGGATTTAAGCATGTCTAAACATATATCACCTTTCTTATCAATATTTGGATGAAATATGGAACTTATAAATTTAATTTTTGGGGCAGTGAACGGGTAGTCAAGCGGAATTATTGCATTTAACTCAGCAATGTTATCATATGGTTCTTTTGCATGAATTAAAATTTTCCAGTTATATATATTGTTTGATATTATTTTTACGCTATAATCAATTAAGTTACTTGCAACAATCGTTTTAAAATCTCTTTGAATGCGAGACATTACACTATATGTATATACAAATTTACTATTTAGTCATCAATTTTTTACAAAATTGATAATATATTGATTAATAAATATCACGTGTAATAACCTATTTTAAATTTTACGTCCACAGTTCGTTCCAGGTTTTCCGTTATAGCAAAATTTAGGGGTTGGAAGCTTATAACCAGGATGAGACATTTTAGGTATATTATTATGAACAATGGGGCATACTTCAGGAGCAAATACAACAGGAACAGATGGATCGAAAGTGCTTAAACATAGACCAGATTTTCTACAAGTTGATGAATATTTAAATTGATCACATTTCGATGCAGGACGATTAATATTTTTAAGTTCGGTCTCTATATCTACTAGTTGATATGGCGTCCAAAATTTATCAAATAAACATTTGTCACAATTTTCATATGCTCCGTGATACAACCTATATTGAAGTGGTGATGTTGATTCGTATAAACGCTTTTCATATGCACAGGCATCATACATTAAACGATTAGAACTTCCGTTATTCATCTTATATATTATATACATATAAAAGATATATATTTTTATAATTAATAAATTAATTTGTTAATATTCGCGATTATATTTACTGTGTAATGGATGGTGTGCATCATCTCCCATCATTTTATTATCTAATCTTGTTGAATTCCCCCCTCTAGCTACTGGAAATATAACATTTCGAGGGTCTTGTATAGCTGGATCTATATATTGATAGTAATGCTCAGTTGGATTGCGAAAACCATATGATTTTTCCGTGTGATGTGGCATACCATATACCATCGCAGTTTCTAAATCTATATTTCGAATTTCTCTATCCATTGGAATCTCTCCAAATCTCTCCCAGTTATATTGTGTTGATTTGCTTTGTATTGTAGGTATAACGGTTTTTGTGTATGTATCTATAGTACTTTCCCCCCCATAATTAGATTCAGTATATACTTTGTTTTTTCTAAATAAATGATCAGTGTGCCCAACTGGAACATGATTATATTTTCTAGCATAATGAGATGGATCGCTCGTAAAATACTGCTCCATACCATGTAGTTTAGGATTTTCGTAAGTCGATGTTGTTGATAAACGTTCAACTTTAGGTGGGAACATTCGTGGATCTGATCTTGGATTTTTATGATAATGTGTATATCTGCTAGATCTCGCCGTATTAAACTTTGGATATCTATCAGCAAACTCTGGGAGTAAATCAATTGGTTCAAATTTTTGATATTTTGTTAACTTATCGAATTGTGTATCGTTTGATTTAACTGGTTCAAAAGTTTCTGTCATGTCAGATTTATATGGAACTCGCGAATCTTTAATTTTTGTAAAGTTATGTTTAGGATAAAATCTAGGATGTGTGTGAGCTTCTAAATTATTATAATGTGGTTCACCATATAAATAGGCTTTTATTCTAGATATATCTTCTCGGGATATGTAATATTGAATCTCTTCAGAAATGCTTGAAATTATATTATTTTTTTTATTATAAGACTTTTTATTTAAATATTCAATCAATCTTGGTTCTAATGATATGCTCATATTATATTGATATGTTATATAATAAATATTTATCACATAACTTAATTTTTCTTTTTTGGTGTATATTTCTCCAATACAATATATTCTATTTTGTTGGAATTTAATAAGTCATGTTGTTGTTCCTTTGTCCATTTTTTAAAGTGGTTATATCCGAGTGAATAAGTTATGTCAAACAATTTAGTCACACTAACTACTCTTAATAAACCGAGATCTTTGTTATAATATATTTTACCTAATTTATATTTGTTGTATTCTTGTAAAATTCGATGAGTTGATATAAATTTTTGTTTTTTTAGTATTTTTTTATATAGAGATATTTCATTTGTAGGAAAAGATATATAATTTTTATGTTCGTTAAAATTATTCATATATATATATATATATATAATTTATAATAATATGGAAGAATCAATAATTGAGGAATTAACGCCTGAACAAATTGCATATCGTTTGTTTACGCAACATTATATAAATCCTAAAAGTATACAACCAATATTATCAGAAGGAGATTATCCATATATATTCGAAATATTGATTACTATATATATGGAAGGTATTATGATACTATACAATAATCTAGAAGATCTAAATTTAGATAATTTAAGTGCAGAGCATCTTATTGCTCTTAAACCGTGGTTTGAAGCAATTGGTTTCAATTTGTGCGTAGATATCACTGAATCAAGCACAGAACATTATATGGATATTAAACTTCGAAATGAATACGGATTATTCTTTGATATGAAAGGTATAACTAAAAATTATCATTTCTTTGCGAATCCTAATAAAATGCCTCGTGGATTTGAATGTAATAAACTAGAAGATATATATGCTGTTTTTAGAAGGGGAAGTAATAAATATTACAGGATAAGTTTTAAATATAATTATTAAAATTAAAAATTGATATAATAAAACTATATCTATAATTTATATTATAGATATTATGGATAATATCCAAAAGGGATATGCATATGAAATATTTATAAAAAATTATTTACAAAACAAATCGTCTAATGTTTGGTTATGGAGAGAAATCCCAGAAAAGATTTTATACGATGCAGGTTTTGCAAATGATTTAAATAAATATCGCTTAGAAAGAAAAAATAAAATAATTCCAGATACAGGTATAGATATATTGCAAATTAAAAATAACAAGTATATTATGGTTCAATGTAAGAATTATACAAATACAATTAAAGTAGATGATTTAGCTGGATTTTTTATGATGATCGCTGTACATAAAAATAAAAAAGCTAAATTATATTACACATCTAAATTAACGAAAAACATTAAAGAAACTATTCCATTAAATCCTAACATAAAATTAATAAAAAAATCTTTTAAGGAACAACCTAAATCAGAATTTAAATTATATAAATATCAAAAAGATGCATTAAGTAAACTAAAAGAATATTTTAAAAATAATAATCGTG
>Ga0209542_10017633_pt1 | contig 11670 bp, 19 predicted proteins | sample RifCSPhighO2_01_FD_184028 | JGI IMG/M metagenome (GOLD analysis project Ga0209542, IMG submission 184028) | Soil microbial communities from Rifle, Colorado - Rifle CSP2_plank highO2_0.1 (SPAdes) (version 2) | ecosystem: Environmental > Terrestrial > Deep subsurface > Rock core/Sediment ...
TTAACATATCTATATAAATCTTTCTATTGGTAAACTAATGTCATTTAGAAAGTATATCCTTCTTGATATACTTTGTGTAAAAGAATATATCCTAAAGAGAAGTTTGATTTTTGCAAACTTCTCTAAAGGATGGACTTTATTTTATGTTAAATATATGAGGGGAATAACTACAACTAGGTAGGTAAAAAAAGTATATGCTGGGAAATAGCAAACCTTATAAGTCAAATTTTATCTCTTTTAATTGATGAAAAACATTAAGGCACTGGGAATTACATTGTTTTTTACGATTTTATTTCTAGCTTTGGCGAGTTCTCAGACATTAATTGCTGGGAAGATTTACAATTCGGGTTTTAGTGATACAATTTCAAATGCTGATGTTGTCGTTAGTTGTAATGAAGGAGCATCTTTGAGCACAAATAGTTTTGATGATGGGACTTATGTTGTTAGATTTGATGAATCAGCGTGTAAAGAAGGAGATAGTGTGAGTGTTAGAGCTAGTAAGCCAGGATTTGTGGAGAAAACAGGGACAGGGACAGTGAGCAAGTGCGAGGGGGTAGATTGTACTGATAATTATGTTATGATTATTAATTTGGGGATAAAAACACAACCACCTGCTCAGACAGGAAGTTCGAGCAGCAGCAGTGGGGGAGGAAGTAATAGAGTAGTGAGATATTATTTGTGCGGGAATGGAAAATGTGATAGTGGAGAGAATGTTAATACATGCGCTGTGGATTGCAAGAAAGTTGAGCCAGTTGTACAGCAGAATAGTACGAGTGATATAGTTCAGCTTGGTGCGGCAAAACAGGAGAGTCCTGAGGGATTGCAATTGGTTGAGGGAAATCAGACAGAGAATGGACAAGGATTTGGAGGGATAACCAAAGCTGTGATTGGAACAATTGGAATTGCTGGAATGATTATTGTTATAATATTCTTAGTTGTTGTAGTTACATTGGCAATTGCAGTTAGATTGGTTAGAAGTAGGAATTATTGATATGGAAGATGTTAAGGTTTCTAGTTCTAGAATTAAGGAAGATAGTTTTGAATTACTTAAGGAGTTAATACTTCCAGGATACGAATCGGGGAAAGATTTATGCAAATATGTTGGAAGGGTTCTTAGACAAAATATTGATTCTCAAGGATATTATGAATTTGAAGAGATAGTTAAGCTTTGCAAGGAATATATCTCAGAGAATTCGAGTTTAGTGGAGATAAGAGATTCACTTAATGGCAAAAAGCCCTTGGATTATCAATTACATTCTTACGTGAATTTTCTTATTGGAGTTACAAATTGTTTTCCTTATGATGCTGTGGTACCTGACAGCAAGTATGAAGAAATCCATGAAAAGCTTTTTGGGAAGAAATCAGATTCTAATATAGGTCCAGCAGGAAAAGAGAGAGTGAAAAGAGAATTGGAAGAAAGGCTTCTTGATGGGAGATAGTTTTTGAGAGATTAATTTGTTCTCGATATAAAAAATCAATTGTGATAAATATTAGTTATATTTGTACAGTAGATAAACATTTTTCTCAGTAATCTTCTCCTAAGATATTATTTATTATTATTTTTAAACATCAGAATTCCACTCGTGGAATTCTGACTGTGCTCAAGAATCTAAGTAGTTAAGGATTCTTGACAATAGTCAGCAATTATCTGGACAATTTTAGTTCGTTATAGCCAGATAATTGCTGTAATTAATAGATAATTAGTTGGATTCGCTATAATCATGATAATGAATAGAGGGTTGGTGGAAGAGGAGTTAGTAAGGGCTGACTAAATTAATAACAATTTGTTCATCTACTGTTTGCAACAGAAACATTTAAATAGATTGTTACTTTTGTAATATTTAATGGTTACAATTGTAACTTAGGTGTTAAGATGAAGATTGAAGAACATGAAAAAGCGTATGAAGAACATATAAGGAGTATAAATAGGGCAATAGAAGAGGGTATTGAGGAAAACCAAAGAAATTTGGGCTACAATATTTCCCAAGCATCTGTTGAATTATTTGCAATTTATCTTCATAAATTAAATCTTATCCAGAGTTCAGGAGACCAGTTTGATCATAGAGTATTTAAGAATAGTGAACTAACAAGAAAAAAAGTGCCTCCAGAGTTTAATGAAAGAGAAAAAATAATCAAACTTATGAGGGAGATAGAATTAGATAGAAATGTTATCTGCTATGGAAAACGAAAATCTCAAGATAGAATAGAAAAGATGATTAAATATTTTAATGAATTGAGAAAAATAATTAACACCCAGTTAAAGGAGCAAAATGGCAAAAAGAAATGAATTAATAGCTTATGCAATTGATTTTGTATCTTATCTAATCTCTAAAGAGATTGAGATAAATAGAGTAATACTATTTGGTTCGATATCTAGGGGAGATTTTGACGAAGAGTCCGATATAGACATATTTGTAGATGTTTTAGAAAATGATAAGAAAATAGAAAAAAAGATTGGGGCGATTACAGAAGACTATTATAAGACAAAAAAGTTTAAGGAATGGAAACTAAAAGGAATAGAGAATACATTATCTTTAATTGTTGGAGAGTTGAACTCTGAAGAGTGGAAAGACTTGAAGAGAAGTATAATTAATACAGGGATAATTTTGTATGGTAAATATAAGGAAGAAGCTGAAAAAATAAAGCAGTATACTTTATTTTCATTTGAAAACATTAAGCCGGATAAAAAAAGAATAGCTGTTTTTCGAAAGCTTTTTGGGTTTAAACTTAAAAATAAAACCTTCCCTGGATTAATTGATAAGCAGGGAGTTATAAGAATTGGCAAGGGAGCTATACTTGTCCCAGTAGAAAGTGTAAATGAACTAAAAAGATATTTCCATGAAAAAAAGGTTTTTGTTAGGTTGTATGATTTATGGAGTGATTAATAAAAGAGTTTAATTTTAGTACTTGTTTAGGTATTTCGATACCTAAACAAATTTATTTGCTATTTCTCGACGGAGTTAATCCGATCGAGAAATAGTTCCATAATTATATTTGAATTGATAATCGACGACAATAAAAAACAGCTAAACAAATACTAATTTTATAGTGAAAGACATAAGTCTTTCCCTATCTAGTAAACGACAAACTGGGAAAATATTAAAGTCGTTGACTATAGTAAGGTTTTAGTGGTTAATATTTTTGGATGAGTAAATAATAAGGGGGTTGGTAAGAGGCGAGTAAGAAACTTTAAAAATGGAGAAATGAGCTATTGATTATGGATTTACAAGAATTATTGTCAAGACAGGAGACACCTTATGTTTTTCTTGGATTGGTAACAACAGCAATGGGCTACTTTTTTGGAAGATATTGTGTTGAAAAAGAAAGAGATTTGGCTGAGAGACACTATGTTAAACCAGATTGGGACGGAAGAGAGACCTTTAGAAGATTAGAAGAAAATCAAAAAATGCTTGACGCGAGATGTATTAAGAGAACGGACAATGCTCAAATACCAGATGGATTAGATGAAACTGGAAATTTTTATGTGGATTGATTAGGAAAAAGATTGAAGGATGGCGATGGACCAAAAGATAGATAAGATATAGATTAAATAATTATTACTGATTTGAGATGAAAATTAATAAAAAGCTTTAAAAACTTGTTTGAAAATCTATGTTTATGGAATTACAAGAATTACTCTCAAGACCAGAAACACCCCTATGTTATTAGTGGTCTGGTTGGATTTGTGGGCTATGCCGTTGGAAGAGTTAGTTCTGGATTGGGGAGAAGAAAATATGAAGTTAGATTGGCAGAAATTGATTTGGAAAGACAAAGAGAGACTAATAGGGCAGCGATTATGGGTTTAGAACATGAAGAAGCAGGGAAGAAATATGCTAGACAAAAACAAACTAGTGAGATTGAATATGAAAGACAAGGAGAAGTGGAACAAAGTAGAATTAATATGCTAACAGACTTGAGTGAAAAATTGAGACCTGTTTTTGATGCATATCTTAAAAGTTTTACAGATTTCCAAGCTCTTACAGGCGATAGGAGGAAAGAGGTTCTAAAATTAAGGCAGGCATATAGAGAAGAACTTGTTGATGGATTTAGAAAAGCACTCGAAAGCGAAGATATTTCGGTTCATAATGATGAATATACTATTGCGGAAAATGATTCAGAAAGATTATGCTCTTTTATTGATACGAAGTTCCCCTTAGATGAGCTTAAAGAAGAAACGCCTGAACTCCCAGAAGAATTATCTGAGTTTATTGCACTTGTTAGAAAAGAGATTAGTTCTTCTGATTAACTTGTTTTTTAGTCCTGCATTGAACGGTGATGAAAAACGTAAATTATCTGATTTAGTTATTCTGGTTATCAATGAGCTTACAGAATAGAAAGTTTTATAAAGTTCTAAATATAGGACTATTTGTATCTAAATATAGGACTGATATTGAAATGGAGATAAAATGTATATCTTAAATAAAGAAAGTAAAATAGCGGCATCCTTCTTGGAAAGACCTTGGAAGAAGCTTACTTATTTGGAGATACGAAAGATATCAGGAAAAAAATCTAAGAGTTATATTTATAGGACATTAAGCCATTTAATGAATGATAATGTTATTCAAACTGAACAAATAGGAAAATCACTATTATATGGTTTAAGTTTAAATTTATTACAGACTCAGTCATATTGCGGTTTATTAAGTGAGTCTATTGCATGGGAATCAAATCATATTCCTGTGAATATAATTGAAAAATTAGCTGAAAAAATCAGAAAAATTACCCCTTTTTTTGTTTTTATAGTCACTGGAAGTTATGCTAAGAGAAAAGAGAATAAAAAGTCTGATCTTGACGTTGTTATTATTTGCGATGATGCTGTAAAACCACAGGCAATTATGGCAGAGATTAAATTAGAAGGTGAATTGAGTATTCCTAATGTTCATTCGTTTGTATTTACCAGAAGAGAGTTCTTAGAAATGCTTACCAACAAGGAATTTAATTATGGGAAAGAAACAGCAAGAAATAATATTATATTTTTTGGAGGAAATATTTATTTTAATATGTTAAATGAGGCGATAGAACATGGATTTAAAGGATGAGCTGTTAATTAAAAGAGCAGAACATGAGATAGTTGCATCTGAATTATTATACAAATTGAGCGAAGATTCTCCTGAAAAGACGATACTGAATGTTTCTTCAGGCACTACTTTCTATAGTGCGGTGATAAGTCATGCGTATTATTCTATATTTTATGCTGCAAAATATTATCTTTTGTCCAGAAAGATAAATATCCCTGAACAAGGTCAGCATAATTTTGTGTACCAAAAATTTAAGAAATTTGCTAAAACTGGAGAGTTAGATAAAGAACTTTTAGAGATCTATGAAGATGCAAAGATTAAAGCGGAGACATTACTTTTAATCTTGGAAAATGAAGAAGAAAAACGAACAGAATATACATATAAAACATATCCGCAGGCAAATAAGGAACCTGCTGAAAAATCAATTGAGAATGCAAAGTTTTTTGTAGCGCATATTAAAAAATTTGTTGAACTTAAAAGTAAAAAAGAGTAAGATTATTTACTACTTTCTCTTCTTGCCTTTTTTTTGTCTAGAAAAGATATTCACTAAAGAATCATCTATCTTTTGTGGCGTAGAAGAAGTTTTTTTATAGGAAAGCATTGACCTTCGGACAATGTCTTGGATTTGTTCTGAAGTTGAGAGAAGGTTCTTTTTTGCTCGGGTTTTTAGTCTGGTGAAGACATCTTCGCTTAATGAGATAGTTATTTGCGGCATTTTATTTTTTCTTTGTTTTATTGTTTATTTTTTTAGAATTAAGTTTTAAAGAGATAATTGCTCCTAAAAATGCAACTGCTAGATAAATGATGAAATTTACTGCGATATTTGACAGAGAAACTATGGTTAGTAGAGGATAATTTAGCGAAACATTTAATCTATTGAGATAGTCTAGTGCGATAAATGGGATAAGCCAGATTAGTCCTAAAAAAGAAAAAAATATTATGATTGGTAATTGTCTTAAACTGAAACCGGCTTTTATTGCATGATATCCTGCAATGAAGATGATAATTAAGTGAATAATTCCTAAGCGGCTAGATGTTAAACTTGAAATAAGATTTAATTTTAGAAAAACAAGATAGATAAAACTAAGGATGAAGATTAAAAGAAAATATTTCCAGGAAAATGAGAGATATTTTTTTAGATTCATTTTTTCTTTCCTATATAGACTTTTTGGACTTGGAATGATTTGTATATTCCTTCTAAGATGTCTGTGCCAGCGTAACCTGCTAGAAGAGAAAGGCGATAGTCAAAATTGAATATAATTCCAACAAAGATTCCGATGATTGCTGCGACAAGGACAGTTACAGCATAATATCCCCAGAGAATTTTCCTTCTTAGAGATAGGGCTTTAAGAAGTCCGACAATTCCCCTTGTCAGACCACCTATACCTCCGAGTAAAGCGGGATATAGAATTGAGGATAAAAATTCTGTTTCCATCTTCTCTTTTTGTATTATTGAATATCGAAGATTGTATTTAAGGGTTGCGGTTTTATTTATTATAGGGTGAACGAAAGTTTTATAGAGTTTAGGGAGATTGTAAGATTATGAAGATTGTAAGCGCATGTTTAGCTGGGAAGAAATGTGCATGGGATGGGAAAGATAGAGCATGCCAGAGAGTTATAGATTTAGTTGAGAAGGGTGAGGCAATTGTTGTTTGTCCTGAACAATTGGGAGGATTAACTACTCCGAGGATTCCGGCTGAACAAAGAGATAATGGGGTTTTTACCAAAGATGGAAAAGATGTTAGCATTCAATTTGAGAGGGGAGCTAAAGAGGCATTGAAAATTGCTAGATTATCTCATTGTGATGGGGCTATTTTAAAATCTAAATCGCCTTCATGTGGGTCTGGAAAAGTATATGATGGAACTTTTTCTGGAAAATTAATTGATGGAGATGGTGTATTTGCTAGTTTATTGAAGAAGAATGGGATAAAAGTAATTAGTGAAGAGGAGCTTTTGTAAGTAGAATATATTTGGGATGAAAGATTTTTGATAGAGTATTAATCTAATAGAATAAAACAGAAGTGTATATTTATAAACTCCCAATTTGTGCAGAGAGTATGTTTTTGAATATACATTTAGAAGGATGCGATGACAATGGTGAAAGATTGGAAAGTTTAGCGGAGTCTAACAAGCCATTTGGTATTTCATTGGTGCCCGTACTATTGGCTCCAAATCATGAAGTATTTACAAGTGGAGTTTATAGGGCAGACTATTATTATCCTGAAAGGGTTGTTGAAATATTAAAGCAATGTGCTAAAATGCCGAATATTGTTTTCGGACAGCAAGGATTAACACATTATTGCCTGCCTTGTTTTGAACAAAAAGATAAAAAAGACCCATGGCACGAGAATTCTTGTTTATATCAAACGGGGAGAGCTGTTGGAAAGCAAGGGAAATTTATGAAAGAGGGCAGGACATTAATTGAAGATAAAATTGGAGTTAGTCCTGTGATTTATGTTGCTCCAAATCATCAATTCGATGAGTTTTCACTTGATGCAACAAGAGAATTGGGTTATAGATATTTTGCAGAAAGAGCAGTTTTAGAAATCAAATCGTATAGTGATGACGGTCAGAGGATTCTTCCTGAGAGGAAAGTTAATGAAAGCGGACAAATATTTTATATTCATTACGATGAAATTAAAATAAATTCAGCTAAATGCGATGCGATTCTTAAAGATTCACTACCGATAGAAAAAATAGATTTTGGGGAAAGTTTTTCGTTAGATAGATGGGCAAATAGGGTTTTGGTAAAATTTCGAAAGAAGATGAGAGATGTTAAGAAAAAAAGACTATATATTTAAAAAGACAGGAAGATTATAGTTAATATGGCATCAACACCACCTGGCGCAAGGAAGAGAAAACTTGATTACAATGTTGATCAGGTAATCTATGACGAGTTTGCTAAGGCTTGTAGCAGAAAAGGTTTTGCTCCACAAGTTATTCTTGAGCAAGCGATGAAGAAATTTACTCAGACTGGTTCTGTTTGAGGGGATTTTAGATTTGGTAGATTAATTTTGTTTTTATAGATGTGAATAGGCTGATGCGAATTTGTTTGTCATTGTTGTGATATATAAAATGCTGCGCAATGCGCAGCAATAATTAAAATGTTATTGATTATTTTTTAGTTGATATTCTAAAGATCTGATGAAAAATCCTCTAAGAGGATTAATCGTCATCACAATCTTTGTGATACGCGTCTGAAGCCCCTCTTTGCGATTCTTCCGACGTGCCGCCTCAACTGTAGACATCGCCGTTTTCGCTTTCAATGTCTGTTCTAGATACTTCTTGTCCGCCATTAGTCATTTGGTCAAAGACGTTATCATCGCGGTATGTTTCGGATCTTGGTCCCATTTTTTATCCTCCTGTGGTTTATTTAATTAGAGTAGTTTAGAGAAGATTATATAATATTTCCTTATAATATATATAATACCTTAAAATATATAAAAATAGTAAGATTTATATATCTTGAGAGATTTTGAAAAATATGAAGAGAAAAGCAATACAGCTTGCGCATAAGACAATCGTTGTTAGTTTGCCTGCGAAATGGGTTGAACAGCATGGAGTGAAGAAAGGGGATGAGATTGATGTTGAGGAAATAGGTGACTGCCTTAGTATTGGCCCCCAAATTAAAAATGAACAAAAAAAGATTAGTCTGGATGTAAGTGGCATTGAGAGTATTCTTCATAGGGTAATTGGAGCGCTTTATAAGGCAGGATATTCAGAAATAAAATTTACCTATAATACAGCAGAAGAATTATCCATTATTCAAAAAACAATTAATAGAAGTTTAATGGGATTTGAAGCAATTGAACAGTCTAAAAATCAGGTTGTTGTCCAAGAAATATCAAAAGTTGATAGCGCTGAATTTGAGAAAATGTTTAAAAAAAGTTTTCTTTTGATTATTTCTTCAGGACAAGAGAGCCTTGAAGCAATCCAAAATCTTGACGGAGAAGAAATGAAAAAAGTTGTCCTTATTGACGATGCGGTTAATCGTTGTTGTGATTTTTGTCGACGTCTTTTAAATATAGAACCAAAGATTGGAAAACCCCCATCGTATTTTATTATTGAACAAATTGAGAAAATAGGAGATATATATAGGGACATCTGCAGAGATATGGCTCTAAAACCATTTAAGCTAAGCAGTACAATGACTGAAATTTATCGTGACGTAAATTCTCTTTTTTATGATTTTTATGAACTTTTTTATAAGTTTGAACTAAAAAAAATAGATTTATTTTCTAGAAAAGCAAAGAAAATAAGGGAAAAAATTGTTGAATATATACCTAACGTCCCAAGAAAAGAGATAATCATACTTATCTATCTAAAAAGTATCCTTGAAAGTACTTTTGATATGAATGGTCCATTACTTACTCAAAAATTATAACGGTTAGAAAAGTCATTCCAATCTTTTACACGTGCGATATTGAAGTCAAGAAAACCGATGTGGCTGTTAGTAGGACTAGAAAAAAGATAGAGGTCCAATCCATTATGGGCAAGAGGAACAAGATTTTCATAACTGTCATCAAGAAAGGCGCTTAATTTGTGATTTTTACATTCTTGTAATTTAGGTTTCTCGCTTGTAAAAATAAAATCAGTATAAGGTATTTGATGCATTGTTAGCCATTTCTTTGCAAAATAAGCTTCTCTTAAATTCCGAGAACTGATAATATGAATAGAATGTTTTTTAATCAAAAGTTCTAAATTTTCTTTTGAACCAGGAATTTCTTCTAATTGCAGGCCCAATTTAGTATTATAAATTAAAGATACTATCTGTATATAATCCTGTTCAGAAAGTCCAGAGTTTTTGATAGTCTTCTTGGAACATTCTTCTGGTTTAAGAGAAACTCCAAATAGTTTATGTGCAAGATTCTGTTTGAGGAGGGTAGCATCTGAAATAACCCCATCAAAATCTATCCCGAGGTCCATATTCTCCCTTCCAAAGGCAATGCATACTTACTAAACGCGCCTTTAAGTTCTTCAAGACCAAGTTGTTCCATAGATTTAATAGCAGTATTACTATAATCCTGGGCGGCCTTTTGTTCTTTTTGGGCAATCATTGCACCCATTAAACAGATGCTATTATAAATAACATGCGGTGTCCATCCTTCATTTAAAGCTTCAATTGTTGGATTATCAAGCGTAAGAGTCTCTTTAAGTTTATTAAGATAAATGCTCTTTCCATAGTCCATTAGGTCTATACTATAAATTTTAGTTATTCTGGGGTTAACTAAAAAATGAGTTGAATCAAGAAGAGGGTTCCCGATTTTTAATGATTTAGGATCAATGATAGTTCCTCCTTCAATAACATTATTTAAATGGAAATCTCCATGAAGAACAACTTTAAGAGGAGATTCTTTTAGATGTTTTTCATAAAATTTATTATGCTCATTTAAACACGATTAATCAACGCGCAGAATGCGCTAACGGCTGGCTTTTTAAATCAATAAATACAAATGAATATATGCTAATCGGAATTGTTGGTAAACCTAACGTCGGCAAATCAACCTTCTTCAAAGCTGCCACGCTCGCCGAAGCAGAAATCGCGAATTATCCGTTCACGACAATTGAGCCGAACGAGGGCATAGGTTTTGTGCGCGTGGACTGCGCGGAAAAGAATTTCGGGGTGAAGTGCAACCCCCGCCAGGGCTTTTGCATTGATGGCCAGCGTTTCGTGCCGATGAAATTGATTGATGTCGCAGGCCTCGTCCCTGGCGCTCATGCAGGCAAGGGCCTTGGAAACAAATTTCTTTCGGATTTGGTGCAGGCAGATGTTTTAATTCACGTGGTTGACGCATCCGGGAGCACAGATGAAAATGGAAAGGTTGTTGCGGCAGAAAGCTATGACCCTTCAAAAGATATAAAATTTATTGAGGACGAGTTAGACAAATGGTTTGCAAGCCTGCTGAAAGAGAACTGGAGCAAGTTTGTGCGCCACGCCCTGACGCTTGCGCCTGACAAGGCGCTGCACGGGCAGTTTTCCGGCTTCAAAATTACTCTTGACCAAGTCGTCAAGGCTTTAAAAAAAACCAAACTGGAAGGAAAAAAGCTTGGCGAATGGACAGATGAAAATATTTCTGCATTTGCATCAGCCGTAAGGCTGCTGTCAAAGCCAGTAATTATTGCGGCAAATAAAATTGATTTGCCAACAGCAAAAGCAAATGTTGAAAAACTTAAGAAGGAATTTCCGGATTACTTTGTTGTGGCCTGCTCTGCTGAATCAGAGCTTGCGCTAAGGGAAGCAGCGAAAGCGGGTTTAATAAAATATATTCCAGGCGATTCTGACTTTGAAATAATAAATGAAAATAAATTAACAGAAAAACAAACAAAGGCATTGGATTTCGTAAAAAGAAAAATTCTGAACGAATGGAAAAGCACTGGCGTGCAGGCCTGCCTGAATGCAGCTGTCTTTGATTTCCTGCACTACATAACGGTTTTTCCCGGCGGCGTTACAAAGCTTGCTGATGCGCATGGAAATATTTTGCCTGACGCTTTCCTGCTGCCGCCAAAATCCACGGCACTAGATTTCGCGGCGAAGATTCACACAGACTTGGCAAGGGATTTTGTTGCTGCGATTGATGTAAAAACAAGAAGAAAAATAGGCCGCGACACTGTGTTAAAAAATTTAGATGTTGTTGAAATTATGACTAAGTAA
>Ga0209542_10017635_pt1 | contig 11669 bp, 14 predicted proteins | sample RifCSPhighO2_01_FD_184028 | JGI IMG/M metagenome (GOLD analysis project Ga0209542, IMG submission 184028) | Soil microbial communities from Rifle, Colorado - Rifle CSP2_plank highO2_0.1 (SPAdes) (version 2) | ecosystem: Environmental > Terrestrial > Deep subsurface > Rock core/Sediment ...
CATTTGCCCTTTCATTTTATTCAATATGTTCAAAAGCCTAATCAGAAAAAATACTAACTGGAATATCTACGTCAATGCTTTTGAGGGGATCTTTCTGTTTTTGAATATTGTATATTGCATATCCTTTAATTTCCCCTGTCTTTTCATCAATTCTAACAAAAGTATCTGGAGCAATTTTGTCATACCGTGATTCAGTAGGCTCTCCAAATCGGATTTCCAAATAATCTGCCTCTTTATCATAGTATATATGCAATTTTTTGTCTTCCATTTTAGTTAATCTTAGTAGTATAATGAGATGTTATAACAAAACCCTCATTATTTAAATATTACACAGACTTTATATCAACACCAGCAGGAAGGGAAATCTTTATCTTTTTTAGATCTTTAAACCCGCCTCTTTTTAAGAAGTTAAATATTTTATATCCTTTCAATTCGTTATTCTTTTCATCATGACCTTCAAAAATATCATCATCTACTTCTTCAAAGTAGCAAGAAGAAGGCTGACCTATCACTATTTCTAAGATATCTGCTTCCGTGTCATAATATAACTCTAAATTTTTATGGTTCATCTTTTCTTAACTTTCCTCGTCATAAAAGCTGTTGTAACAAAGCCTTTCCCATTTAAATATTTAACTCCAACAAGAAGATATTCCCCTCTTTCTTTAATATATTTGTAATAATTCATCTTTGTTTCATCAAACTTGTTTAGCACTATAATATCAGGATTCAATAGCGTTTGCTTTACTTCCTCTAGATAATTAGTCATATAAGGATGTAATGAAGAAGGTGATGTAATATGCCCCCATCTCTCTTTTGTAAGCCTTATATTCTTTCCTAATTTATCTTTAACCTCAAAGACAGTCATATTTTTAATATGCCATCCAACCTTTATAAAATAATTCAAGCCACCCACACAGGTCTTTAGTCCCATTCTCTCATCCAAGCATAATCTTTAAAAATTTGTTAAGTCTGCAAGTTTTAGGGCAACCTAAAACAAAAACAAAAAGCAAAATGAAAGATAAAATGAAAGGTCAAATGGGGGAAGATATAAGATGAAAAATCAACTCAATAAAAAAAGAAAGAGGATTTTAATGCTGAATTATGAATTTCCTCCTTTGGGGGGCGGGGCTTCTCCAGTTTCTTATGAGATTGCTAAAGGCTACATCAAACTTGGACATGAAGTCTCTGTCGTAACAATGGGATTCAAAGACCTTCCAGAGTTTGAAATAAAAGATGGAATAAAGATATACAGAGTTCCCTGCTTAAGATCAAAGAAAGAAATTTGTCATCCTTGGGAGCAGTATTCATATATTCGTTCAGCAAAAAAGTTTCTAAAGGAACATCTAAAGAATAAAGCTAACAGGTACGACATAAATCACACTCACTTCATAATTCCAACAGGAGTTATCTCCTTGTGGCTAAAGAAAAACTACAATCTTCCATATATAATAACAAGCCATGGAAGTGATGTCTTAGGTTATAATAAAAGATTCAAATTTATTTATCCGTTAGTAAAAAGGCAATGGAAACAGATTATAAAAGAAGCCAAAGTGGTAGTCACACCTTCCCAATTCTTGCAAAATCAAATTAAAGAAATAACAAAAATGGGGGATTTTGCAGTTATTCCAAATGGCATAGACACAAGCAAATTCAAGCCAATGAAAAAGGAAAACCGAATCCTTGTAGTTGCAAGATTATTCAAAAATAAAGGCGTTCAAGATATTTTAGATGCCTTAAAGCCAATAAGCAGTGAGTTAAAAAATAAGGGCTGGAAAGTTGATATAGTAGGTGAAGGTCCTTACAGCTCTTTCCTAAAAGCTAAGACAAAAGAAAACAATCTAAATAATATGGTAAAGTTCCATGGCTGGCTTGACAACAATAGTAAGGAAATGAAATTCTTATATGGGAAAGCAAGGATATTCATATCAGCTAGTTATTTCGAGAACATGAGTATAGTCTTATTAGAGGCCTTGTCCTCAGGATGTATCGTCTTAGCGTCAAATGTTGGGGGAAATCCGGAGGTTATAGACAAAGGCAGTCTCTTTGAAGCAAAAAACATAAAAGAGCTATCAGAAAAAATCAGGCAAAATTTCTCTGAAAAAACAAAAAAAATAAATTTAGACAATTATTCATGGAATAATATAGTTAGAGGATATGGGGGCGAGATAAAGTGAAAGTTTTGCATATAATTGATTCTCTTGGTTTAGGGGGAGCTCAAACTATTGTTAAAGGAATATTTGAAAATCAAAGAAATAAGGAGAATCTTCTACTTTTTGTTTTGAGAAAGAGAGAAATTGAGACAAAGCTAAATAGTTCGAGTATCATGATCTATAAGTCTAGCAGAAAGTATTCTCTAAAGCCAATTACAGAGTTAAAAAAAATAATAGAAAAAGAAAATATTGATATTCTACATTGTCATTTATTCAGATCTCAGGTATTTGGTTATATATTAAAAAAGAAATATTTTCCAGATATAAAGTTGATATTTCATGAACATGGCGAAATCTTTCAGAAACATCTATCCTACAATAGTTTCATGAAGTTTTCAAAGAAATATGTTAATTTATATTTAGCAGTTTCAGAAGCCACAAAAAAAGCCCTAGTTGAAAAAGCAGGAATTGATCCAAAAAAAATTGTAGTTCTTTACAACTTTGTTGATTTGAAAAGGTTTAATAGAACAAATATCAAAATTGGTGTAAATAAAGAAAAGGAAAGAATAGGTATAAAAAAGGAAGAGTATGTTATCGGCTTTGTAGGACGTTTAGCAAAAGTCAAGGGATGTGAGTATCTAATAAAAGCCCTACTCTATCTAAAATTTCAGTACAAAGTTATAATAGCTGGAGATGGACCAGAGAGGAAAAATCTTGAGAAATTAGCGATAAAATTGGGTGTTAGGAATAGAGTTATTTTCTTAGATTATATTGATAAGCCAGAAAGGATTTATCCTTTAATGGATGTGTTAGTGGTCCCATCCGAAAGCGAATCATTTGGGCTATCGGTTGTAGAAGCACAAGCAATGGGTGTCCAGGTTATTGCCTCAGATGTTGATGGATTAAAAGAAATAATTAACCTCACAAAAAGTGGAATGTTATTCAAAAGTAATGATGTTCAAGACTTAGCAAATAACCTAAATAGGATATATGGGAAAAGACAGTTTAAGGCTAATATATCAATTTTTCACATTAAAGATTATCTAAAAAAATTAAATAAGATATATATGGATGTTAAATGAAAGGTAATTATAAGCCAATTTTAAAGTTAGTAGTTAGTGTTACACTATTGGGTTTTTTGTTCTATAAAATAGATTTTTTTGAAGCTCTAAAACTTATAAATAAGGTTAACTATCTGATTTTAATTCCAATATTGCTTTACATTCCAGCTTTATTAATTAGTACAGTTAAATGGAGAATTGCCTTAAAAAACGAAGAGAAATTTTCAAGTTTATTTAAGACTTATTGGATTTCCAATTTTTTTAGTAATTTCTTACCATCAACTATTGGGGGAGATTCTTATAAGGTTATAAAATTAAGAAAAAAATTCGGCACACAAAAAGTTCTTAATTCGGTAATCTTAGATCGTGCCTCTGGTTTACTCGGTTTAATTCTTTTGTCTTCAATTTGTTCATTTTTTGTTTATAACATAACGAGTAATATCTATCTACTAGTTATACCAAATTTATTACTATTATTTGCAATTATTGGTTTGTTTATTGCAAAAAGCATAAATTTTAAATATGAAAAACTTGAGGCTTATAGAATAAATCTCATCACTAATTCAAATAGAATTTTTCTTAAACTGCTCTTCTTATCTTTGATATTTATCTCATTTGGAGCCATAAGTTTATGGACTTATTTTTTTATGTTTGGTTATAGTATAAACTTCCTTATTATTTTGTCTTTTTACTGCATAATTCAAATTGTATCTATGATCCCTATTTCTTTAAATTCAATAGGTTTAACGGAAGTCTCAATTGTTTATTTTTTCACTTTTATAGGAGTTCCAGCTGAAGTCTCATTAAGCATAGCTTTGCTAAGTAGGTTGATAATGTTAATTCAAACCTCAATTGGTGGGGCGATTTATCTAACTGAAAAAGGTTAGCTAGCTAAACAATAAAACTTCACTAATCTTGTCAGGGGATTGATAAACCGATTGGTTTTTATTTTCTTTTATGAATTCTACAAAATCACTTTTTACATGTGTGGTGTATAATATATTTATACTACCCCCATTAACAATTAACCAAACTCGATTATTGCTTTTAGAAATTATTTCTTTTATATCTTCAGTAGAATTCACCAAGACAGAATTTGTTGTCGGTTGGAAAAAATTACCGTCATTATTTAAGTAAGCATAAGTATTCCATCTTATATTCTGATTAAGTATGTAATCTGGATTTTTATTGAGGTTAAAATAATTGCTAGTCATTACAACAATTATTTGGTCTCCAAGTTCAGAATGTTCATCCACATATTCAAAAGTAGTCTTGTAATCTGAACGATATTTTGCTACTTCAGTTGTTTTAAACGGATCATTTTCTAAATTATCACCATAATTTGTGTTTATTCTACTGTAAAAATTAGGTGTTATGCTAAATATTAAAAGTAGTAATATCAGGATAATAAAAAGATTAGAAAGATATTTTCTATTAATTAGGAATCTGAAAGAGGCATATAATGTAAATATAGACAATATCACAAACAGGGATTCAAATATTAAATAAATTCTTGCACCAAAAACATTTCTATTTATTATTTCGAAGATTATGACAGAAGTAAAAAATACTGTGCCAAGATAACCGAACCAGATTGTACTATCTTTTTTCTTTGCCTTATTAAAAAACATCGATATTCCAAAAAAGATAGAGATTAAACATAAAAAAATAGGAAGATAATACTGATTTAAGAAGGTAAATAAAGTCCAATCTGGAACTTTTAGTAGTGGATATTCTATTGGTTGGACTATTTGATCTATAACAGCATAAGCATATTTATTGTTATTAGCAAAGAAGTTTAACCTTTCAAATATGTTTCCTACAACTAAAATTAAAAATGAGAGCACAATAAAAATAATCTTTTGTTTTGATAGTTTTTCTCTTTCATTAAAGAAAAAAAGAACATATAGAATAAAGACTAAAATTGGAAATATGAAAAATCCCCCAAGTTGCACAGTATAGACCATCAAGATAAAAATTATAATCGATGGAATGAAATATTTTTTGTTATTTAAAAAAAGATAATTATAAACAAAGAGTACTGCTAACATAAAAAGAAAAGCGTTCATAACATAAAATCTTGCAAATCTTGAATATTCAATATTATATGTTGAAAATACTAAAAAAATTAAAACTAACAAGGCAATATTTTTATTTATTTTTTTAGCAAAAATAAAACTTAAGATAACTATCCCCATACCAAACAAAACGCTTGGAAATCTAACCCAAAATTCTGTTTGACCAAAAATCAAGACAAAAAAACTGACTATATAATGATAGGCCACCCCCCTCCAATAATATTCTAATCCTGAAGGAGAAATTGGGAGACCAATTTCGATTATTCTAGTCACATAAGTGCCAGTATAAATCTCATCCCACCACAAACTTAAATCTCCGAGTTTGTAGACTCTTATATAAAATCCCACAACTAACAAAAACACAACAATTAAACTATACCACCACCCCTCCTTATACATCCACTTAACAATTGACCGCAGGATTGGAATTTTGGCAATTGTTGGAAACTGCTTTGCAAATTCTTCTTTCCTTTTTTCTTCGGCTTTTTCTTCTGTTTGTTTTTCATCTTCTAACTCCTGCTCCACTCGGTCCCTGTTTGAATAGAAAGTTAGAAAACCGCTTCCTATTGCTAAAGCAGTTAATTCGGGTAATAAGGCTGTTACCTGTTCTAATTTAGCAAACTGATTGACTGCTATGACAATTAAGAGCAAAATAAACAGGTGTGAGCAAAAGTAAGTTAATTTTGAATTTTCTCTCTCCTTTTCAGGCATTGACTTTATCTTTAATGCCAAAAAACAGACATTTACAGCCACAACAAAGAAAAATAAATATGTAAGATTAAAAAATGCTGGCAGGAATCCGGTAAGACTTAAAGAAAGAACTGCAACAAAAGTTACAGTTAATATGACTGCTGTATGTCTTGATATCTCTTTAAAATTAGGCATTTTGTTAATTTAAAGTAATTTTAATATCTTCAACATATATTCTGTTTTCATCAATAACCTGCATCTTTATCTTTGTAGTCTTCTCATCCAGAATGACTTTACTAGTGTAAGTTATTTTATCGTCGTCTATTTGCAGTTTGTTTTTGTCAATAATAATCATGTCCTGATTATCAAATTTGTCTGCTGTTCTTATAGGTAGATCGAACCAATTTTCTTTTGAAGGAGAGAGGAGGTCTTGAGACATTGAAACATATCCAACATCTAAAACAAAATAGTAATCTCCCGAGTTTATTAATTCTTCATCATATATTTGATTTAACCATGTGCTATTAAGATCTATGTTCTCTTCTTGAGATCCACTTACTTTTATTGTTTGATTTTTACTTGCAAGCCAATAGTTAAACCTAATAGCTTTTGGAGTCACAATCTTGGTATAGAATTCAAACGGACTCCATGGAAGAACATTATCAATTATCAAAATCTTGTTAGTATTAACCTTAACATTCTTAATTGTTGAATCTGCTGCGGCATTATTGGTATCTTTAGTGAATGAAATATAATAAACGCCCGCCTCTAAATCGTCAAATTGTATCTTATAAGTTTCTTCTTGCCCAAGCTTTCTTGTATCTGTAGCTTGGCTGTCGTCTTCATATACTTGGCTGAAGAGAGATTTTCCAACTTGATCTTTTATCTCAACTGTATATTCGTCTTTTCCTATGTAATTATTCAAGTCTTGCTTTGTAAATTCTATAATTAATGAGTTTTCTGTGTAAACTGCTAAGTTTAGAGAGTCTCTAAACGTTCCATTTATTACTGTGTCGACTGGCTCATAGTCCGGAACATTAAGTATAACCGGATTTGAGTTCGACTCCTCCTTAAAAGAATAAGCGCTTACTCCCGGAAGATTTCTGTAAACAAATTCTTCTGCATTATGCAAGTTCGCGTCTAAGATATCTTTAGGATAATATTCTACTAAATCTTTTCTTATGTATACGCTGTCAGATTCAAAGTCAGCCAAAAGTTCATAATTATCTAGGTTGGGAATTATAACTGAATTATTCATATAAACACTTGTATTTCCCCCATAAAGATTCATTTCAAGTGTTGCTTCAGTTCCTTTTGGAATAACAGTTTTAGGCGTAAATACCAAGTTGAATATCTGCGGAGACTTAATTGGCCTTACTGTTATTCCATCCTCCCAAACAACCTTTTCCCCTAAAATGTTATCATTATCTATATACAATGAATTTACCGCCTTAGTTGTGAAGGTATCTCTTGCTGAAATACTATATCCCGTGCTTAAAATAGCCTTTTCAGGGAAAATAGAAGCAAAAACAAAGTAACCTACAACTAGCGCTACAGCCACATACATGGCTAATATTATATATTTCTCAATTCCCATTTTCTTTTTTACCTCAACCTTGGCTGTTTCAGGCTCATCCATCTTATTTTTCCCAATTAATTAGATATAAAATATAGCCTTTATATTATTAGTAACTTTGTTACTATCCAAAAAGGACTTTTCTCGTCAAAGAGGCCCGATTAAGCCATAATCCTTCTAAATCTCTGTATTTTTAAGGATTTATGTACAGCAATAATGTTTCTAAGAAAGATTAATCAAGATACTTATTTACTTCAGAAATAACTCTTTCATGAAGCTTGTTATTAATAGTACAAAGCCTTTTTTTTATAATTCTCCTGTCTATAGTAAATATTCTATGAGGTCTGATTGCACTCTTGAAAGGTAGCTTCCCCTCTTTAAAATCCTCTTTTCTTATCTCCAAATCTCCCTTATGGATGTTGCTCGTTACTAAACAGCAGATTCTATCTTCGCTTTTGTTTAAATTTTTATTAGATATTATAAGCGCTGGTCTGATTTTATTGCCAGTCAAATCAGAATAGGGGAAGGGTATAAGGACAATATCTCCCTGTTCATGCATTATTCCACCTCTCATCAAGTTCATTATTCCAGTCCTTTTTTAACACTTGCTCAGAGGCAAGCATAGTTAAAATTCCCTCTTTGTTTTTGTTTTTGTCAAGACTCTCCAATTCATCAATTCTCTTTTTGATTATAGTTCTAACAAAGTCACTCCACTTTATTTCAGAGTACTCTTTCATTTTATCATATACTTCATCATCAATTGATAGTGTTATATTTGTCATGTCAAAATTTTTTATTGTTTATTTATGTTAGAGATAAGTGACACCACTTATTTAAATCTTTTGTTTTTAACAGTCATAAATAGTTATATCGGGCGTTTTGTAATATTCTTTGCAATTTTCTTTCAGGCTATTTAGGCTTTGCTTTTGCGCTTCTTTTAATTTACCCTCGGCAAATCTGTCAACGATTAGATAGTAAGGCCCGCTAGGCTTTTCCTTGAGAATTTCAGCCCCGCTGTAAATATCATTTCCTTCGTATGAAATGCCGTCCTCACCTTCTCCTGACATTGAGAAGGGCATTACATAGTCTGGCTTGTCAATATACCACTCAAACGAAGGAGAAAAGAAAACAATAATCGTCTTATCTGTATTTCTAAGCTCTTCCTGTATATCCAAGGGCAATTCTTTGTAATTTATCTCTGGAGAAGAATTATCTCTGTAATCTTGTGAGACAGGCGTTAAAATATTCACATACCCAAAAGGAAAAAATAAATTGGAAGGGAATATCAAAACAAAAAATATAGATAGCAACATTATTTTTCCGTATTTTTCATACAAAAGCCCAAGCAAAACAGAAGAATAAAGAATCAAAGGGAATACAATAAAATAAACATACCTTAAAGCGAAATATTTGGCAAAAAATACTCCACCAAGAAGAGCTAAGGAAGGAATTATTATCATACTAGTTAGCAGCCTTTTTCTTTTAAAGCCCCATATGATTCCTGGAATAAATAAAATCAAAAGGTAACGTACATTACCTGTAAATCCCGCATATTTGCTTGCATAATTTACAGCTTCTTGGCTTCCCGTTTGAGATACTACGCTTAAGGCTTCAATAATCTTCCAAACCAATGGAATCGAAGGAATTATTGCCAGATATTTATTTTTATTATAATAAAGTATAAATAAAATAAAAAAAGGAGCAAGAACTAAGGCGGCTATTTGCGTATCTAAGGCTATAAAAAAAGAAATTAGCGAGAGATAAATAAACTTAGGTTCTTCTTTAGATTTATATAAAAAATATAAGGAGGCAAAAAACGCAAGCTGAAAAAGCTGGTAGAAACGGCCTTGTCTTGAATAAAATACTTCAAGATAAAACACCGCTAAGAACAACGCAGTTATTATGCCTCCTGATTTGCCTTTTGTGTATTCGTTTCCTATAAAATATCCGAGAATTATTGTCAAAAGCCCAAATAAAACAGAAATAATTCTCAAAGTAAAATCATTAACTCCAAAAAGTAGCGAACCCGCCTGAAGATAATGGAAGAACAAAGCTCTGCCGTATAATAATCCCGAGTCTAATACCGGCACACCTTTTTCAAGAATTTCCTGCGATGCTATGCCCGAAATTGCTTCATCAATCCATAACGCACTATTTCCAAGATAAACAACTCGTATAACAAAAGCAAAAAACAGTATTGCTATAAGGGCAATTGCCTCATTGCTTAGCTTTTTGCCGAATATTTCCATGAGTATTAACTAAGAATTTAACAATTCCAGTAGCTCCTTTCTTAATTTCTTCATTCTTTTTAAAACTTCTTCCGTTTCTTGAATTGTGATCTCTTTGCCGTAATAATTAAGGGCGTTTCTGATTTTCCTCAGTTCATCAAACTCATCCCCATAAACAGATTTGCCTAATACCTCTTTCAAAAAACAGGTGTAGCATTCGTGGTTGTATATCTTATACCCTCTTTTTATGGCGAGCGCTTCTAAAACTTCTCGGGTTGAGTCATAAGAAAGGGATATTTTTGAGGTAGAGGTAGATTCATCAAGTTTTAATTTTTTCTCAGATTTTAATTTATTTTCACTAGTCTTTATAAGCGATTTTATTAAATCTTCATCAACACTTACGTTTTTTGCTATTCTCTTTTTAAGGCATTCATTCCAATCCATTATTTTATTCTCCCACTTAATATGTACCCATTAAGTATATTATTCCTTAGTTCCAAATTATTAATCTCCCGAATAGAGCCGAAAAAAAAGACCTGAATCTTCCTTTTTAATTTCTTTTCCAAATTACCTAAATTTAGATCTTTTTTATGGGATATTACGCATAAATCTATATCTGAATCAGCTTTGACTTCAGCTTTAGCCAGTGAGCCGAATAGTATTACTAGCGGGTCAATTAATTTACCATCTAAATGTTCAATGACTTCACTTAATCTATGCCTCCAGTAAATCCTTGATAGATCTATAAAATTTTTATTGCTTTTGTTTGCATAATAAAAAATATAGTTTTTGTCCTTTTCTTTTACAAGTAAACCTAATTTGCAATACTCCGATAGCAGCTTGGAGGCTGTGGGAGGAGAGATATCCACTATTCTTGCGTATTCTCTAACATTTATTCTCCGGTAGCAATCTTCACAGAATGGCTTTAGATTGTTAATAATATTTAACATATGTTAAGAATAATTAACACTTGTTTATAAATCTTTGTCTTTTAGCGTCTTCTTATTCCGTATTTTATGTAAAGTGGAAGCAAGGAAGCTATTGCCACTAGACCTACCACTTCAATCCACTTTCTTGAATCTTCTTCCACAGCGACGCTGCTAACTTCTTCCCAACTATGATATTCCGCCATTATTGCTTCCATTCCGGCAACATATTCGTCAGACTCAAAAGTGGCTTCAAATCCCTTTTCAATTTTCTTTACTTTTTCTTCATCACTCATTCCTTTCTCTAACAAACTCTGAAGATTTTCCTTTTTGTCAGGTTTAAGACTGTTATACGGCATAAGATTTGCACTAGAAAGAGGACTAAAATTAAGAACGCCCAAAACAACTAATGAGTTAAGAGATAGCCTTTTCATTTTCTCTCATCCCCCCAATGATATCTTATTCTGGAGTTTTTTGCTTCAGCTCCAGGATATTCAATATAGTCAATTTGATTTGTCATTTTTGGCGCTTTATAGTTATTGGCCCCAAAACTTTCAACTATCTGGCCTTCAATAATTGTAAGTGAGTCCTCTATTTTAGACTGTATCATATTTCTCACACTCCTCATTACTCTTTCTTTCTCTTTCTCTCTTTTCCAATAATTATCCTGTATTTCTCTTAATTCGGAGTAGCTCATTCTCAATATCTCACAAATTTTCCTGTCAAGCCTTTCAAGTCTCTCTGCTTTTTCTAAAGCTTCCTTTGTAGTCTGAAAAAAACATTCTCTCCGAGAATCTCCGTTTTTTAAGTTTCCATAAGAAGGATTTCCGTAGCCAAATGCACCAACCAAAAGTATCGATGCAAGGCATAGTTTTTTTTGTGGCAAACAATAGAGGCTTTTTGATTTAGCCATAATTCTTTTAAGTCTTAGTATTTTTAAGGATTTCTGTACCTTTATTG
>Ga0209542_10017636_pt1 | contig 11669 bp, 10 predicted proteins | sample RifCSPhighO2_01_FD_184028 | JGI IMG/M metagenome (GOLD analysis project Ga0209542, IMG submission 184028) | Soil microbial communities from Rifle, Colorado - Rifle CSP2_plank highO2_0.1 (SPAdes) (version 2) | ecosystem: Environmental > Terrestrial > Deep subsurface > Rock core/Sediment ...
GATATTCGTAGACCCAACAAATGAAAAAGATATAGTAGAAAAAATAGTATGGATGGCTGATCCCCAAAATCGCTCTTCGCAAGCTGAAAAAATAAAAAGATTTAATTGGGTGCACACATGGGATCAGATTGGTAAAGAAATTATCGCTTTGTATGAACGAATATAGAACACAGTTTAAGGATTATTCTGGACACTCATCTATCATGATTTCTACTGATAGGGCTATTTTTGTTCCCGGCAGTCCCGTCAGGCAGAGAATGATAGGTTATGCCAAGGCTTGCAAAGAGCTTCATATAATAATTTTTTCTACAAAAAGATTTAATACTGCGAAAATATCAGAAAATTGCGTAATTTATTCAACCAATTCTCTGACTAGATGGAATTACATAGGAGATGCTTACAAAATCGGTAAAAGAATATTAAAAAAAATGAATGACCCAATATTCATCACTTGCCAAGATCCATTTGAAACGGGACTTGTGGGTAAAAAACTGGCTCATTTGAGAAAAGATTCAGAATTACTTTTACAGATTCATACCGATCTATTTAGTCCATATTTCACAAAGCATTCATTTTTAAATAAAATACGCAGATATATTTCAAAATTTACTTTGCCTCAGGCCGACATGGTGCGTGTAGTGTCTCGAAGAATTGCCGATTCTCTAGTGGAAAGAGGATTCAAGCCGGAAGAGATAATACTTAAACCGATTGCAGTCAATACAGAAGCTATAAAAAATGCCGTGCCTAGTTTCGATCTGCGCAAAAAATCTCCGCAATTTAAGAAAATAATACTTATGGTTTCGCGCCTTGAACCAGAGAAGAATATAGGGATGGCTATAGAAGCGCTAAAAATAGCGATTGCCAAAATACCCGATCTAGGGCTAGTAATAGTGGGTTCTGGTAAAGAGCTAGGAAAGCTTAAAAAACTCTCCCATAAGCTAGATTTGAGCCAAAAAGTGGCATTTGAAGGCTGGCAGAGCGACCTAGTGTCGTACTATAAGGGTTGTGATCTATTCCTAAACACCTCATGGTATGAAGGATACGGCATGACCCTAGTAGAAGCCCAAGCGGCAGGGTGTAGAGTAGTGAGTACGGATGTGGGGATAGCTAGAGATGTAGGTGCCGAGATAGTGGGGTGGAATAGAGAGGAAATAGCAGGGAGACTTCTTGACTTATTTGGCAGGATGTGATAGTATGTTGACGAACTGCTATTTACAATCAACCAAAAGGAAAAAGAATGTTCACAAAGCATTCAGTACATCCACGCATATACTCTCAACCAAACCCTATATTCAAGCCAGAATTCATGCCTGATGAAGTCTATACATAAGTAGTGAGGAACACGGTCATCGTCTGTGTTGACACGGCCTTCATTTCAAAGAAGCGTAGGCTAATCATTCTGGCTAAGCGACGGGCGAAGCCAATGCAGAACTGGTGGTTTATCGGAGGCAGAATGAAGATTGGTGAATCGGAGCGTGTGGCGGCTCATCGCTGTATTGCTCGTGAGACAAGACTAGTCATCGATCAGGAGAAATTGATTCCTGTGACAATGACTCGACATCATTTCAATTCACGCCAACAGGAACCACAGAATCTAGGTTGCGACAGTCTCTGCTACAACTTTGCTCTTGAGCTCGGACCACGGATGGTAGATCAGGCTTCTAACAATCTTGATAAGCAGGAGTATGAGGAAGTTGGTCTGAAGGCATTCGATCGGGCAGAGCTCGTCAAGGAAAAAGTTGATCAGGCTGTGATCGATATCTACGATCTGATTTTCCCTTGAACTTCTGAGTTAGTTTCTACGCTTCGTCACCTAGGTCTGGTGGCGGAGCTTTTTATTTGATTTCACCACCCTTTTCTGTATAATGGTCAAATATGAAAAAAGCCCTAATTACAGGCATTACTGGCCAGGATGGTTCGTATTTATCGGAATTTTTGCTTAAAAAAGGTTATGAAGTATATGGACTCGTAAGAAGAACCAGCAATGATCCTTTTGCCAGATTTGATTACCCAAATATAAAGATACATAAGATAGATGGTAATCTTAGAGATCTACATACCATACGCTCTGCTATGGAAGAAGTAATGCCTGATGAGGTATACAATCTGGCTGCGCAAAGTCATGTAGGGGTTTCTTTCAACTGCGCGGAAGAAACTGAAGATATAAACTATTATGGAACGGGGAGAGTGATAAATGAAGCAATAAGAGTAAATCCTAAGATAAAAATTTACCAGGCTTCGACTAGTGAGATGTTCGGGTCTAGCAAGCCTCCTCAAAATGAAAAAACTCCCTTCAATCCTGTGAGTCCATACGCAGATGCCAAGAGAAGGGCGCATGAAGATTTTGTAGTTAATATTAGAAATAAAGGATATTTTATTTGTTCTGGCATACTTTTTAATCATGAATCTCCAAGACGCGGAGCACAGTTTGTAACTAGGAAAATCACTATTTCAATGGCTAAACTAAAGTTAGGGATGCAGGATTATATAGAGTTGGGCAATCTGGATGCCAAAAGGGATTGGGGTTTTGCTGGAGACTATGTGGAAGTTATGTGGAAGATGCTCCAACAGAAAAAACCAAAAGATTATGTAATAGCTACAGGAGAATCCAGAACAGTCAGGGACTTTGTGAATGCCACAGCGAAGGTTCTAGGAATAAAGATAAAATGGTTTGGAAAAGGGGTAAAGGAAGTTGGTAAAAACGAGAAAGGCAATATAATTGTGAAAATAAATCCAAAGTTTTATCGTCCCACGGAAGTTGATTATCTTTGTGGAGATAGCGGTAAAGCTAAAAGAGAGTTGGGTTGGAAGCCAAAGGTTTCATTTGAAGAGCTGGTTAGAATGATGGTGGAAAATGATCTGCTTATACAAAAACATCCTATGCATGCCATAAAATAGTTTTCTTTTAATCCATGAATATAATTATAAAGTATATTATTTCTGGAGGAACAGCGGCTGTTGTAGATCTTGCCGTTTTAAATTTTCTCGATAGTCTCGGTATGTATTATGTTCTAAGTGTGAATATCGCTTTCATCATTGCCTTCTTTGTTAGTTTTTGTTTACAGAAATATTGGACATTCAACGATGCTGGCAAGAGTAAGACTCACAATCAATTAATCATATATTTTGCGGTTTCAGTCTCTAACGCTTTTTTAAATACTCTCATTATCCATATTCTACTTTCATATGGCATTGTCACTCAAATATCATTTATTAGGCCAGTAATAATAGCTCAAATCATTTCCGGAGCCCTCATCGCTTTTGAATCTTTTATTATTTACCGCTATTTTATTTTTAGGAAAAATAATATTAGGGCAGACGGGGGAAATAAAAAATCGTTAAAAATACTTATAATAACCCAAAAGCTTGATATGAATGATAGCTATTTTGGCTTTTTCCATGACTGGATATCACTTTTTTCTTCAGCTTGCGAGAAAGTTATAGTTATTTCTCTTGAAACATACAAGTATGATTTACCGAGCAATGTAAAGGTTTTCACTTTAGGCAAAGAGAAAAAAAATTCTAAGATTAAATATCTATATCTATTATATAAATACAGTTTTTTAAATAGGAAAAATTATGATGCCGTCTTTTGTCATATGAGCCCTCTATATGTAATATCCGGTTGGTTCATATGGAAGGCGTTAAATAAAAAGATTGCCCTATGGTATGTACATAGATCTGTAGATTTAAAATTGAGAATTGCCACTATATTGTCTAACATCATTTTTACCGCTACTCCGGAAAGTTTTAGAATAAAAAATAAAAAGGTCAAATATATGGGTCAAGCGGTGGATATTAAGCGATTTACCAGAATAGAAAATAAGCTGTCGGATAATATTTTAAAAGTCATTACTGTAGGAAGAATAACACCAATAAAAAAACTAGAAATTTTAATAGAAGCTGTCAGGATAATACAATCAAAAAATATTCCGATTAAAGTGAGCATAATAGGAGCCACAGTCGAAACTTATGATTTAGAGTATGAAAAAAAACTCAAAGAACTTTCTAGAAATTTAGAAAATGAAGTATTGTTTTTGGGTCCAATACCGAATAAAGATTTGCCGGAATATTATTGGAAACATGATGTATGTGTAAATCTGGCGCCGACTGGGGGGTTGGATAAAACTGTTCTAGAAGCTATGGCATCAGAAATGCCAGTAGTGGTTGCCAATCGCGCCTTTAAGGATCATCTGAATGGTTTTGTGAACGAGTTATTATGCAGAGAGAATGATGCAAATGATTGCGCTGATAAATTAATATCTTTATATTATAATAAAAATCGCAAACAAATAAGTGAAGTGCTTTATAAAGAAGTGAATGAAAGATCAAGTCTTCATAAGCTCATTCCATCCATAGTTAGAAATATAAATGAAATCATATAAAAAATATATCGCGGGTTTTCTATTTATATTTGGCGTTGCCGTATTATTTTGGTTTTCTTTATCAAATCTTACCGAAACTCCGCCCACATGGATGGATGAAGGTATTATTATTCAAACCGCAAGGAATTTTTCAATTTCTGGAATTTCTGGCATCCGTATAGATCCGCAGACTATTGTTTCAGCTGGATATGTCACCACGAGCTATCCAGTGACTTTGCCTATATCAGGCATTTTTAGAATATTTGGTGTAGATTTGCTCAATGCTCGCATCGTAATGGTTTTTTATATTATTCTACTTGTTTTTGTTGCCTTATTTTGGCTTAGGAAAAATATACAAAATAATATTTTGGTTATTATTCTCGCACTATTTTTCATAGTGACTTTTCCTCCTTTATATGGTCATGGTAAAAATGTTTTAGGAGAAATCTCGGGACTATTTTTCCTTTTTATGTCCATGATTTTTGTGGAGTTAGCGTACAGATCATATCTTGATTCTTTATCTAAATTTAAACATAAGATCATTTATACCTCTCTATGTTTAATATTTATTGGTCTTACAGTTGTCACAAAGCCTATTTTTATTTTACTTTTGCCAACTCTTTTTATTGCGTTAATAATAAATTTAAAGCAAATTCGCATGATAGTGGCCACTAGAGAATCTATAATTTTATTTCTTACTGGTATTTTAGCTTTCTTAATTCCAATAATCTTTTGGCTATTTTTTCAATTTCATGGAGAAACACTAGGGGAAATGTTGTCAATATACGCGAATCCTCATAGCGCTGTTATTGGAACATCAATAATTACCAATCTAAGTCGTTTTATAACAGAACGTCAACCCATATACACCGCCTTACTTATTTTGATCTGGACCATAGTCCTAGTCGTCCGTCATAAAAGAAAAGAAAAAATAAAGCTTTCAGAAATAGTTTTATGGTCTTTTACCATACTTATTTTACTCGCTTATCTTAGAACTGTTGGATATTATCGCTATTTTTTTCTGGCAGAGTTTATCGCGCTGATAATGTTTCCATCAAATATATTATATTTTGCCAGTAGTCGTAACACGAAGTTTATTGCTGTAGCCATATGCTCATTGCTTATTGGAGTACAATCGTATGGACTTATATATACTGGTTGGACAGCGAGGTATAAAGGAAATACACAATCGTTTGATCTGAAAAACTTTCTAAAAGAGTCTCCAGCTGATAAAGAGATCTTTGTGTATCAAGCTCCCGAACTGGTCACTTTTATTCCTCATGAAAATTATTCTCAATTTATTGAGATTACCCCCACTATACAAGTAGGCAAGAGTTCACTAGACCGTATCGCCGGCGGTTTGCCATCTATTATCGCAACAAATTCCAATTATGCGGATATTATAAAAGATATTGGGCAAAATAAATATATTTTATTTTCATCTATTGGAAAATATCAGTTTTTTCATAAAAAATAGTCATTTATATATTTTTATTTTATTTTAAGGTATACTCTCATTCATATGAAAAATATCGTTGTTATACCTACATATAATGAAAGAGAGACTATTGAACATACTATTCGAGCAGTTTTTAAAGCGCAACAAGATATAAATATATTGATTGTTGATGACAATTCTCCCGATGGCACACAAACCGTGGTTGACCGGCTTATAAAAGAATTTCCTCAACTTTCTATAATGAGGCGAAAAGGCAAGGAAGGACTTGGGAAAGCTTATATCTCGGCGTTTATCGAACTCATAAAAAATCCAGAAATCAATACTATTATAACCATGGATGCCGATTTTTCACATGATCCGAAGCATATTCCGCTTATGCTTGAAAAAAGAAAAACTTACGATGTTGTGATCGGGTCTCGCTATACACGAGGTGGAGGTATAGTGGGTTGGGAATTGTGGAGGAGATTTCTAAGTCTCGGTGGGAATACATATACTCGGCTTATTACCCGCATCCCAATACATGATGTTACTGCAGGTTTTATAGCCATTTCAGCCGACGCTCTTAAAAAAATAGGATTAGAAGAAATAGGCAGTTCTGGCTACGCTTTTCTTATTGAACTAAAATATATTCTTTATAAGTCTGGCGCTAGAATGACAGAGATACCAATCATATTTAAAAATAGAATAGTTGGAGAATCAAAAATTTCAAACCATATTATTACTGAAGGTGTAAAGGCTCCATGGAGACTTGTATTTCGTAAATCGTCAAGACATATTTCCTGTATTGCATGTGGTGATATGAAGCATATAAAATATGCATATAAAAATGGTTATACTATATACAAATGCACGCAATGCAAAATGTTGAGTGTATATCCTTTGCCAAAAAGTCTTACAGATATTTACACTGAAGATTATTTTTCAGGCGCTAAAAATGGTTTTGGATATGTTGATTATGATATAGATAAAGAAGCGATGAAGGGAGTTTTTATTGATTATATAGATCGCATAGATAAGATTATTAAAAATAATATAAATAACAAGATTCCCAAGAGACTTCTTGATATTGGTGCGGCTACCGGATATTTTATGAATATTGCTCGTAGTGCCGGCTATGAAGTCACAGGAATAGAAATTTCTCCGACTGCCGTAGTCAAAGCGAAGGAAAAAGGCCTAAATGTTTTCTCTGGCACTATTGAAAGTTTTGATTCAAAAGATAAAAAGTTTAATGTTATAACCTTGCTTGATGTGCTGGAGCATGTGGAAAATCCATATCACCTCATTTCTGTATGCCGGAAAATGCTTGATAAGAATGGATTAATTGTAATAAATACTCCAGACTCCAGAAGTCTATACGCGCGTTTGCTTGGCAAAAGATGGCATCTTATTGTCCCACCGGAGCATTTATATTATTTTAATCGTCAAGTCCTCACTAATCTTTTAGACAAAGAAGGCTTTGACATTATCACTTCTACGACTATTGGAAAATCTTTTACGGTTGAATATATTTTTCTTACATTGGGTAAATGGCTAAAAGTCAAAATGTTTTTTAAGATTACTTCTTTTCTAAAAAGACATCCTGCTTTAGGTCATATCTCTCTACCCATTAATCTTAGAGATAACATGTTTATCATTGCTAGGATTAAAAACATATGAAAATATATTTTTTTGGAGCAGACTATCCACCCACTGGTGGCGGGATAGCGACATATTCATATGAGTGGATACAATCCACAGCCATGCATGATGAAGTGGAGGTAATAGAGGTTTTAATATTTGGAAACAGAAATCCGAGAAGCGAATCTCTCGGAAAGAAAGTAGCTGTTATTACATTGAGAAATATAGGTTTTCTATATGTTGGTTATAAAGTATTTTCTAGCTTTTGGAAAAATCGTGATTATGATATCTTCCACTCCTTTAATCTTTTTCCTGTGGGTTTCTGGGTGACTTTTTGGGGAAAGATTTTTAGGAAAAAAACTTGCGTGGCTTTCTATGGGACAGACGCTTGTGATACTAGTGCAAGCGTAAAAACTTTTTTACTCAAGAAATGGACATTACGAAATGTTTCCCTGCCCATTACTATTAGTGATTTTACAAAACGAGCGACCGAGAAGAGATATTCTCTTGGGTCAGATAGAATAAAAGTGATTTATCCTGTAGTGCCACAAGCACTTCTTTTTGGAACAAAAAGCGCAGAGGAAGACCGGGAGATTTTTAAAATAAAAAAAACTTACAATATTTCCGATAATACATTTGTGATTATTTCCGTATGTCGTTTGGTTAAAAGAAAAGGTGTGGAATATCTTATACGGGCTGTAGCCGAAATCCGTGATAAAGATATAAGGCTTCTTATAATAGGAGATGGACCCGAAAAAGATAATCTAATCAATCTTGTAAATATTTTGGATATAAGAGACAGAGTTTTTATTTTAGGCAAGGTAAAGGATATTATTCCATTTTATCGTATAGGAAGTGTTAGTACACTAGTTTCTTATAATCTCGTAGATGACGGAGATTTTGAAGGTCTTGGTTTGGTTTTACTTGAAGCGCAGTCGTATGGAGTTCCTGTAATTGGTACCAGAAGCGGAGGAGTTCCAGAGGCGTTCGAAGAAAATACAACTGGTCTTCTGGTATTTCCACAAGATGTGAAAGCTCTGGAGAATGCTGTGAGAATGATGATAGATGATAGAGAAATGAGAGATCGTTTAGCAGAAAATACTCACAGTTTTTTGGAAAGAAGATTTGGTTTTAAAAATACAATAGGTCGCTATATAGAGCTTTGCAAGAGCTTATGATATAGTGATTTCCTATGAATATAGCTGTTATATTGCCTATAGGAAAAAGCGACTATTTGGCCAATACTGTTCTAGATGGACTCATAGATTTTCAGAGTGAAGACGAGAAATTGTCTTTTATTGTCACAAAAAAATATCCAAATCCATTTAATCTTCTAAAATATGAAAGAGATGAGAAGGATTTTATTGATTATGCAAAGACCGCTGATATTGTTATTTTGGCTTGGGGTAAAAATAGCACCAATTTCAGTTTGGCAGAAAAAATAAGCGCATGGCAGAAAACCGCTTTTGTGGATGGTTCAGAGCTTGGCAAAAATAATAGGTCTGATGAAAGTATAAGAAAATCCGTTTCTGAGGAAAGATATAATGGTATTGGCGCCATAGATTCAAATATGCTTACAAAGTGTAAACTCTATTTCCGTAGAGAAAAGCCATATATAAAGGGAATTATTCCACTGCCATTTGGAATAGAAAGAAGGTATAGGAAATTTTTTAAGAAAGGAGAAAAAAGAGATATTGATTTCTCATGTATTTTTGGACAGGATGAATATCCTCCACTTCGCAAACAAGCTAAAGAGTTTCTGGAAAAGTTTTGTCGTAAGAACGATTTTTCATGTCATACAAAAAAGACAAAGGGATTCAATTTTGATGACAATACAAAACTGGCAGGAAGAGATGATTTTTATAAAATCCTTTCTAGAACAAAGGTGGGTATTTCTATAGGCGGTGGAGGATTTGATACTGCCAGATTTTGGGAAATATTGGGAAGTGGGGCTATGCTCTTGACTGAAAATATAGCTATTTATGAAGAAAATAGTGATAAACTAGATTATAAAAGGATAGCGCAATTTAGTAATTTGGATGAATTTAAGTTAAAAATAAAAGAACTTGGGAATTATATTCGTGATGTATACGACAATGATCAGGACAAACTTGATAAAGAGTATGATAAAGTCATAGAAAATCATTCCACTAAAAATAGGGTAAAAAACATTATTGAACATTTCAATGAAAAATAATTGTCATATTTGCAATACTGCGACTAGTTTTTTTATGAATAAGGATGGCTATGATCTTTATAAATGTTCCAATTGCGAATTGGTTTATATGAACCCTCTGCCTCTGCAGACTTTCTTGAATAAAGAAGTGTATTCTTTGGAATCCGGATATCAGGGTAATAAGGAAAACGATCTGTCAAAAACTTTTCCAAATAAAAAAACAAAAGATATTTTAAAATTTTTAGGAAAAAATAAAATAAAAGGCCGAATTTTGGATGTCGGCTGTTCAAATGGCGAATTTCTATATCATGCCAAGAAAAGGGGCTTTGAGGCTTATGGCGTGGAACTAAATAGCAGGACTGCGTCTATAGCCTTGAAAAATGGCCTGAATGTTTTTAAAGGACTTCTGCATGAGGCCAGATTTGAGAATGATTTTTTTGATATTATTTTCCTTGGAGATATTATAGAGCATGTTCTTTCTCCTAGAGATTTTTTGCACGAATGTAAAAGAATTCTAAAGAATAGCGGGACAATAATCATTTCTACCCCCAATCTGGATTGCGCTTGGGCAAAGACCACCATATTTTTTTATAAAACACTTGGAATCCCATGCTCTTCAGTGACTCCGCCGCATCACACATTTCAATTTTCAGGAAAAAATCTGGATATGCTCATGATGCAAACAGGTTTTATATATACCAACAAGTGGTTCTATAAACAACCTCGTCTCATGTATGAACTGGGCTCATTGCATCTATTGAAAAAATATAAAGCCAACAAAAATATAAAAAATTTGGTTTTTATGATTTTTTCTTTTATTTTGTATACTCTTTCTTATTTCGCGGTTGCCAGCACCAGATCTTTCAGAAGAAAGGATTTCGGAATGTTAAGTATTTATAAAAAATGAATAATAATCTTTTAAAAATCTATTGTGGCATTTTAAAATCTGAGGCGCCATATCTTGAAATACTAAACCCGAATTTTGGTTTCAAGAAGCGCAAGAATATTTTTGGGGACAAAGATATTTTTGATGATTTTACTTCTCCCATTTTTAATATAGTTTCCGAGCCTTCCATTTCCGATTTTTTGCTTATCCCGCATAATTATTTTCAGATAAAAAATGACAAGCAATACATAAGTAATTTCATCTCGCTTTCAGAAAAATATTCAAAAAAGATTATTATATTTGCCATTGGAGACTCAACTGAACATATAGATATTCCGAATAGTCTTATCTTAAGAATGTCCCAATACGAATCTCGAAGGAAAATTAATGAAATAATTATCCCAGCCTACGCCGCGGATTTGTCATATGGAAAACCAATTTTATATAGAACCAAGCAATCTATGCCTTCTATTGGTTTCTGTGGCTGGGCTGATATCAAGGGATTTTTGCCAAATTTATCATTTCTAATAAAGAATTTTATATCTTTGAACGGATCGCATCGCAAGGGATTGTATTTTAGAAAAAAGACAATAAATAATATAAAAAAATCACTGATAATAAAACCAAATCTGATCGTAAGATCTGCGTATGGAGCCAGCGAATCTACAACAGAAATGAATCCGAAAATAGCCCGCGAAGAATATAGAAATAATATGATTGAAAGCGACTTCATTCTGGCTCCAAAAGGCGATGGCAACTATTCTGCGCGATTTTATGAAGCTTTGAGCCTGGGCAGGGTGCCAATACTTATTGATACTGATTGTCCTCTGCCTCTTTCAAAGGAAATTGATTATTCAAAGTTTATTTTGAAAATTTCATATAAGGATATAGGAAAATTGGATAAAATAGTTGCTGATTTTTATAAAAAGTTGTCTAATGAAGAATGGATCAATATGCAAAAAGCCGCCAAAAACGCATTTGACCAATACCTGCGTATTGATGTATTCTTCCGTAATCTTTTTAAGAATGAAAATCTTATATATTGAAAATATACGCCTACCGACAGAAAAGGCCCATGGAATACAGATTATGAAAATGTGCGAGGCTTTTTCGACCGCCGGTCATGATGTTACACTTCTCGTGCCCAAGAGAAAAAATATTTATAAC
>Ga0209542_10017637_pt1 | contig 11668 bp, 16 predicted proteins | sample RifCSPhighO2_01_FD_184028 | JGI IMG/M metagenome (GOLD analysis project Ga0209542, IMG submission 184028) | Soil microbial communities from Rifle, Colorado - Rifle CSP2_plank highO2_0.1 (SPAdes) (version 2) | ecosystem: Environmental > Terrestrial > Deep subsurface > Rock core/Sediment ...
GGGCAGTGTTGGCCAAGAGTTTTGCCAGGATTGCAGAAACCAACCTGAAGAAGCAAGGTATATTGCCGTTATGGTTTGCGGTGGAAAGTGATTACGATAAAATATTAGAAGATGATGTGATTGATGTGGATAATGATGTAGCTGTCGGTGAACCAGTGTATGTCACTCTCAGGCATGCTGATGGTTCGGTAGAAGCTATCGAGATGAAACATACTTTCTCTCAAGAACAATTAGAATGGTTTAAGCATGGAAGCGCCTTGAATTGGTTGAGGGAGAAATAGAATAGTTATTTTATGGTATGACAATTCTTAAAAATAAAAGGTAAACGCTGTTTCTGTAGATGTCTAACATTGGGCCTGAGGAAATAAGAATAGAGAAACTCAGTAAAGAGCATGACATAACGGGATTTCAATCTTATGAAAAAGAACTTGTAAAATTTCTTAAGGAGGATGCGTTAGATAATCAAGATAAAAGAATATCAATGACATATCTTTGGTTTTTGAAAGAAACGAATGAATTAATTGGATATTTCACTTTGCTTAATGATAAAATTACCTTAAAAGGGAATTTAGAACAATTTTTCAAAGACAAAAATATAACCTATTCAACTTTGCCTTCGCTAAAGATTGCTAGGTTGGCGGTTGATAATAGATTTTTACGAAAAGGAATAGGAACATTAATGATAGAATATATAGTTAGAAGAGCTAAATCCATTTCTATAAAAATTGCTGGATGTAGATTTGTGACAGTTGATGCTAAGAAAAATTCTATTCCTTTTTACTTGAAAAATGAATTTAAAATCTTTAAAGAGGAGAAAGACACAATTTTTATGCATCTAGACGTAACTCATCAGATTCTTCAATCCTAAGTTTGTCTGCCCTTTTTAATAGAGCAATCCTTCTAGGATTAGGATTCCTTTCTTCTTTAATCATATTTTCAATGAATCTAATTGCTTCCTTTCCTCTTAAAGTAGGTGTTGCCTGAATTAATTTAGCCATAAATACTTGAAAGAGCAGTCTTATATAAATTTTACTTCTTCAGTTGTTTCAAACCTTTCTCTGTGATCTTGACCACATGCGAAGGTCTTCCATTAGCCGGATCGATCACTTTCTCGATTTCGATGAAATTATAATCTTTCAGTTCTTCGCAGTTTGATTTGACTGTTCTGTAGCCGGTGTTTACTTTTCTTTCTAACTCTGCATATGAAGCTGGTTTCTCTTTGACTTTATGGAGAATAAGTTTCTTGATTACGTATGAGGAACGCTTCATACTGCAATATAAGAGTAAGATTTAAATATGGCTAACTCATGATATTGCAGTAAGTATGGAGAAATCAAAATTAGAGAAACGAAAAATAACAGTTGGTTTAATAGCCTGCTGGTTTTTTGGAGTAATATTTCTTATTACGGGCTTAGGAACTTTAGCTCAAGGTTCATACTTTTCTGGTATAATCATCATTGTAGGTTCTTTATTACTCATTCCTTATTTTGAGGATCTTATCTCAAAGAAATTTAATTTTGAATTCTCTACAGGAGTAAGATGGTTAATCAGTATAGTGATCCTAGTCTTCTTCTTTATCGGGATGAGTACAAGCAGTGTAAATGATATTTATTATGAATCAACAGCAAATAATGCCGTATCAAATGGGGAAGTCACTACAAAAGTAATTGCAAAACCTAAACCTATAACTTATTTATCAGTAACTTACCAAGATTTAGAATTTATTTTTGGTATAAACTCCAAGTATACTGACTTACAAAAGGAGGAGAAATTTAACAATGAATATCATGGTAAATATGTTAAATGGACAGGAGAAGTAATGGAAGTCGATACTTCTTGGGGAGCGTTAAAATTAACTATTAAGCATAAGAACAGGGACTTTGATTTTTTTGAAACAGGGGATGTAACAGTAAATATGAATGAGGATCAGAGAAATACTTTGTTGGAAATTCATAAAGGTGATGTGGTAACTTATTCCGGTAGGCTTAATGATTATAGCGGATCTCATTTTTATTTGAATGATGGGTGGATTATTACTTAGGGAAGATGAAATCAGAAAAAATTCTTAAAGAATCTGAAGTATTAATGATTCTTCCAGAAGAAAAGAAAGCTCATGTTTTTTCTTTAAGAGGACAATTGCAAAGAAATTTAAAAGGAACTACGGGGAAAAAATACCGGGGCATCTTGACTTTAACCAAAAAGGAATTAGTCTTTAAGGGTCACAAATTAACTATTTTATCTCAAATGCTAAATAAAAAAGATGAAAATTTTCATTTTCCTTTGAATAAAATTAGAAGCGTTAACATATTTAAAGTTGGTGGCTTCACTAGGCTAGAAATAGTTTTCCAAGATAAGGATGGTAATACAAAATCTAATTACTTTGCAGTTCTCGAAACAGGATTTTTTGGTCTTGGATTAGGAATATCAAATATTGAAACAGATCCTTTACTAAAAGAATGGTCAGAAGTAATAAATAAAGCTAGAGAGAAATTTTGAAGGTACAGAAAATGGGAAGAGAAGATGAAGAATGGAAAAGTTACCAAGAATGTCCAAAGTGTGAAAAAGAAAATAGTTTCTGTAAATGCATGGAAGGGGAAAAATTAAGAAAAGAATACAAAGAGATAGGTTTGCTATAAATTTAACATTCTTTCCCCCCCTCCTTCCACAACACAACCTTTATAATTCTCCCTCATTCCCTCTCAGGAATGAACGCCATCACTATCAAGGATTTAGTCAAAACCTATCCTAGCACTGAGGCTCTCAAAGGAGTTTCCCTAACTCTAAAACCAGGAGAATTCTTCGCGCTCTTAGGTCCTAATGGTGCAGGCAAGACTACCATGATCCAGATCATGACCGGCTTATGCAATAAAACCTCCGGAGAAGTTTCATTATTCAACAAAGATGTCTATCAGGATTATGTAGAAGCGAGACAATTAATTGGTTTAGTCCCACAAGATTTCAACTTTGACATTTTCGAGAAAGTATACAACATTCTGTACTACAATGCTGGTTATTTCTGGATTCCTGCTAAAGAACGTCCCGCAAGAATTGAAAAAATCCTCAAAGATCTCGGCTTATGGGAAAAGAAAGATGCTCAAGCCATGCAACTCTCCGGCGGAATGAAACGTAAATTGATGATCGCCCGAGCTCTCATACACAACCCAAAAATTCTCATCTTGGACGAACCTACCGCAGGTGTAGATGTAGAAACCAGACAAACTATGTGGACTTATCTTAAAAAATTAAACCAAGACGGAACCACTATCTTACTTACAACTCACTATCTAGAAGAAGCAGAAAAATTATGCGATCGTATCGCTATCATCAATAAGGGAGAAATCATCAAAGTGGATACGAAAGAAAACCTCTTAAAAGAACACGGCAATAAAAAATTGGAAGACATCTTCCTTCAACTGACCAAAAATGAAAACTAAAAGCTCTCTAATCCCACTGACCACTCTCATCATACGAGATACTAAGCGATTCTTACGCATCTGGACCCAATCACTTATCCCGCCTATGCTTACATCTATTTTATTCATCCTTATCTTTGGTTACTCTCTCGGTTCAAGAATCTCTGAAATAGAAGGAGTTTCCTATCTTAACTTCATCCTGCCAGGATTATTGATGATGGGAGTGATTATGAGCGCTTACATGGCTTCCTCCTTCGCCCTCTTCATCCAGAAATTCCAGCGAAGCATCGAAGAATTGTTAGTATCCCCGATTGCCTACTGGCAGATCATTGCCGGAACCACTATCGCTGCTATGCTGCGTTCATTTATGGTTGGTTTAGGAATTTTATTAGTAAGCCTATTGCTTACCCCTATAACTATCTACAATATTTGGATCCTTCTTGCTTTTATGGTCTTAATATCCATGCTCTTTTCCTTCGCAGGTATCGCTACCGCTTTGTGGGCTAAAAACTTTGACCAGATGAGTATATTCTCCACTTTTCTGATTACTCCTTTGACTTACTTGGGCGGAGTTTTCTATTCCATCAAGATGCTGCCGTCGCCTTGGACTACTATCGCAAAATTCAATCCTATCTTATACATGATCGATGGATTTAGATATGGTTTTATCGGAGTAAGCGATATTCCTTTAGTCTATTCTTTTGCAGTTGTTCTTTCCTTAACGCTTTTCTTCTTCATCCTGTGTGTCTGGATGTTCAAGACAGGATACAAACTAAGAACATAATCTATATCCCACAACTTTAAATATCGCTTTATCCTTCTTATTAAAATGAAAAGACCAGCATTGATAGGTTTAACTGCTTTGCTCATTGGTTGCGCAAATCAGAACCAATACAAAGCCCCAGAAGTACCACAAAAACCAATTGCTCCAAAACAATACAACACTGTTGAAGAGAAAAAAGAACTTGCAGAATGCTTAGTAGAACAAGAAGCAGTTATGTACGGTGCAGAATGGTGTCCAGCATGCTATATTCAAGAACAGGAAATATTCGGTCCTGAAGCTTGGAACACATTCAAAGTAAATTATTTCGAATGTTCTGAAAAAGGTTCAGATGAAGATAAGCAGCGATGCATGGAAATCATTATTGACGATACCATCACTCTTCCTACCTGGAAATTTAAGGATGGGACGATGGTTACGGGATATCAATCATTAGATACGTTGGCAAAAATGTCTAAATGTGATTGAACCACTAGACAACCATCATTAGGTCTTAATTCTAAACAATTCTCTTGTTTTAACCCTTTTTAGCTTTCCACTCCCGCACTGGGCAAATCCGCGTAGAGAATATAAACCACCATCAAACTTCATTTTTTGTGAAACAAGCAAAACATTCAACAAAAAAGTGGGAAGTTTCAATTATGGAGTATCGGGATGACACCGGAACTAAATACAAAGTGACCAGAAGAATTCCTGAACTTTCTGTTGCTGAAACGAAAGTATTTTCTTCGAAAGAAAGAGCAAAAGAACAATTTGAGGAATGGTTATCGTAGGATGTCAGAATATTCTTTAACTTTCGATTTTAAAGCACTCACCAGCTTAGGATTGTTATAATCATAAACGTCAGGAATATCAAAGGAAAGAATGCGTTTCTGTGTATATTGTTTTGGAAAGCGTTTTGCTAATTCGCTACGCTGCTGGTCCTCCATAACAATGATGGTGTCGGCCCAAGAAACTTCCTTAGCAGTAACTGGCTTTTGATTATATAACCCTGCAGATTTAGTATCAAATTTCCGACTAAATAAATGTTCAGCGGTTTTACTGCGGTTCTTATTCTGATTACAGATAAAAAGTAGTTTCATGTAATTAAGATAGCCTAGGGGATTAAAAATTTTACTACCCAGATCTAATCATTATCCACTCTAGGCGCCAGAATAAAGCTCAACGATAATCTATCCTTCACTTTGTATTCTAACTTCAACGGGTAATCATTGTTGAAATGCAATGAGACTTGCTCTGCTAATTTTCCGCCAGCGATCATCTTCTTCAGGTATTCTAAAGAATATTTTGCTTTGAATTTGTCCGCAGAGTTCGTTTTAATCGAAGTAACATCATCAGGCTTGATCTCGATGAAAGCCTTGGAAAGATCGCCTTCTGCTTTTACGCATAAGAGATCTTTCTCGCCCAGAAAGGTGACTGATTCCGCTACCACACTAACGTCCTCTACTGCTTCTGACAATACTTCTGAAGTAGATTCAACCGTGATGGGAAAATTCAATTCAGGCACACGCTGTTCTTTATCATCTAACTCCAAAGTTGGAATAGAAAATGATCGTACAGTATTACTTTTCATCACAATTTTTAACTTACTGTCTTCTGTTGTTTCTAAAGTAAGAATATCATCTGGTTTTGCTCTGCGTAAGATTTGTTTCAGATTATTCAGATTTATACATACTTCTTCCGTTCCTTTAACTTGATATTCAGTAAAACAACTGCTTAATAATTCAAAAACCACCATAGCTACGTTGGCTGGATCCATGGCTACTAACTTCAATCCGTTAGTGCCGGCAGTAAATTTTGCTTCTGAGACTAACTCTGAGATAATAGAAATGCTATCTTTAAAGTATTTTGGTTCAGCTAAGACTAATTTCATAAGTACACCCTCAGGAATAGCCCAGCAGGAAATTCTTTATAAAGTTTATTGTTGTGAAGTAGTGGTTTGTGAATAACCTATTTTTTCTTGGCATTATCCCACATAAACTCAAAGTAGTCTTTGTAGGTCTCTGCTGTTGATTTATCGTCTATGATAATCGCTTCTGGAATTTCTGACCACAGTATAATTGCAACTTTATTTCCATAAATATTAGTGACTGATTGTGATGCAACATCTTGAGGTAAATAGCGAACTTTTGCATATTTACTTCGAACATCACTAAATCTCCCCTTTCTCAGTAGTATCTTTGCTTTAAGTTTTTTCCTGTCCTTTCTCGCTACAAATATATTAGCAAACGTGGGCATCCTCTGGGTTAATTGACCTTCTGAACCAATGATATAATGTTCTTCTCCATCTTTACAGGTTTTGAGAATATCATTCAACACCGTTTTAACACCAGCATAACCCCTAAATTTCAGGATATTTTCTTTTTCTTGTTCAGTTTTCTTCAATTGTTCTAGCTTTGGAATTAGTAATTTTGCACGCTCTTCATTTTCCTTAAACATATCTAATATTTTTGTTGGTTCTGCTACAGCAAAAATCTTTCTGTTTGCCTCAATAACATACGAAACTAATCCCTTTTCTTGCAATTTTTTAAGGGCATTGTATGTACTTGTTCTTTCCAAACTACATTCTTTAGAAATTCTGCCTGCTTTTCCTCTACCAATTCTTAAAAGTGCTAGGTATACCTTGACTTCATTATCCGTAAAGCCTAAATCTCGTAATTCTTGTTCTATCATCATCACTTTAAAAAAAGATTCTTTCTATATAAACATTCCTCATTATGTTGAACAATTTTGTACAACGATAAAATAAAAGCTTCCTGGCTAACTTTCTATAAAAATGGAAACTACACCTACAAAATCTGAAATTGGAGCTTGGATTCTGGGAACAATCAAGCATGTTCAACACATCGAATATTACCTTGAACGATTACAAATGGGGAAAGAAGATCCTCAGAGACCACATGATATTATGGGCTACGGAAATAAATTTGAATGGGAAGTAATTCAAGGATTTGCTCTCCAATACAGAGATAGAAGTCAGGAACACTTTGACTGTTACGTTCTTCCCTCGCTCGAACGGCATAGATGCCAGTATCATCATCTAAAATGGAATAATCCAAACCCAAAGGCTACGGATGAGGATATGAAGGTTGGAGCAGTAGATGCAGTTTGTTCTCTTTTAGAACCAGATAGAGCATATCAGGGTGGAAAACATACTTCCAAAGAAATTGAAATCATTATTGATAAAAATCCAGAACATAAGCGCTCCTGGCTAAGAGAGATTCATATAGAAATGCAAAAAATAGAACCGCCTCCTCTGCAGATAATAACAAGCCTACATCACTTTCCAAATATGGGAATCAATGTAGCAACATATGATACCTTACGTGGAAGAGTAGAAGATACACTAAAGATGCTACAAGACTATGGCTACTGTCTCTAGATTTCATGATATCGTATGGTCAGAACTAGAGGGAAGACTTGCTCCTAGAGATGTTCGCCGCTACGTGCAGCTTGCAAGCGTCCTTGAGCCAATCTCAGAAAAAGAGGGTTGTACTACCAGATCAAAAGATCTTTCTGAATTTCAGAAATTGGAATATTTTTTAACTGCGGGAGTAAATGTTGGAGATGCATTTGAGGATTTGACTAAGAGGATTTATGAAAAAAGTTTTCCATGCCTTACTTACGACTTGTGTTATCGTGCACAAGCAGACTCAAAAAAGAATAGACGAGGAGGGAGAGTAAATCAGGGAATAATAGAATTTCTTTTTCCTTTGATTATATCCCAAGTATCTAGCCAGCTTACAAATCCTGGCGATATTATTAATAATGTTTCTGTAATTTTAGAACAGACCACACCAGAAGATACCATTCTGCTGCAACGTATGCAAAATTTGGCTTTCGAAATGAGTGGCTACAGTCATAGAATCTTCACGCTTGAAGCTGATGCTAATATCCTATCATATTACCAAAAAAGACTGAAAAAATTATCTAAGCTATCAGATAGATATCACAATAACGAGATTGTAGCTAATTACCCAACGTTACGATTTATGATAGAGGACTTGTCGCGTTGCGAGACCTTTTCTTTATCAGAATCAATGAAATTTGTATACAATAAGGTTCGTCAAAAGGAGCCAAAAATGCCTTGTGGAATAATTGCGGACCTAACTGCGTGCTTAATTTATTTAAAATTAAGTTGTGAAAGAACTTCTAAGCTTGTTCAATAAAAACTTCACTTCAGCACTAACCGTTCCCCATCTTCCATGACATGAGTATTCTTCAAGCTAGAAATCTCTTCATTAAGAATTTGCTGTAATTTTTCCGGCTTTATTCCGCTACCTGTCTCTCGAGGTGATCCACCGACGGTATCGCTTCCGTCCCATTTGTTATTTGGATTAATTCTATCTCCTTCCTCTTGATTCAAGCGATCGTAGAAAGAAGGAATATCAAAAGGCACCCACACAGATTTTCTTCCTAAAGTATAGACCTTGGATCCGTCTGTTTTTTCTGCCACCAGAGCAGCAAAGGCGTTAATACCATCATTATACATAGCCATGCGTGACGCTGGTCCAGTTTCTTTGGTCAAGACCCAACCATTACCGCCGCCCAGTCTTTCATAATGCCCTTCTAACGCTAACTCACTGGATTCGCCAAAAATATGATTATTGATTCTTCCTTCTACTGCTTCCATTACATTTTTCATCTCTGCCGCGCCCATCTGCGCAATTCTGCCTTGGAATCTCGCCGCATTATATGGCTCAAAAATCCAAGCCATTTGTCGTCTCATTTTAATATCGCCGAAAGGATACGCTCCTGCAGTACAGTCAAGTCTGTCTTCGCAATAAACTAATCTATTAATTCTTGGATTGGCATGTTCTTTTATCAACTCGTGATTTTTTAATTGCCACCAGGCTAAACAAGTGTCTTCATCCGGATCATTGACATAGACATGTGCAGTAGGCACACCGTTGCGGCGGAAAGTGTCAAGCAAGCCCATGTTGATCTCCATATGTACTTGTTCAGAAGTGGAACGTGTCGCTAATCTATCGCTTTTAGTATGATGATCAAAATTTGCATACGGTCCTTTTGGATCACGCTTAGTAGAATCATGTACAAAACCGTCTAAGGCGATAGAATAAGGTTGTTTCTGTTCTCTAAATTCATCCCAAGTATACACTTTCCTTGGTTCAACATGCAACTCTATAGACATATTTTATTTACACAATATATAGCTTTTAAAGGTTTCTAGAAAATTTTTCTACTTCAAATTCAACCGTTCCCCATCTTTCATCACATGAGTATTCTTCATTCCAAGCTGCAAAGCCAATTCCGCAACCATCTTACCTTTCGCAGGTTCAGCGTGAATAGGGATAATATGTTCTGGTCGGATCATTTCTAATAATTCTCGGTGATCTTCCCGCGCTCCATGTCCGGACACGTGTACGTCTCTAAACAACCTAACTCCTTGCGCACGCAACAATTTCTCCATCTTCTGTCGATTTTCAATATTCACTGGAACTGGAATGACTTGGCAGCTGAAAATGACCACATCACCCTGTTCAAAGGTAAAATCAACATCTCCTTTGATCATTCTAGATAATATTGAGCGAGGTTCTCCCTGATGTCCGGTGCAGACAATCAAATATTTTCCCTTGCCTTCTTTCCTGATTTTCTTGAAAATCTTGTCCAATTGATCGCGATGCCGTAATATTTCTACCTGATCAGTAAATTTTACCAAACCTATCTTCTCGCCGGCGCGGACATATTTATCTAATGACCGACCAAGAAAAACTATTTTTCGATTCAATTTATTTCCTAACTCAATGATGCTTTTCAAGCGCGCTAGATGAGAAGAGAAGGTGGTCACAATCATGGCCTTACCTTCACCGGAAACACTTAACATAGTATCTTTGAGCATCTCCCGAGCAACTGATTCAGAAGGACATTTTTTATGTTCATGCGCATACAAGCAGTTCATTATCAGTAATTTTATTCCTTCCTTGCCTAGCTCCTGCAATCGTGCATAATCTGGTTTTTTTCCTAACACTGGAGTATTATCCAGCTTGAAGTCATTGGCATACATCACTTTTCCATAAGGAGTATGTACGATGACAACTGCGGTCTGGGGAATGGAATGGGTGACGTGTACAAATTCAATAGTAATTTTTTTAGAAACTTTATACGAAGAACCGGAATTAACTACCACAAATTTATGAGGAATTTCCAGGTGATCATCCCACAAGATACTTTTCAGGATTTCAATTGTATAGGGAGTTCCTAACACTACCGCAGAAGGCGGAAATAACGGCGCAGCATACGGAATAGCGCCGACATGATCCAGATGCCCGTGGCTGGGAACTATTGCTACCACATTTTTTGTCCAATCATCGATGTGGCCATAATCAGGGACCGCATTGGCTTTCAGCAATACATTGTAGGTTTTAGTGCTGGTATCTTCCATGTCTTCAGTAAATTTGACATAATCAAACATGCTTAAACCCATGTCCAAAAGAACAACTTCATCATCAATTTTGATGGCAACGCTATTACCTTCGGTTTTGCTAAAACCCCCGATAGAACAAATTTCAATACCCATATAGTTCTAAGAAAGATTTGTGATTTATAAAAGTTGACGTAAAACTGGGGATATTAAGAAGATAATCTTTTTAATATTTTTCAAACACTGCGTAAAGACTCCCTAAAATAATCTCTTACTTTCATCATGGCCTTACCCCTATGGCTTATTACATTTTTTTCTTCCGTAGTGAGAGCAGCATAAACTTTTTCAGAATTTTCAGCTTGGAAAATAGAACTTAATGGTAACCCGGGAATGATCGGTGCACCCAATTCATGCATCAACGTTCCGGTTGTTTCCCCCACACCATCATACAACACTTTTCCTTTTGGATCTACTACATACGCATGGCAGATAAACTTTGCCGCCCTGTTTTCTTCTTTTTCCATGCGCTTCAGAAAATAATCAAGCCATTCCCGGTCACTTACGGTAGGACCTGCTCCCCATCTTCTGGTCCTTACCCCAAGTTCATCTTTTAAAGCATCAACGACTATTCCCGAATCATCAGCCAAACAAGCTACGCCAGTTTTCTGAGCGGCATACTTGGCTTTTTTGAAAGAATTTTCTGCATATGTGTTTCCATCCTCGATAGAATCTGGTATTTCCAAGCCAAAATCTTTCAAAGAATAGAGCTTCAGGGGTAAATCTTGTAACATCTCAGAAATTTCCTGGAATTTCCCTGCATTTCCGGTTGCAATAAGTAATTCTTTCATGGTAAAAAATGCGGGCGGCAGGTCGAGTCACTTTCAAGTCGCTCACAAGTTCGCTCGTGACTTTACTAGCGGAAAGCGTTCGTGACCTGCCCTGCTGCGAATAACAGTAAGTGGGAAAAATATGCGGGCGGCAGGGATCGAACCTGCGTAGGCACTAAGCCAATAGATGACTTACCTAGAGTTTTGAGTCTATCCCGTCTAGTCTTGCTGTGTAAGCAAATTGACCGCTCCGGCACGCCCGCAT
>Ga0209542_10017638_pt1 | contig 11668 bp, 7 predicted proteins | sample RifCSPhighO2_01_FD_184028 | JGI IMG/M metagenome (GOLD analysis project Ga0209542, IMG submission 184028) | Soil microbial communities from Rifle, Colorado - Rifle CSP2_plank highO2_0.1 (SPAdes) (version 2) | ecosystem: Environmental > Terrestrial > Deep subsurface > Rock core/Sediment ...
GTATTTCCAAAAGCTCTAAAAGAGCCGGAATTGTCGAGGCTAAGTATTCGCTTCCTTTAACAGAACCAACTAAATTGATAGCTACATCAGGTTTGTCTTTTTTTAACTTTTCGGGGAGTTCTTGGTTGGCCGGATAAAGAAGTGGTTTTATGCCGAGCTTGACGATGTGTTTGGCTATGATTTCGGCGTCTTGTTTGGCCGATTTTTCGGTTAGATATTGGGCTTCGGTTGGAAAGTACTCCCTTTTTACGTCGCTATATATAAGCGCAACACTTCTAGGAATTTCCAGGCCGTTTTTGGCAAAACCATTTTGAGAATTGTAAGACTGTTTGTCCTCGGCAGAATCATCCATGATATCAATTCAAATATGACTTTAGAAGATAACAGTAACGTGTGTCAATATATTAAATTTAGAAGTAGTGGCCGCCGACGACTTTGTACTTCTTCTTTTGGAAGTTTACAATCATATACCAACGCCAGGATACAATTTTGTCATCACTACCTATAAAGTCAAACCAAATATCGGAAAAAGTTTTTCTATCAAGCCAGCGTTCAGGTTCGGTAGTTGCAGGGTCAACAATGATAATGTTCTTTTCTGTAACACTTACGAGAACACTGTAGTGGTCGCCATTTTTATCGAACCAGCCGATTATCGCTGGTAATTTCTCTTCTCTGACAAAATATTCCAATTCCTCGATTGTTCCATCTTCCTTGGTAAAGACATAAGCTCCAATTTCTTTTACTGCCTTTATTAATCCTTCGTGCTCGGTTCCTGTACCTCTCCCTAATCCTTTCGTTGCACTACATAGCTTGGCAAGCTGTTCTTCGCTAAAGTCTTTGCCAAAATAAGACAGTAAAATTTTTAATGAAGCCGGGCCACAATATCCCGAGCTTTGTAGAAATGGCCTGACAGGTAATTTTGTTTCAGGTTTTGAAATGTAGTATTTTTGTATGATGTCCTGGTTAGACAAACTTCGCCAGATATAATAAGTGTAAGCCGGATAGCTTCCTAATCCATCTTTAATGCGAGCTTCTTTATCAATTGCATCGGCAATTTCATGAGCTATGTCATAACTTTTCTTGTCTTTCGACATAGCTTCTCTCTCGAAACTTTCGTGGAGCTTAATATACTTAATTTCTTTTGGGTCGATTGACATATCTATCCAAATTTGATCTTTGGGTATGTAAGAATAGACAAAATCATGGCCTCCTAGCACGAACTCCGGATCAATATATTTACGTACCATAGAACCATCAACGTAGATAAAGGTATTACTACTCAGCCTTTCAGACCTTATAATAAAGTTTGGTATTGGAGGTGGGAGGCAGAGTTTTTTTATAAAAGAGCGCTCTACATCAATAAAAGCACTTTGAAAATTTCTTGTTGATTTTATTTCTGCAGCATTTGCGGGATTAGCATAATATTTCTCTATTTCCAATAGTAAGTCAGTTTCTTTTCGATAACGATTATCAATCCAAATTTCGTCTTTAGGTATATAATATTTCGGATAGCGAGCGGAGAGGCTATTAGAATATTCATGAAGAACCGCAAAATCATTGTCCAAGGTATTCCGTATCTTAAAGCCGTCAACGTAAGCTACAGTTTTCATATTGGTTTTTTCAAATCTAGATAAACCTAATCTGCATTCCCTCAACAACCTTTGTTGATAAAGAAACTTCCTGGCCTGGAAATTTTGCTCCTTTTCCCCAAATCTTGGCTTTCTTCTTTTCTTCAGAAAATTCTGTTCCAAGTTTTTCGGCAACGTCGGATAAAGAATTATTTATTTTCATTACAATAGGGCTTTGGAAGCTAGGTTCTTGATCCGGGCGCACGAGATACACACTAATAAAGCCCAACGTTTCCCAGATAAGTTCCTTGAGGCCATCTAACCCAATATTTTCTAGAGAGCTGATAGCGACATAGTTGGTTTGCCGGCTCGCAAGATTAGTCTTTATTCTAAGGTCGATTTTATTTATGACGTATATGGCGGGTATGTATACACGGTTTTTAGAAAATGCGTCAATTATTTTCTCCAAAGTAAATTTCTCTTTTAAGGTAATTTCTGCATTGGGCAAACCAAATTCTTTGGCGATACCCTTAATTGTTTGAATATCTAAATCCTGTTTTATGTTTGAATGTATAATAATTCCGCCCTTAAGCCTTTTTTCAATCGTAATGTCTGAAGGCTTTCTGTTTATTCTAATTCCTACCTTATCTAGGCTAGATGTTATCTTATCAAAGCTGCCTGCTCTTTCTACGTCGCACATTATTAGGAGCAAATCAGCTCCTCTGGCCACTGATAAAACTTCCCTTCCTCTGCCCTTGCCCTTTTCGGCTCCCTCAATAACTCCGGGAACGTCTAATATTTGAATTTTTGCGGTTTTGTATTCCATCATTCCGGGGATTACCGAGACCGTTGTAAATTCATATGGCGCGATTTTACTTCTAGCATTTGTTAGTTTATTAAGAAGCGTTGATTTACCTGCAGAGGGAGGTCCTATAAGAACAACAGTTGCGTCTCCTTGCTTTTTTATTGCATATCCTCCCCCACCTCCTCCACCTTTCTGGATAGACTCAATCTGTTTATCTTTTAATTTAGAAAGTTTGGCCCTAAGCTTTCCTATATGATGTTCGGTGCCTTTGTGATAAGGGGTTTCTCTTATTTCTTTCTCGATTTTATCTATTTGTTCACTTATGTGCGATTGTATTTCTATACGCTTCATGCTGAAATTATATCGTAAATTAGGTATAATTACTGCATTAGCCTCCGTGGTGAAATGGATATCACAGCGGTCTTCGGAACCGTTGTTGGGGGTTCGAATCCCTCCGGAGGCACAAAAATTAATTTCTGCCTCATATTAGCCTCTAGAATTAGTTATTAGCATGAAGGTATATTTATCCGGAATAAATCCCAAAAATAGAATTTCCGAGATACTTGGTGAAATGGGCCATGAAGTTTTAGTTCCGACTGAGGCGGAGAGGGGTAATCCAAATGAGTTTACTCCCTACAGCAAAATACGCGAGTCCGATGCTGTCATATGCGACTTATCTGTAAGAATGGGAATAGACGACCACAGAATGGCACATGCTTTAGGTAAACCAATACTTTCACTAAGACCGGTCAAAGATTTTGGTAACGGACTTTCAAGTTTTATTCAAGAGGCTTCAATTGTTGCACATTTCTCTACCCAAACTGACATAAAAGATGTCGTTGCATCATACCTTAAAGAAATTTCCCTTGAAGTTGCCACCTCCTCCTCGAAAGAAAGGAGATAAGACTCCTTGAAAGTTTATTTCTTTGTCGCTAGCTTAGCTTTTTCTAAACCCGTCCAAAGTCCCCATTGGACTAAGTTCGCTACAAGTCCCAAACCTATGGCCCAATAAAAAGCAGCTATTCCAAATCCGGAAAGGGCCGCAAATCTAGCCAAAACCCAAATTGCGACTAAGTTTGTAAGCCAGTAATACAAAAACATTTTTAAAGGCTTGTCAATATTAATATTTAACCTTTTGGGTAATGTCATAGCACCCCAGAGGATTACTGTAAGCCATAGTCCCGCCCAAAGCATTGCTAAGGGACCACTTAACCAAAAATTTCCCAACACAAAATAGTCAGGGAATATTAATTCTGCTAGGTATAAAAGCAAAGAATCAAGAACCCAAAAACTTACGAATGGAATGTTTTTTTTCAAGTCAATCACCCCGATGTCTATTTTTAAGGTTAGAAAAAAGATGAGTTTTTGTCAATGATTTGGTAAAATATAAGCTAGAGAAAGCCGACACAGTCAAACGTGTCTGGCTAGTTCGGACTAGCCGAGGTGGCGGAACTGGTAGACGCGAGGGCCTTAAGAGCCCTTGGAAGGTATCTTCCGTGTGGGTTCGAGTCCCTCCCTCGGCACCACGTCAAACGTGGTAGCCGCGTTGGACGTGGCACACCTGCAAAGCAAGCTTTGAAGGACAAAAGAGCGCACGGTTTGCACGTTGAAAAACTGGTCGGGGTGTAGCTCAATTGGTAGAGTGCACGCTTTGGGAGCGTGAGGTTCCGAGTTCAACTCTCGGCACCCCGACCGGTTTTTCAAGTGTAAAGGTTTACTCAGAAAGTTGTTTTGCAACTATACTGAGACCGTGAGGCCACCCGTTCAAGTCGGGTATCCCCGACTAGAGAAAATGGAAGAAAAGAAAAGTAACAAACTGAACTTTTTTACTAAAGTAAAGAAAACTCTGATTTTAGTGTTGATAGTATTTGTAGCCGGTCTGGCACTAGGTTATTATATAGGATACGATATAGGCTTTGAGAAAGCGGCAAGAATATTGGTGAAGTAAGTTAGCGGGTATGGTTCAATGGTAGAACAACAGATTTCCAATCTGTTTATGCGGGTTCGATTCCCGCTACCCGCTCAAATATTACGTGCCAAGCTGAGAAGAGGAATTCCCCGCCTGCAACGCATGATGCGTAGCTTTTTCGGGCAGGGGGGACTCCCCTATCCAGCTATGGTAAACGTATAGAGAGTGTTATGGTGGGCGTAGCTCAATGGTAGAGCGCTTGCCTGTGGAGCAAGAGGTTGCGGGTTCGATCCCCGTCGCTCACCCAAGATAACCCCATAATATTGATTTTTATCTTCTGAACTTATATAATTCCCCTATCCCGCAAGGGAAATTCGTGGTGTTGTCAGACATATGCGTCTAGACAACGCACTCAACATACGGAGGAGGCGATGGCTGGGATACTTTTGAATTTGATTGTGGTTTTATCGGCTTTCAGCCTTTATAGGTTTCTACACGACCGTAAAGGGTGGAAGAAGGCCCCGGCTGCCACGGTAGCCCTAGTAGTATGGCTTGTCCTTGCACTTGTCAAGGCAGCCGTAATGGACTATTTTGGCTACCTACTAGGATAAGGAGGAAGCGATGTTGAAATACTACCTTTTAAGGGGAGTTGTGGTGGGTGGATTCGCGTTTGCGATCTCGGTGTCTGGAGGAAGAAGCATTGGAACGAGTGCGCTTGGTGCCGCGGTCGTTGGTATACTCGTCGCACTGCTTCCTGTCTTGGCTATGGAAACTGGCAAAATTAAGGCCAGGCTAAGGGAGGAGAGGTTGAGCGCACCGTTGGCCGAGCTGGCCGGGACGCTTCGAATGAGGGGGCTTTCGGTCGAACGGGGTGTAGGGTATGCAACCCTCATCATCGCTGATAAAGGGACTGCGAAGTCCTTCGTCTTGTACATCAAGGACATCAGCGAACCAACATAGGCCTACCCGCCTCCGAATTCACAGGGCATTTTGACAGTGGGCTTTAGCCCTGGTTCGCCACAAGCGAATTCACCCACTGTCATCTTTTCTTCTTCAATTAATGGCCTCAAAATATTATAATGATTGCTAGGACTGGTAGTAGTGAAATTACACAAACGTCTGTTGCCTACTTTAGTATTTATAGCTTTAGTAATACTCTTGATATTTGGTATAGAGAGGTTTAATAAATTTATTGGCGTTTCTGTCAAAAAGATTGTTCAACAGCAACTTTCGCAGGACGTCGAATTTAAGGCCCAAGAAATACCTTCTTTGCCCGATTTCATTGACGCCGACTCACTCCAAGGAAAAGAAGCTTCTTTTTTTGCACCCCTAGCCGATTTACAAGGTTTGACTCTGGAAGCTTCAAGTATCTCACCGGGAACATTTAGTGGAACAACTGATTATACTTTTCCCGGAAATCTGAAAATTAAAGGAGGCCAAATATATTTGACTCCAATATCTGAAGGCGTAAAACAGGAAGGTGTTTTTTATTACAATAAGGATACAAAAAAGGCTTATATTCGAAACGATTCAGGTTGGGTTGATTTAACCCAGCAAAATACAGACACCAATAAGGTCGGCGTAACTCTAGTTGTTGCAGCCTCGAATTCTAAAGATACCTTAAGAGCCGATTATGTGGCTGACGGAACTAATGACGAAGAGCAAATTCAGTCAGCAATCGATAACCTGCCTTCAATTGGAGGAAAAATTCAGCTACTTGAAGGAACTTACTATATAAGCGCTGCAGTAAATCTCAAAATATCAAACTTGGAAATTGCAGGGGCAGGTTCATCGACACGATTAATTCTCCAGTCCGCCACAAACTTTTTTAAGTGGGACAGCAACAGTTATGACCAAAACTCGGATGGGAGAGTTGACCCAGGAGGAACGGCACTTACAGATATATTTATCCATGATATGGAACTTGATGGCAATAAATCCTCTCTTTCTACACCGAGTGATGCAAACGCCGACGCAGGAGTGACTGCTGCCATAAAAATTTTCAATTCATCAAGGATAACTATTTCGGACATGTATATCCACGATATGGTTGCCAGCTACGCAGTACTTCTCAAAGGGACGGATAACGATTTAAGCATAGATACCGCAGCCTCTGATGCTTTGATACACAATAATATTATTCGAAGTATAGGAAGTTCTGACCAAAATAACGGTGCAGTCTATTCGGATTTAGATAACACTATTATATCTAACAACCTTGTTGATACTGTTTCTGGAAATGGGATTAACATAGACGACGCCAATGAAGGCTTCATTGTTGATAATATTGTTCAGGCTGTAACTGCCTCAACCGGTGATGAGGGGTATGCAATCGTAACCGGCTACGGTGCAACAGAAATAACGATTGCCGATAACACGATTGTTGGCGCCTCAAGAGGGATTGCAAATCATATCGGAGGAAGTGAGGTTGGAGATAATCATGTAGTTACAGGCAATACATTAAGAGATTCGTCAGATGCCCGGGATTATGCAATTAAACTCCAAGACGATGGCCATGTTGTCACTGGCAATAGAATTACAAACTGGGGCCAGGTGGGAATATATCTTGATGCTGTTCAAAACACAGTAATTGACGGAAATGTCATTGATTCCTCAAACGAAGGAAATACCAGCGGAATCGAAGTTAAAGCAGGCTCACACAATCTAGTGATATCCAATAATATGGTTTGGGATATGGGCACGACCGCAAGTAAAGGTCACGGAATTACCGTTAGCACAGCTACAGCTGTTAATAACATTTTAATTACGGGAAACCGGGCTTTTGACAGCGGTGCCGGTGTTCAAGACGATGGAATGCTTCTTTACGCAACTCCCGATACATCCCAGATTCAGATAGAGGGAAATTACCTAGAAGATAACGTGTCCAATGCAATAAAAGTAGACGGAGGTGCCGCTTTAAGTTCTACGTTAAAGGCTCAAAGAAATAGAGGTTTTGCTACAGAAGCATCAGGTACTGCAACTATATCTAGCGGCAGTACCTCTGTTGCTGTTTCGCATGGCCTTGCTATTACACCTACGGCGGCAGATATTCAAGTTACTCCTACAAATAATCTAGGTAGCGCAACAAAGTTCTGGATAACGAGCGCTGGTGCCACAACATTCACTATAAATGTTGATGTTGACCCTGGAGCTTCAACTGCCACTTTTGCCTGGTCCGCACAGGATTATTAACTTACGCTTGAAAATTCTTTACAAAAATCCTATAATACATATCTCATAATATGGAGAGTGTAGAAGGAAGACAAAGGCCGAACGAAAGATACTTTCTTAGTAGAAACTCAAGAAGATTAGAACGTGGCCTGAAGGATATTGGGACAGCTGATCTACCCGGCGTATTTACTCCGGAGTGGCCCAATTTTCCTCCGGAGGCTGTAGATGGGATAATTGACAGCCAATATGCCGATATTTCAAGGCTTAGTTTAAAAGGGGAAATTTCCGAGCATACAGCGAATATATTAGGCTCACAGGTAAGAGCTATCGATTATTTATACGGCCGAAGAGAAGAGGCAGTCGAGGCAGAAAATGCCGATAATCCTCTGGTAGATATACTTACTTTGATTGCAGCCCCTTCTGGTTTCACACTAACTGCTGAAGGTGAGCCAATACCTATAAGATTTTTAGGAAGCGTTGATAGTAAACTTAAACCTGAACAATATACTTATTTTAACCAATCACCAAGCTGGCGTAGTGAATACAGAACTATCTCCAATTTCGGTAGACAGCTCTCAACAGTAATTAGAGGGCTTTATGTTTTAGGCGAAGCAGCCAAACATCACCCTGTAATTATCCCTTCAACCCTAAATCAATATTCGGAAAAAGTAAAAGGGGGCAGTGAGGCAAAAGTTGCAAATACTGCAACAGCCATTGGTCTTTTGGAGATTTTGAATAACACTAACCTTCTATATGACCACCGATTTCGACCACTAGCAGAACAACTAAGAGATATAGTATTTGAAGACGTCCCAGATTATTCAGCTCTCAAAAAGCGCTACCCTTATACGGTTATAGAAAAGCGTGCTTTTTGGTATGACGGCGAAGTTCATGCGAATGGACGAAGGAAAAATCTTAAGTATGTAAAGTCGGAAAACTCAACTCGCGTTGAGGCTAGTAAGCCTCTTTCCTTTGAATTTCCTCAAGTTAGCGAATGGACTCAAACCTCAAGAAATAGGATGAAGATGAAAAGGCAGATTAGAGGTCTCACCATGGCTGCATCGGTGAGAAGAACCGCTATCGATTTTGACCAAGAAAAAACCATAGAGGCAGTTAAAGAGGACAGAATAAAAAAAGCTGATTTGGCTGAAAGCGTTAGAAGCCTGGAAAGGTCAGAGACGGATAGATTAACTCGTGGCTGGAGAAGCTTTTTGAAACAAGAGATCGATGAGGGAGCAGAAGTCACTACCCAGGAGTTAAGCTACTTGCGTGATGCGGTAACACTTATCGCCGAATACTTTTTGCAGGATGAGACTCTTTCTCAAAAAACAAAAACTAATATCAGGCAGGCTAAAGAAGGGAAAGCTGAGTATTACGAGCTGGATTTGAAAGAGCTTGCAGACGACCCCCTGTTTTCCTGGATTTTTGCTATAAGAAACCCTTATGTTGCAGAGAGTTTAAAGGCATCATTGGAGAATTCACCGGAAAACTCAGAATCATTCTTTTTGCTTCTCAAATTAATGACTTACAAACTTGCCCGAAATTCTTTTGATAAGAAAGAATTGGATTTTCTCTTTGACCCTCATTTCAGACAAAAGGTAGATGGTCAGAGCATATTAAAACTATTTAATTCTATTAGGATTCTTGCTGATAAATTTGTACCCGATGTCAGAGAAATTGTGAGAGCAACATTAGCAAAAAGAGATACAGAGATTGAAGATTTACTTACGGAGCAAAGATTACAAAAAACTAGAAAACGGCTTGAAGAGTTGACCTACCGACGAATTTTAAGATTTATTAAATGGCCAAAATCAAGGCAGTTTACCGAAGTGGATAAAAAGCTAGCTCTCAAAGTTTCCAAAAGAATAGCCTTAGCCACAGGCGGAATCGCGGGTTTAATGCTAAGCATATCTGCAGGTGATGCGATTTTCGATATTATTGCCGAGGCTAAAGAACTTGAGCAGCAAAAAGAACTTCAGGAATTGGCAAGACAAGGAGTTGCCGAAGAGCTGGAAAGACAAGAGCGGCAAAAAGAAATTGAGAGGTTAAAGCAATTAGACGAGCAAGCCAGGCAGAATTTACAAAACAGGGAGACGTCTTCTCAAGAGAAAAAAGAAGAAGAGGCTTTGGAATTGGCTGCGAGCGCGGCTTCTACCCCCGATAACATAGACGATAGGATTCCAGACGCAATTGATAGAGAGTCTTTGGAAGGGATTGGCTTAGCGACTTTCGGAAGGATATATCATCTTCCCGAAACGATGCGAGGAGCGGACGGTGAATATGTCGGCTATTTCCCTTGGGATATAAATATGCAAATTTTCTATGATTACACAGACTATTCTCTTGACAGATGGTATGGAGGTGATGAGTTGAGAAATCTTGATGATTACACGGTTGTGGATTCAATCGATAATTACACACCTGCGTATAAGGAAAACCAACTTGCCTACGCACTTAACGGAGTCAATTCAGTTGTTTATGCTCCAATTGGTTGGAGAATAGTTAGTGTCGTCCAGGAGGGAGGAAAACAGCCGATGATAGGAGCTTTTGGAGAAATTTATTATGGCTATGACAATCAAGACAACTTTCCCCAAAGAGTACTTATGATTCTTGAACCAACGCAAGTGGAAAACTTATCTCCCAGAATGAACAAGTTTTCCGATATAAGACTTCATGAATATTGGCCTTCAATTTTGTACGGTGTCGCTGAAGAAACTAATTTGGCTTTAAGCGCCGATCCATTACTGCAGGAAATCCACGCCGATTTTATTTCGGAAATGAAAGAGGCCGAAGTCTCTCTTGATAACCTTTACAGACAAAATAGACAATTGACTAACGAGGATTATGCCGGGTATTTTGAAAAAACATCTCAAATAGCCATAAAATACGCATCTCTTTACGCACAGTATACGGATTCAAATAGATATTACGCCCTTTCTTTTGCAGTAGATCGAGGTAATGGAGACTATCCATCCCTTAAATCCATAGCTCAAAATCCTGACGCAGGGTACTTTTGCTCTACTGCTGCATTTGCATTTAGGGATTTCATGAATTCGGCAGGATTTGTGGTTGCCAATCAGCCAGGAATGCCAATGGTTAATTACAGAGACTTTCTCTGGGGGAAAATGGGACATCAAAATAGTGTGGTTTTTCTTCCCAACGGAGAGATTTTAGAGGTAGATATGACCCCTCATGTTACATCTAGAACTCCTATAGAAGATTTGCAGGCTCTTGCAGGCAGATATGTGTCACCGGAGGATATAGAAAAGGCCATTGAAGATTTAATTCGAGAGCAATCAAGAATAGCCGAAGGAGTTAGCGAAGAGGCGCCTAGCAATACTGCGCTAAATAGCTACGATGATTTGGAAAAAACAAGAGCCCTAAGGTTAAATCCTAACTATATTTCTTCCCAAGAAAGAAATGAGATTCTAGAAGATATTAGTGATGCAACGACTACTATGATTGCAGATAGATTGGGTAGTGATTTTACTAATCAAGCAGATATCAACAATCAGGAAAGAAAAGAAGAAATAAATTCATTAAAGAGTATTGAGAACAATGTTAACAGGCTTTCTGAAAGCGCTCCCTCTTTGGAAAACATTGTTTTAGGCGAGGTTAGTGCTGAACAAATAGAGGATAGTATAGATATCCTTGATAATATAATCCAAGATTCCGGCATTCTTGCAGATTTGTTAGACGCGAATATTCCTTCAGAACAAAATGAAAGAGGGGTGTTAAGTCGAGTTGCCGCGGAAGCGGTTAGATTAAAACAAGCGTATGAAACAATTGCCGGCAATATGCTTGAGCAATTGAGGCAAGATCGAGCTTATGTGCAGAGTATAGAGGCGGAGCTAATACGTTTTCGAAGGTATACAAAACCCCAGTCGGAAGATAATGGCAATGATATAGAGAAATTAAGAATTGAACGTGACAGAGAACTTCACAGACAAGTAGAAGGCCAGGAACTTTATTTTATTTATGACATGAGAGATGTTGCCAAGCTAAAGCGCGATGTAGTTTTTGATACGGTCAGACTCGAGACAGATACGGATTATTCACCTGCAGTTTCTGATGAGGCAACTGAGGTTACGACAAGTGGCCGCATAGCCGAAATATTTAATGACATAGGAGCTTCCCTTACGTCAATAGTACCTCGTGCGACTGAACTAGAAAGACATATTAATAACACACCGTGGATAACAAGTCGTCTAACAC
>Ga0209542_10017639_pt1 | contig 11668 bp, 7 predicted proteins | sample RifCSPhighO2_01_FD_184028 | JGI IMG/M metagenome (GOLD analysis project Ga0209542, IMG submission 184028) | Soil microbial communities from Rifle, Colorado - Rifle CSP2_plank highO2_0.1 (SPAdes) (version 2) | ecosystem: Environmental > Terrestrial > Deep subsurface > Rock core/Sediment ...
GGGCAATGACGATGGCCGTACGTCCCTCCATAAGCTTCCAGAGGGCGTCTTGAATTAGTACCTCGGACTCAGAGTCCAGGGCACTAGTAGCTTCATCTAATACAAGTATTGGTGCGTTTTTGAGCATGGCACGGGCAATGGCCACTCGTTGACGCTGACCGCCACTAAGTTTTACACCCCTCTCACCTACCAGCGTCTCGTATCCGTGTGGCAACTTCTCTATGAAATCATGGGCATGCGCCATCTTGGCAACGGCTTTTATCTCGTCATCACCTGCCGTCAGGCGGCCATATCGAATATTTTCACTCAGGGTGCGATGGAACAACATAGGTTCCTGCGACACATAGGCGATGTTGTTACGCAAGTCTGTTTGCTTGATGTTGGCTATATTTTGGCCATCAATCAAGATTTCCCCACTTTGGATATCCATGAAGCGCAGAAGTAAGCGGGTGACCGTTGTTTTGCCGCCACCGCTGTGGCCAACCAAACCGACCTTTTCTCCCGGTTTAACTCTCAGGTCTAAGTTCTTAAAGAGTGGCTCTTCGTGTTTAGCATCACTGTAATTAAAATTGACCTTGCTAAACTCAATGCCGCCACGGTGAATTCGGGAGGCTTCGGGCAATTTGGGATCTTGGATTTCAGGCTCAATACCCAAGATTTCGGTCATTTCGGCTGCATCGCCAAACGAACGATTTACATTACGAATCAAGCGTCCAAATTGCCACAGCTGACCAACCAACCCTTGGGTATAGGTCAGAATTAGGTAGAGTACGCTCACATTTGCCCCAAAGCTGGTAATCGCTACCAGCCCAAACAAAAAGGCTACAATGCTAAAACTATTGGTTTGGACATGACTAATAGCCTCAGTCTTGAGGTTTTCGACCGATAATTTGTGGTAAGCCTTATGTAGCGACCCCGCCACACCCGAAAAACGCTTATATTCATGTTCTTCGGCCGCAAAAGCACGAATAGTGCTGACATTGGTAATAGCATCTGCCAATGCTGCCGTTTGCTCGCTTTCTGCCTCAGCCTCAGCCAGATTGTATGGCATTTGCTTTTGCATACGTCTGTACATAATGCCCATATAGGCAATGGTTATCACTAGCAGTACAATGGCGTATTTGTATGAAACAAATACCAAAACACCTAGCGAGACCAGCAAAGTGGTCGCGCCTGACACCATGCTCCAAATGAAGTCATCCATTAACCGCTCATAGGCACTCAGAAATTTGTTAGTTTGTGACACTAGGGCGCCACCAAAACGGTCAGCGTGAAAGCGTTGACTCTGTAATTGCAAATGATCATAGACATCAATCGCCATATCGCGGCGAATGCGTATCTCGAATTCCCATATGCAGTAAGATTGAACGCGCCAAAGTAGGGCACCCAGTAACATTGCGGCCGTAAAAGCCCAAAAATATGGCATAAACATCGAAAGATGCAAAACTGTATGTGCAGTATAAGCTTGTTGTAGCTTAGCAAAAGTTCGGGCCACCACTAGTGGTGGTACAATGCCTTGAGCAATGACACCTAGTGCAGAACCAATTGTTCCGAACCAAAAAAGAGCCTTATACCGCATGGTATATTGCCAAAAAATCTTTAGCGTCTTATTTGTCGTTGGAATGTGTTTCATAGCCAGAGCCTCCTGCTCGGCTTAAAGTTGATATGTAAAAAGTAAAGAGTGTTTTTTGGAGCTGTGGCGTTAGCCGCACACATAGGCGCGACTAGGCACTATTAAAGCTTGAAATGTTTGCATGTTTTTAGCCGGCCCTTTCCTTTGAATAATAATCGGTGAATTATATCATAAGCATTTGAAATACACAAAATAAAAAGTCATAGTATAATGACAACAGATGGAAAAAATAATTCTCTACTATAAATTTGTGCCAATCAGCGATCCGGTAACTGTCATGCACTGGCAGCGTGAACTTTGTGAACGCCGCAATCTTAAAGGACGGATCATTATTAGTAGAGATGGCATTAACGGTACGCTCGGTGGTTCGATTGAAAGTTTGAAGGCATACAAAAAAGCCATGAACTTGCATCCACTGTTCAAGAAAATTATGTACAAATGGAGTGAGGGTAGGGCGGATGATTTTCCACGTTTATCCATAAAAGTTAGAAGGGAGGTTGTAACTTTTCTAACGCCCAAAGAGATTAGAGTCGATCAAAATGGTGTAGTCGGTGGTGGCAAACGCTTAAAGCCCCAGCAGGTTCATGAGCTAGTTGCAAAGCGTGGCGATGATGTTGTTTTTATGGATGGCCGCAATGCATATGAAGCAGAAGTCGGTAAGTTTAAGAACGCGGTAGTTCCAAATACGCGTACAACTCGTGATTTTATAAAGGAACTAGAGTCGCCTAAAATGCAAAAACTCAAAGATAAACCAGTAGTTACTTACTGCACCGGTGGCATTCGCTGTGAGGTGCTTACAAGCTTGATGAAGAAACGTGGTTTCAAAGAGGTCTATCAAATGGACGGCGGTATCGCCAAATACGGTGAAAAGTTTAAGGACGACGGTCTGTGGGAAGGCAAATTGTATGTCTTTGATAAAAGAATGACGGTGTCGTTTAGCGATAAGGCCAAGGATATTGGTCGTTGCAGACTTTGTAACAAAAAAACCAGCAAATTTATCAACTGTGCCGATAAGTCCTGTAATGATCTAATCCTAGCTTGTATAAACTGTTCAAAGAAAAACAGTTATTGTAAGCGACACACCTCACTGTTGGTTGAAGCTTAAGAATTTTTCTGGTGAACAAAATAATCAATGACAAACTAAAGCAACTGCCTAAAACTCCTGGTGTTTATTTTCATAAGGATGCCAAAGGCGCAATTATTTATATTGGCAAGGCCGCCAATTTACGTAATCGTGTACGGCAGTATTTTCAAGCTAGTCGGACCCGCGATGCCAAAACCGATTTGTTAGTGAACGAAATTGCTGACGTTGATTGGCAAACGGTAGAAAGTGAAATTGATGCCCTGTTTTTAGAGTCCGAACTGGTTCGGCGCTACCTACCTCGGTACAACATTTTGCTACGTGACGATAAGTCCATGGTCTATATCCGAATAGATTATGATAGTGTCTATCCAACAGTAAGTACTACCCGCCGGCCACTGGATGATGGTGCGCGTTACTATGGACCCTATCTAAGTGCTTATAATATTCGTCAGGCCCTAAAATTGCTACGACGTGTTTTTCCTTTTGCCACAAAGAAAATTCCTGGGCAAAAAAGGGCTACACTACACTACCACTTAGGACTGGATCCTGGACTGGAAGAAGGCAAAACTAGTCTAGATGAATACCGTACCAATCTTAGGCATTTAATCGCGTATATTCAAGGCAAACGAACGGCAATTATTAGTGAACTAGAAAAAGATATGAAGGCTTACTCTAAAAAGTCGGAATATGAAATGGCCGCCAAAGTTCGCAACCAATTGTTTGCGCTTCAGAACCTGTCTAGGCAAGTAGTCTTTAGTGACAGAGAGTTTATGGACATTAACAAAGACCATGCCCTAAACGAATTGGTAGAAATACTTAGTCTTAGTGCCTTTCCGGCTAGGATTGAAGGCTATGACATAAGCCATATGAGTGGAACTGATGTGGTTGCCAGTATGGTGGTCTTCACTAACGGAGTTAGCAATAAGCGTGAATATCGCAAATTTAAGACCTACAACAACCTCAATGATGACTTTGCTAACATGTACGAAACCATCACACGGCGGCTCAGTGAGCGCAATCGTAAAAAATGGGGTCTACCCAATCTAATACTGATTGATGGCGGCAAAGGGCAGCTAGATGCTGCTCTACGGGCCCGTGACGAAGCAGGACAAAGCAAGATTCCATTCATTGGATTAGCAAAAAGAGAAGAGCAAATAGTCATTAAGAAAGAGCAAAGAACAGAGGGCAGAAGGCAGCGTAATAGCTCCAGTGTTTTGTTGGATCATAAAGCATTGCAAAAGTTAGGCGGATTTTCGACAGAAAGCGATGATTATATACTTGTGAATTTGCCGCATAGTACTAACCTAGTCAAATTGCTGCAGCGCATTCGTGACGAATCGCATCGTTTTGCCATTAGTTATCACAGTACACTTAAAACTAAACGGCAAACTGCAAGTTTGCTTGACGAGATACCGGGTATTGGCCCAGCCACGCGCAAAAAACTTATTAAAACTTTTGGCTCTTTACGTGGAGTTTCAAATGCCAGCGAGATAGAGCTAGCTTCGGCTGTAGGTACAAGCAAAGCAAGAACACTATATTCGTATCTAGCCAAAGAGTAAGTTTGCGATTTGTTGTATACTATGTGTCTATTATGGAGACATATTTTGGTCCGGAGTTTTTTGCTGGTAATAGGCAAAAACTACGCACATTATTTGCAGGTACAGCCCCAATTGTATTGACGGCCAATGGACTACTGCAGCGTAATGGCGATGTAAACTTTCCTTTCCGCCAGGACAGTAATTTTTGGTATCTTACAGGTATAGATGAGCCAGATATTGTGCTTGTGATAGATAAGGACAAAGAATATTTAATATTGCCAGAGCGTGAGCACGTAAAAGATATATTTGACGGTGCATTAGAAAGCGGCTTAATGGCCCAAGTCTCCGGTATTGCCAATATTCTGGATTACAAAACTGGGTGGAAACAACTATCAAGTAGGCTTGGGCGGGTCAAGCACGTAGCTACACTTGCTGCACCGGCTTCGTATATTGCAGGCAATGGCATGTACACTAACCCCGCTCGTAGTACTCTCATAAATCGACTCAAAGAGTTCAGTCCTTCATCCGAACTGCTAGACTTACGCCCACAGCTTATACGCCAACGCATGACCAAACAGCCGGAGGAGCTTCTGGCAATACAAAAGGCGATAGATATTACGTCATCAAGCCTGATTAAGGCAAATAAAAAACTATCAAGCTATACACACGAATACAAGCTAGAAGCAGATATTAACCATATGTTTTATGACAGAGGTGTAGGCAATGCATACCAGCCTATTATTGCTAGCGATAAGAATGCATGTACGCTTCATTACACAGTAAATAGTGATGTCTTGTCTGCTAAAAAGCTAGTACTGATTGACGTTGGTGCTGAAGTGCAGCACTATGCGGCTGATATAACTCGTACCTTTGCACTTGAACCGCCATCAAAACGAGTCCGAACAATTTATGCAGCGGTGTTGGAGGTGCAAGAGTTTGCGATGTCTAAGCTAAAGCCGGGCGTTTTGATAAAAGACTATGAACATGCTGTAGAGGGATTTATGGGTGAGAAATTACGAGAATTAGGCTTATTAAAATCAATTGACCATGACAGAGTGAGGAAATATTATCCTCACTCGGTTTCACACTCACTTGGGCTTGATGTGCATGATGTGTTTGACTATGATCGGCCACTTGAGCCAAATATGGTACTAACAGTGGAACCTGGCATCTACATACCCAAGGAAAAGATTGGCATTCGGATTGAGGACGACGTCTTAATAACTTCTAAAGGCGCCCAAGTGCTTAGTAATAAGTTGCCCCGAACTCTGCTCTGACATACAATAAGCACTAACGATGAAGCGGCCATTTTCAAGGTTTTTAATTCGCTGGTTTGTATGTAGTCTTGGCCTTTGGGTGGCTGCGGCTCTACTGGGTGACCGCATATCTTATGGCAATCGTGTACTGGTGATCATAATCTCTGGGCTAATACTAGCTATTGTCAATGCTATTATTAAGCCACTAGTGGTAATACTATCGCTACCCGCTATTTTGTTTACCCTAGGGCTGTTCATGATTGTTATCAATGGGCTGATGGTACTGCTTGTTAGTAAGCTTTATAGCGCCCTGCATGTCACTAACTTTTTTGCGGCAATGCTTGCTGGTATGGTAATTGGCTTGGTAAACTATCTAGTGACCACTATTTTGGAGGAGAGATGAATCCCGTTAGAAACCACAAGATTCTAGATGTATCAATTATTGACGATAGCTATATTTATTTTCAGTCGTTAACTAATCATGGAAAGGTAAGTGGTTTCTAACCGGATGAATATATTCAACTACATAACTATTGCCGACGTCTTATTGTTGTGTTTACTGATTCTGATTCAAACACGAGGTGCATCATTAGGGGCCGGTCTGGGGGGCAGTGGTGAGATTAACACTGTACGGCGTGGATCTGACAAAACGCTACATCAGATAACAGTTATTCTGGTTATCGTCTTCGGATTGTCTTTAATACTGGGTATCATAACCTAAGTTTTAAGTATTTTTATGGTAAACCGTACTACCAAGTTACGTTGGCGGCGGCGATTACGTCGCGGCAAACGGCAGTTTGAAGACATTGGCTTCCAAGCGGAAGAGCGACTAGAAAGACATTTATTTAGACGACTTAGCCGGTTGCCTAATGTTTTTCGTTTTACTACTGGCTGGATTTTGCTACTAGTGCTACTTATGGGCATGTTAGTTATACAAACCCGTGCACTAGATAGATATTACTTGACGGCTGGTCCGGCGCCTGGCGGTACTTATGTTGAGGGAATATTGGGCTCTTTTACAAACGCAAACCCGATATTTGCAACCGGTAGCGTAGATAGTAGTGTGTCTCGTCTGGTCTTCTCTAGCCTGTTCAAATTTGACCAACAGAATCAGTTGGTTGGAGATTTGGCAAGTGGTTATGATGTCGATGATCGAGGAGTAGTATATACAGTGTATCTACGCCCGAAACTCAAATGGCAAGATGGACGCCCTTTAACAGCTGAGGATGTTGTCTATACCTATCAGACTATTCAAAATCCTGATGCAGGGTCTCCACTTGCAGCTAGTTGGCAAGGTATCAATGTAGTAGCCTTGAACCCGAGTACAGTCGTATTTACTCTGCCCAATGCACTCACAGCTTTTCCGTTTTCACTTACAAACGGTATAGTACCCAAGCACTTATTGTCTAAGGTTCCGTTTGCTCAACTTCGTTCTAATTCTTTTAATACGGCTAGACCGATCGGTTCTGGTCCGTTTAAATGGCAGGCCGTACAGGTAATTGGTCAGACAGTTCAAACAAGGGAAGAAGAAATAGCTTTGATCCCAAACGATCTCTATTATGGCGATCGGGTTAAACTAAACAAGTTTATCATCAGATCTTTCCAAAACCAGGATAATCTAGTTAAAAGTTTCAAAAGTGAGCAACTAAACGCAGCAGCTGGTTTAACCAATACCCCCAGGGACGTAACCAAAGATCTGAATGTCCATGAATATAGTATTCCTTTGCAAAGCGAAGTTATGATATTTTTGAAAAATTCAAGCCCAGTACTTAGTGACGCTCGGCTTAGGCAGGCTATTACTATGGCTACAAACACCAGCAAGGTTATAAGTAGGCTTGGCTACCCAGTTATCCCGGCACGCGGTCCCATACTAAAATCGCATTCTGGCTATGACCCAAATCTTACCCAACTTGCCTATAACCCCAGTGCAGCCGATCAATTGCTTACTTCTCTAGGCTGGATCAAAGACTCCCGAGGCACGCGGCGCAAGGATGGGCAACCACTTAGTTTTACATTATACGCACCAGATAGCAGTGATTATTCTGCCGTTGCCAGTGAACTACAAAAACAGTGGAAAGAGGCTGGTATAAATATTGAACTGATACAACAATCACCAAGTGATCTTCAAACAATTATCTCGGTTCACGGCTATGATGCGCTGCTTTACGGCTTGGAGATTGGCTCTGATCCCGATGTCTATGCCTATTGGGCAAGCTCACAAGCAGATATCCGCTCAGCTACTCGCCTCAATCTATCGGAATATAAATCGTCTACTGCCGATAGTGCATTGGAGGCAGGCAGGACTAGAACTGATCCAGCTCTTAGGGCCATTAAGTATAAACCGTTTTTACAAGCTTGGCGTGATGACGCTCCAGCCATTAGTTTATATCAGCCGCGTTTCTTGTATCTGACACGTGGGCAGGTATACGGTCTGGAACCAACCATCATGAATGTTGAAACTAACAGATATGCGAACGTCAATAATTGGATGATACGCGAAGCTAAAAATCTCAAGTGACATTTGCAGTTTGAAGGCTTTTAGCTTACAATATACCCCCGTTATTTAGAATGCCGCAGTGGTGAAATTGGTATACACGCTACGTTCAGGACGTAGTGGGGGCAACCCCGTGGAGGTTCAAGTCCTCTCTGCGGCACCAAATTCTACAATGCCATGTGTAGCATGTACGCGTCTGGTCATATAAGTGTCTTTAATCTTAATTCAGATAAATCTTAGCTCAAATATTTAATTCTCTCCAAAGCATAAGAAATTTGAAATTTTACGGTGTTATTACTATTGACTTTAATATCCTAAACTGATTATATAGATATATAAAGAAATGGAAATACTATGAGTCAAGCCCCTAGTGGTTTAATTACAAGAAATTGGACCTCTATCAGGAATTCAATAGATAGAGCCACCTATATTGTAATTGCTTGTATAGTTTTGGCTACGGCTATTGCATCAGCTTTAACTGCCAGCTCTGCCCAGGCTGCTCCAGCGGCAGTTGTTAACCCCAGCCTTGAACAATTATCGGGTACTGTACCAACTTGTTTTAGTCGGGCCGGTTGGGGACAGCATACTGCCATCTGGTCGCTTGTAACGGGTGCTCACTCGGGAACTAAAGCCCAATCGGTAACTATTAGCAATTATGTAAGTGGTGACCGCAAATTGATAATGACCGAAAATGCGACCTGCGCGCCGGCTGTTATTCCAGGCGAGACATACCAGCTATCCGCCTGGTACAAATCCACTTCCTCTAAGAATTCTTTTACTGTTTTTAGGCACTCAACTGCTGGATGGACGTATTGGACAGACTTAGGTACTCTACCGGCGTCTACTGTTTGGAGCCAGGCAAAGCGCACAACTCCAGTAGTGCCGGCCGGTACTGATCAGATTTCATTCGGTATCTCAATATCCGGCAATGGCACACTTATTACTGATGATTATGACCTCGTCAAGACTGGCACAACTACTCCGCCAATACCCACAGGAGAATTAACCGCAAATCCTGGGTTGGAAGATGGTGGCAATCCACCAACCGGCTGGTTCACAGCAGGTTGGGGTAATGCAACTGTTAACGCAGCAGTGACCAATGTTGCTCACAGCGGTACCCGTGCCCATAGCCTTACATTGACTGGCCGAACACAAGGAGATCACAAACTATTACCTACTGAAGCCACATCTCCTAAAGTACAACCTGGATCTATTTATAATCTGTCAGTTTGGTACAAATCCACTTCTGCTAGTAATAGTTTAACTATTTTTGCACATACTGCCTCAGGCTGGGGTTACTGGACCGATCTTCAAACTCTTCCGGTTGCTGCTAACTGGACTCAGGTGCAAACCAAAACCCCGGCAATCCCAGCTGGCATAGATGCAATTGCTTGGGGAATTTCTATCTCTGCCGATGGCACATTAGTCACAGATGATTATTCAACGACAAAGTTCGGTAATGCTACGCCGCCCGTCGGGGGACCAGCCACCCAAGGTGAATGGACTGTGCTAAGTTATCAGCTGCCAATCCGGGCAATACACGCCACTGTGTTGAAAAACGGTAAGGTGCTTATGATTGCCGGCTCCGGTAATGATGTCCAAAACTTCCAGAACGGCTCGTTTAAGGCTAGCATCTGGGACCCAATTAGCGGTGTCTTCAATACACTGGATGTACCCAAGGATATGTTTTGTGCAGGTCATGTAACATTGCCAGACGGTCGAGTTCTTATACAGGGCGGAACTAAGTCATACCCAGCCGCAGGAGCAGCAGATTATGGTGGACTTAAGGACTCATGGATATTTAATCCTGACACTAATATTTTTACTAGTACGAATGATGCAAATGAAGGTCATTGGTACCCAACACTCACTGAACTAGGTAATGGTGACATTTGGATGGCCGGCGGCCTCAAAGAAGACACTACGGGCGCAGTTAATACAGAACGCTTTAATTCAGCAACTGACCAATGGCTACCAACTTCCCAAGTGCCACAATCATGGAATTTCTGGGGCCTCTACCCCCACATGTTTTTGATGCAAGATGGCCGATTATTCTACAGTGGTGGACATGTTTTTGGTAATGGTCTTCCTGGTTCTGGCGCAAATATCTATAATCCAAACACCAGTGCCATTACAGATGTGCCAGGCTTACGCCAAAAAGATATGCGCGATCAATCAGGCTCGGTATTATTACCCCCTGCTCAAGATCAGAAGGTGATGATTACGGGCGGAGGTAACATTTTGACTGCAAATCCGGGCATTAATTTAACAGACATCATTGACCTTAAGCAAAATTTGCCAACGTACCAGCCTGGCCCAGATTTACCGGGTGATGGCAAAATGTACGTTAACACTACCATTCTACCAGACCGGACGGTGCTAATCTCTAATGGTGGCAAACTTAATCGCGACAATTCTACCAATGTACTCACTGCAGCTATATATGACCCGGCGACCAATACTATGAAATCCGTGGCGGCCGACCCGATTGGCCGAAATTATCACAGCTCAGCTGTTCTGCTGCCTGACGGACGCGTGGCAGTTATTGGCTCAAATCCAGGGGATGGCAGTTTTGAGTTGCGTATATCCGTATACGCACCCAGCTATATGTTTCTAAGTGTCCGCCCAGAAATATTTAATGTACCAACTCTGGCAACTTATGGTCAAAATATCACCTTTAACTTTAATGCACCAAATAAGCTTGTAAAGTGGGCTCAGTTGACGCGTCCAATGTCAGTTACGCATCAAATGGACTCCAATATGCGTTTGGTAGACTTACCAGTCACTACCCAGAATGGTATAGCGACCGTAAGTCTTCCAACTAATCCCAATCTATTACCGCCCGGTCCGTACATGTTGACCATCACAGATTCTGATGGTGTACCATCGATGTCGTCGTGGATAATGGTACGTTAAATGATTGCCATCAAAAAGTTAACCAGACAGTCATTACTGGTCGCAGCTTCAACTGGTGTGATCATACTAGTTGTAGCGTCAGCGTTTGTATTCGTAATCCGTAGTAATAAAAATGTTGCAAGCGCCGATGCGCATCAAAAACAGTTACGTGGCCAAGTCGATACTGTCACTGGTGCGCCACGCGATGGTCGTGACCCGGCTTCTCAACCGCAAACCAGTTTAGCCTCAGTAGCTTCTAAACCAACTGGTGCTGGCAAGCAAAAGACTGCTAGCGCGACCACTAATAGTAATTCAACATCTCAAACTTTTGCAAACCCAACTAATGTGCACCAAGATGGATTGGGTGCAAATGGTTGCTACACAGACTATGGTATACAAGGTCAAGAATGTTTGCCAGCGCATGCGGCAACTAACGGAGTGCTTACTTGTGAAGGTGTTAATCCTCACTTCCCCAGTGGTATTAAAGTCACTGGTACCGATCGTTATCATCTAGACCATAATCACAACGGCATAGCCTGTGATTCTAGCGAATAAGAACACGCAACATACTGCTAGCTCCTAGTGTTGGACTTTGTAGATTAGAACTCTTTGGTTGTCTGTGCCGAATTGAGTAACTATCTGTGAATGATTGATGGCCTCACTCAAAGTGGGAAATGTACGTTCAAAATCTTTTGCGCCCACCGTGGTTCCGTTGAGAATAACATAGTTGATGCCACGCCAACCGCCTATTGTTTTGACGACTGCTTG
>Ga0209542_10017641_pt1 | contig 11666 bp, 7 predicted proteins | sample RifCSPhighO2_01_FD_184028 | JGI IMG/M metagenome (GOLD analysis project Ga0209542, IMG submission 184028) | Soil microbial communities from Rifle, Colorado - Rifle CSP2_plank highO2_0.1 (SPAdes) (version 2) | ecosystem: Environmental > Terrestrial > Deep subsurface > Rock core/Sediment ...
TTGGTATACTATGGAGGACAAAAATTATTGTACAAATTTTGAAGGATTTTATGAGGATGTTATCTCTTTAACTAATGAGAATATAAATTTTGTTGATTATGATAGATTATTCATTATAACTTCTGAAGGTTGTAGTTATAGTGGTATCTCAACATTGGGGAAGATAAATATCGCTGTAAATAACGAAGAGATTAGTTTATCAGTTTTAAGGCTGAGCAATGCTTGGCATGCTTTCCGTGGTTCAATCCATGAACTTGGACATGGTTTTGGAGTTGAGCATGCAGGTTATTTAGATTGTGGCGACAACATAATCGGAGGAGGGAATTGTTACTATAATACTTTCTTGAATTATGGGGATAATTTTGATGTTATGGGAACCAGTTATAGTGGGCATTATAACGCTTATCATAAAGAAAAGATTGGATGGTTGTCTCCGGAAAATATTTTAGAAGTAAATAAATTTGGTAACTATACTATCGAACCCTTAGAAATTGGTAACGGTGTAAAAACATTAAAAATTCCAATATATGATTATTTTGAATTTAATCCAAATGGTGGATATCGGGTAAAAAATTATTATATAGAATATAGAAGACCTATTGGGGCAGATTATTTTACGCTTCAAGGATTGGGTTATCTTTATGACGGAGCAATAATTCATATTGACACAGTTTTAGGGTCTGCAGATACACAAATATTAGATATGAGACCATTAACGGATGATAGATTAGACGTTGCTCTAAAAATTGGGGAAACATTTCACGATCCTATAAAAAATCTGACAATTACCACATTACAATTGACTGATAATTATCTTAAAGTTTATATTGGAAATTTGAGTTGTAGCAACTCTCTCCTTGAAACAGGCGAGCAATGCGACGACGGGAATATAAATAATAACGATGCATGCACGAATCAATGCTTAAATAATATTTGTGGAGATGGTTATTTAAATGTGGGAGTTGAGCAATGCGATACTACTATCCCTAGTGGAAAAACGTGTCAGAGTTTAGGATTTGTAAGCGGGAAATTGAGTTGTGTGGTTCCTGGGAGCTTAAATTCTTGTACGTTTGATACTTCTCTATGCTCATTATGTGGAAATGGAGTAATTAATAAAGATAAAGGCGAAGAATGCGACGACGGAAACACAAATAATAATGATGGATGTACGAGTGAATGTAAATTGCGATGCACCAGCGGAGCAGACACGATAATTATTGATGGTGTTATTGATCAAAACGAATTAAACGGTTATATTGAAAAATATTATCTAGGTAATGTAAATATAAAAATAAATAATGTTTCAAATGCTATTTTTGAGCATTTGAACGGATGTGGATGAAAATGAAAAAACAAATAACTAAGGAAAAGCGAAAGACTTATAAAGAGTACAATAATCATAATTATAATATGTTCCCTAGTGATCTCTTTGGGTCACTAGATGATTGCTTTTCTTTAAATTTGTTTCTAAGGGGTTTAAAATGACTGAAGATATTACTAAAAAAGACGAAATTACTGAATTTTTGCTATATAATTCTCCTAATGGGGAAGTAAAGGTGGAAGTGTTTCTTCATAATGAAAATGTTTGGCTTACCCAAAAAAGAATGGCAGAGTTATTTGATGTGCAAATTCCTACAATTAATGAACATTTAAAGAATATCTTTAGTTCTGAAGAATTAGACGAAAATTCAGTTGTTAGGAAATTCCTAACAACTGCCAACGATAAGAAAAAATACAATACTAATTTTTACAATAATATAAAGGAGGATTTTCTATGAAAATTAAAAATAAATTTTACGCATTAGTATTTGTATTCCTGTTAGTCGGAACAACATTTTACAGCAGTTTTGCAATTGCAGATTTGACTGCGCCTGCTGTGACTCCGCCTCTTGCAGCGACTGGAGTTTCAGCACAAGCGAAAGCAACTGTCGGAATAAGCGATTATAGAACAAGCACTACAAGCAGCAGCTTTGGAGGAGCAGGTTCTTTTTCAGGAACTGGAACTGGAGCAGGATATTATAGTTCTCAGTACAGGGCTAGCTTTGATACTTATTATGGGCAAAATGTAAATACCTATTGGCCCATTTTAGGAGATAGAGAAACTTGTGAAGGAAGGCAGGATTTGCTTTTAGGAGTTGCACCTTTTGGATGCCAGCCCGTTGTTGTGAGGAGTGATTTAATTGCTGATCAAAATGTTCCGGTATTTTGCCAGATTGATGCTGTTAAGATAAATCCTTTGATTGATATAAATCAAATACAAAATGTAAGGTTTGTTGGGCAGTATCCCATTGAAGTTGCAGGAGTTGGATTTCATCCTGCGAGAGCAGCATTAAGGACAAAAAGTAATTTGCTTGGAAGTCCATTGATAAATAATATCGGGTATGTAGTAGTTGTGTTGAAGAGACAGCTTGATGAAAGCAAATTGCCTGACAATATCAATTTAACTTTAGGAGCGCAATTAAATTATGTAGCGGGAAATGCGTATGGAATTGGAAGGACTGAATTTGTTTTGACTCCCATAGCAGATAAAGACTGGGAAAATGAAAAATTAAAGAATAGTTTTTGGAATGGAAGATATTTTGTAAGATTAGAACAGGTTGACCAGAATTTTGCAGATGTTTCTATATATAATGGGGATAGAAAAATTGTTACAATAAGAAGTGAGAAGGGAAAAGAATCGAAAGAAGTTTATCTTCCTGGAATGTATTGCAGGGCTGGGTTGAAAGTTTATTATGATGGATTTACATCCACAGATAATAAAGCGAGAATTGAGGTTTCTTCTGACCAAGGAACAGATGTTTTTGATGTTTATTCTGGAGCTACATTTAATGATGTTTGCACTTTGAGCAGCATAGATGTAAATGCAGATGGCAAGACAGGGAGAGTTATAGGAAGTTGTGCTGGAAAGAGATTTGAGTTGAGTTTGAATAATACAATTAATTTGATGCTGGTTGTTGGAAATACTGAAGGCATTAATGGCAACACAAATAATATTGAGACTCTTTATTTGGGCAGTGCTTATTTTGCTAAAACTGGAGAATTTCTCAAAATATTTTATGATGATAAAAAACTGAATGAATTAACAGGGATTTATGTTAACGGAACTAAAATTGTTAATTCAAGTTTGAATGTTGTTGGAGAAATTATTAACAATAAGATTACAATATCAAAAGGAAGCGTTACGGATGAGAATTATAATTTTTTGAACGAGGGAATAATCTCTGGAGATAAAATAAATGTTAAAAAACAGGCGAAGGCTAGCGATTCAAATAGCGCTAATGCTCCGATTGCTGCGGATTCTGAAAAATATTATCGGGAAGCTTTGAGATATTATAAGCAGACTGCGGATGATTTTCCAGATGAGCCTGAAAATGCTACATTATCACAAGGAACAGATGGATTAAAATATGGAGAAAAAGCTTTAAGCAATGCAATCGAACTTGCGAAGAAATTTAGCAGGGCAGAAGATGAGAGGGTTTTAATTGACAAGTTTTTGGGAGCGTATCCTGATTCTCAATTTTTTGGAGGGTTTTCCGATGATTTGAATAAATTAGAGAAGATTGATTATTCTGCAGCGGTTACATCTATTGAATTTGTAGATAGGGCTAGGACAATAAGGCTTATCAGTTTAGAAAAACCAAATAAAGAGGCTAGCGCAGAGTTAATCATTAATAGCGGGAAAGAGAATATAAAATTAAAAGAAACAAAAACTTTAATAGATGGCGGAACTTATTTGGGAAATATAACTTTAGATTCTTTAAACGCAGAGCAAGTTAATTTAAATTATTATTGCATTAATAGAAGGACAGGAAATTTAGGAGAGAGAAGCAGTGTTGTTTTAAAAGTTGATGAAAATGGCAAGTCTATCTGTGGATTGACTATTAAGTTAGATAAGTCTAATGTTGAGAAGACTGCAAAGATAAGGCTATTGCCTTTTGCAGCTGGAACGCAGACATTGACTAATTTTACTGTAAACATTGGAATTGAGAAAAGGGCGATAAAATTAAATCCTGATAAGGCATTGGAGAAAATTGATAGGTTAAATGAGAGTATAAGAAAATGGGAAGACATTTCTAATAAATTAGGAAATGTTGTTTCTGGATTGAAGACTGCATGTTTTGGAGTTTCTGCTGCACTGACTTTCAAGAACTTTTTGACTGGGTTGAGCGGAGGCTCTTTGGCAAGGCAGCAGATAATGAATGGAGAAAATGGATGGACTAGAGTTTGCCAAGAGCTAGTTTCTAAGGGAAATTATCCTACTTTAGATGCGTGCTTTAACGATAATTCTGGAAGAATAGAGAAAGATGTTTCGACAATGACTAATGCAATAAATAAGGTAAACAAACAAATAAGCGACATTGAAAAACAAAATAAAAATGGCCATTCTGGAGCAGGGAATATATTCGGAGAAAGCATAAATGCAGACAGCGCTAGAGTTGCCTTGGCTGAACAAGCCAGAGGGCAATACGGAAATACTCAAGTAAATTTAGGAAATAAAAATGTTACTTATAATGAACTTATGAGCGCAGATAATGCAAAAAATGATTTAATAAGCACTGATCAGATAAGGCAGGCAATGTTGTACGCACAATTGAAAGATGATCCTAATTTCAGTAGTGAACAGAAAAAAAATCTTGAAGCAAGTATGAAAGATACTGCAAGAAAAGTAAACGATAATATAATTTTTGATGCAAGTTTGAAAAATACTAAGAGTTATACTGATGAGGGGCTTGCTCGGCCTTTAATTTTAACTGCAGGAGACCAACAAAATAGAATTGCAAATGTAGTTGCTGCAAATGATAATATTAAAAGTAAATATGGTTTTGGGGAATTGACACATACTTCTAGTGTTATTGTTGGTGCTGCTTCTAAAAAAGGACCTGAAGGAGCTACTTCTAGTGAATTTGCAGCCGGGGATTATGTTCTTGGTTTAAGGCAGATTGATGCTGCAACAGGAACCTATAATGTCGAAAAAGTCTGGAACAAAAAAACTATGCAAGAAGTTAAAGCAGGAGATTTTGTTTCAACATACGGGATTGGAAATATTAAGTCTACAGATAGTGTAAGTTACAATAATGAAATTGCTTCTGCAGATAGAGTCGTGAAATATTATGAGACAGAGCCCTATAAGGGAATGCCTGCGATTGTGCCTTTTGAGCTGAAACAGGGATGGTATGCTGCAACAAGACAGACATTGCCTGTATTCGGAGGAATAGGGGCATTTGATTCAAGCGGAAGAGTTACGAGTTTCTGGATATGCAATGTTGGAACAAATAAGAGAATTGAATTCGAGAGCGGGCTAGGAGATGATATTTGCCAACAAATTAATTTGAATACTGGGCAGCCATTGGGATATTTCCCTGGATTGGACAGCATACAAGCGAGGACATTAATTAATAAAGGAGTTAGTGCAATTGAAGAGGCAGCAAGGCAATATGGAAGCAAGCAGGTTACTATAAATGGACAAAGAATGCAGGTTGGAAAACCTGCTGTTGGAGTTCCTGGGACAAAGTGCCAAGATTTTATGCCCGCAAAAGATTGTCAGTTGATGTTTAATGTCTGCGACCCTGTGATTTGTCCAAGTTCTAGATGTGATTTGGGAGGAAAATTCCCTGTTGCAAATGTTGTACAAACCGGAATTGCAGGAAGTGCTTTGTTGTGCTTGCCAAATATAAGAGAAGGAATTGTAATTCCAGTTTGTCTGACTGGAATAAAAGCTGGAATTGATAGTTTAACATCTATTATGAAGAATTATAAAGATTGTTTAACTGAAAATGTAAATACTGGAAAATTAGTTGGGATTTGTGATGAAATTTATTCAATATATTTGTGTGACTTCTTCTGGGGGCAGGTTGCTCCATTTGCAAATGTGCTGATTCCTAAATTGCTCGAAGTTGCTTATGGGCAGGGAACTAGAGGAGGGGCTGAATATTTGACTGTAAATGCAGCATGGCAGAATATGGAAAATTCGATAAATTACTTTACCCAAAGTTATGCTGTAAATTCTTTGAAATCATTCCAAGCAAGGTCTGGAGAAAAGTTTGGAGGAAGTAATTATATTTTGCAGGGAGGAGTTGCTGAAGTGGGGGCTGAATTTTGCAAGAGTTTTGTATCTACAAAAGCACCTAATGCTTTTAAGTCTTTAATAGAATCTGATTCGCCTCCGCAATTTTATGCATACTTTGATTCAAATAAATTTTCAGATGCGACTGTGCCAGCGACTTCGCAATATAAAGTATTTTATCATATATTTGCAGGAAAAGATGCTGGAGTTTCATTTAGTGTTTATTTAAAGAGCCCGCCTGATTCTTCTTATTATGCTACTGCTCCTAGAGTTTCAGTTGCTTCAGGGTTTGTTGCAAGAGGAGAATATGCTTCAGACACTAAAGACTTTACTGCTCCTGAAGGATATAAAGAGCTTTGCGTAAGGATTGATAATGATGAGCAATGCGGGTTTAAACAAGTATCGACGGATTTTGCTATTAATTATATAAGAGATATGTATGCTAATAGTCAATTAGAAAACGCTAATATCCAGAGTGAAAAAGAGTGTATAAGTGGAAGCAGTAATTTGGGAACTATGCTGAATCCTAATTTGCAGGCAGGAATCAAAGAGACAGCATTTCCACAGGATTATAACAGAGGAATTGTAAGAATATGTGCAACAAGTAATCCAGGTGCAACAACAGATCCTACGAGATTTGTTGATATGGGCTATTGTTCGGAACAGAAAGTAAGATGCTGGTTGGATAAGCAAAGCGTGAATAATGCTTTGACTGCAAATAATATTGGAATGATAAATTCTACACTAGAAGACTTGAATAACAGAAGTTTACAGGCGTTAATAAACAACAAAGAGATTTTATCAGAAGATGATGCAGCGGCAAGCATAAAGGATTTAAGTGGAGAAATAGGGAAATTAGAGGGAAGTTCAGATATTGTTGTTGAGTTTAACGGGATTATTACAAGGGTAGATGTTGTTTACAGCAAGTTGATATTTAATTATCAAAAAGCTAATTTGCTTTTGTTGAAAGGCAGGGTGAATGAAATTGCTGCAATGCATTTCAAGACTTTAGAAGACGAAGCTAAACAGAAGAATATGCTGGTTAGTGCGGGGAGTTTTAGTACTGGAGAAGGCACTGCTTCGAGTGGGGGCATAAGTGGGGGAAGTACTGGAGAAAGTGGAACAAATGCCGGAGGAATAAGTTTATCTGATCAATCAGAACAAGACGGCAGTATCCAGCTCGTGGTTAATGAAAATCCTAGTAATTATTATCTCAGAGATAATAAAGATATTATTGAGATCAAGGATAACACTGAGAAAGCAATAGGGATTGTTATAGATAATGGTGTTATTTTTATAAATGAGGATATGAAATCAAAATATCGAGATATAGACGGAAAAACAATTCAAAGATTTACAAAACCAGATATAACGACAGGAGCGGCAAACGGAGGAGAATGTACTATAAGCGATGCTTATATTATTGATGAAAATAAAAATAAGATTACTGATCCTGTTAGAAACGGAACGCCAATTGGTCTGAAAATTATAGGAAATAATTGTAATAATAAGCAACTTGATTTTGATATTTATGCAGAAAGGACACTTTATCCTGATATTTGGCCAGTAGACTCATTTATAGAGACTATTAAAGGTAAAAAGATTGATGAACTTATATGGAGCGCTGAATATGAGGGGAACTTTAAAGATCATTTCTATTATATTATAATCAGGGATCATGAAAAACCTTTATCGTCTTTAGTACAAAGTAAGAAATTTAAGATTAGTAGTGAGCAATATAAAATCTCTAATACTAATAATGATAATATAGATTTTAATGATAGATTTGTTATTTTTTATGCAACTAATTCTGGAGCTTATCACTTTGATTATATAAATGATTCTGGAAGCCAGATATATACGAAGTTGTTTATTAATCGCAGGAAAATCACTTATTTTGATTTACAAATAAATGATGGTTATGATGTTGGAACTATCATAAACAGGCCATTAGCCCAAATTAATAATGGCGAATTCGTTACAATTAACATTATTGATAGTGTGAAAACAAAAGTTGTTGATGTTGGAGGATTTAAACTTGGAGAGCTAGATGGGAAGAAAATTTATAATGTGGATGGGGATTTGAAGATTCGGGATTAATTTTAGGTTAAATTGATTGTATAGAGAAAACCGATAATTGCCGCACTGCTTAACCGGTTTTCTTCTATCACGCATCATGTAACAAATGGTGCCTCTGAAGGTTATAATAACAAAATCAACATCATAAAAAGGAGGGCTTACGGATTCAAAGATATTGAATATTTCAAACTGAAAATACTTCAAAGTTGCTCATAATTTAGTCCCAAACATGTAGTTGAATCATAATTATCGGTCTCTTATTACTTCTTACCTTCTTGTCAAAACAATTATCATAATAACATCTTCCGCCATTACAAGGTAAAATAATAACCATTTGAATTTCTTGAAATCCCTCATATAACAAATTTCTTACTGCTCCTTTGATTCTAATCAAATTTTCAAAATATCTAGAACCTATAATGCTGCTCATTTCTTTCCTTTTATTTTCTTCTCTTCTTTCTTAGATAATTCAAGTTTTATGTTCGCCTCTTTCAATTGCAACTCAGAAACTTCAGCAGGCGAACCGTCCATTAAGCATTGAGCCGCTTTGTTTTTTGGAAATGCAATAACTTCTCTTATATCGGTATATCCCAGCATTAAAGCGACTAATCTATCTACTCCTAAACCCATTCCCCCATGAATCGGCCCTCCGTATTCATAAGCTTCCAATAAAAACCCAAATTTCTTCCAGGCTTCTTCTTTTGTCATCCCTATAATTTTCATAACTCTCTCCTGCAATTCAGGATCATTAATTCTTATACTTCCACTTCCTAACTCTATCCCATTTAAAACAATATCAAATAAGTCTCCCTTTACCTTTCCAGGATCTTCTTCCAATGTCTTAAAATACTCTTTCTTCGGTGAGCTAAACATATGATGTTCAGGTTCCCATTTTTTCTCATCTTTATTAAAAGAAAATAAAGGAAAATCAACAATCCAACAAAACGCATATTCTTTATCATCTTGCTTATTTTTTCTCATATCAGGTTTATCAGTTCCATATTTTTTCATCGCTTCATCATAGGTTATTATCTTAAAATTATCCAATTCAATACCAAGAACTTTTTTGAAAACAAATTTATACATTCCTTCAACAATATGCATTACATCTTTCGCTTCAACAAAACTTAATTCCAAGTCAACTTGTGTATGTTCGGGTTGTCTGTCTGCTCTCAAGTCTTCGTCTCTCAAACATCTAGCAATCTGAAAATACCTATCAAACCCTGAAATCATTAATATTTGTTTATACAATTGCGGACTTTGAGGCAATGCATAAAAAGTCCCTGGATTTACCCTGCTTGGAACAATATAATCTCTTGCCCCTTCAGGAGTGGGCTTAACTAGCAATGGAGTTTCAATCTCTATAAATTCATTATTTGAATAATATTCTCTAATAACCTGAATTACTTTATTTCTAAACATCAAGTTCTTTTGCATTGCCGGCCTTCTTAAATCTAAAAATCGATATTTCATCCTGACTTCCTCGCCCGTAATTTTTTGGTCATTTATTTCAATAGGTAAAACCTTAGACTTTGATATGACTTCTAAGTTATCAGCAAAAACTTCAATTTCCCCTGTTTCAAGGTCTTTATTTTCAGTTCCTTTTTTTCTTTCATTTACTGTTCCATGGACGCATATAACATATTCCGATTTAACGTTCAATTTTCCTATATAGACTATTTGCGTTTTTCCGTATCTGTCTCTTAAATCAATAAAATTAAGCTTCCCATGCTGCCTTATAGTGTCTGCCCATCCGCATAATTTAACTTTCTTTCCAACGTCTTTCTTCTTTAGTTCTCCGCATGTATGTGTTCTTAACATTCTTTTTCTAAAATAAGTGCGTTTTTAATTCTTTCCACCAGCCATTAACTTTACCATGCCCAACCACAACAACATTTATATTCTCCTCAAAAGAAATAATAAAATGGTTAGTGTAGGAATTATAGGTTTAGGAAGCTGTCTTCCAGAAACAATTGTTACAAACGAAGACTTACAAAGAAATGGAATTGACACCACAGACTCATGGATTTCACAAAGAACAGGAATAACAACTCGAAGAATATCAAATAAAGATGAATCACTCCCAATTTTGATGTCTGTAGCAGCTTTAAGGGCATTAAAAGATGCAAACCTCTCTCCTTTAGATTTAGATTATATTGTAGCAGGAACAAATTCTACTGATCCCATGCTTGTACCTCAAAATTCTTCGCGAACACAATATCTTATTGGAGCAAGAAATATTCCTGCTTTTGATGTTCAAGCAGGTTGTTCCGGTGCTTTATATGCCACTGAAGTTGCGGTAAGAATCATTAGAGATATTTATCAAAATGAAACTGTTGAGTTAAATGGCGAAAAAAAACCTAAACGCACAAGAGTCTTAGTCCTTGGAGGAGATACTCTTTCAAATGTTACTCAAATAAAAGATAGAAGAAGTTCAATCTTACTCTCCGATGGTGCAGGAGCTGCAATTTTTGAACTTATGCATGACAATGAAGAAGGTATTAGATATATTTTCAATGCTGCAGATGGTTCAAAAGGAAATCTCATCCATTATGAAAGTGGTTTTCAAAGTCCTCTAACTAACACAGATCCTCCAACATTAAAAACTAAATTCTCCAAGCCAGGGCATTTTATAATGGATGGTAGAAAGGTTCACAAGTTTATTCTAGCAATATCTTCAAATACAATTAAGCAGATAATAGAAAGCTCGAATCTGCCTTTAGAAATCCTAGCAGAATCTACCATCATTCCTCACCAAATGAACTTAAAATCCATAAATTCCTTCGTTAAACAATTAGAAGAAGATCTAGGTTTTAAACCAAAATATGTCTATACAAACGGAATCGTTAACTATGGAAACAATTCCACAGCTTCAACTTTAATTGGTTTAGATGAAACATATAGGAGTGGAAAGTTAGATTTATACGACCCAGTTATTGTCGTAGCTTTTGGTGCAGGCCTTACATGGGGAGGTTATTTAACAATGTGGAATAAACCAAAACCAGAAAAATTATTGCAATATGACCCGCTCAAACAAAAACAAATGATCAGAGAATTAAACGAGAGATATAATGCTTGGAAAAAAAATTTAGCCCAATAATTCAGCACAATTCTTCCTTTTTCCTAAAATCCTTCCAGTCTTTTCCAAATTTAACAACATCAGAAACAGACTCTAAACTAGCAATCAAACCATTCTCACAAACAATCAAAAAATCTTGGCATTCATTACTAAAATTGCATATAGCCCTTGTATAACTATAATTTTTCTCCAATTCATTTATGCTTCTTCCACTAAAACCAACTCCTGAAAAAGCCATAACAAAAACAGATGCTAAAATAAAAACCACTCCAAACAGCAAAATCATTTTCTTTTCCATGTTTTTAATCCTGCTTTACTGCTTATAAATTTACTTATATAGAGATTTAGGGTAATTGAGTTATAGACATTTTACTTGATTTGGTTACCATAGTGTAAAATGTCTTATTAGCCTGAGTTTGCCACTTTAAACAATCACGAATTTAT
>Ga0209542_10017642_pt1 | contig 11666 bp, 13 predicted proteins | sample RifCSPhighO2_01_FD_184028 | JGI IMG/M metagenome (GOLD analysis project Ga0209542, IMG submission 184028) | Soil microbial communities from Rifle, Colorado - Rifle CSP2_plank highO2_0.1 (SPAdes) (version 2) | ecosystem: Environmental > Terrestrial > Deep subsurface > Rock core/Sediment ...
TATTTTAAGCATAATAAACGATATGAATTTTGCAATAATGACATTGCTAAAAACTTATTTAAAAGAAAGGCCGTACCGTAATTAATAATTATGCAAACAATACTCTACATTTTATTTTGGATAGCGGTGGGGTTTGGGATATATTGGCTAATGCAAAGAGTCCGAAAGAGCGGGCAGGATGACTTTTCCGGCAATTTTTTGAATCACGAACAAATTGCCAAACGCAAAGAAAACTTGGACAAAATTATGGCTCTGGCACAAAAGGAACAAAGAATAACCAATGACAGCGTGCAAAAGGCGCTTGGGGTTTCCGATGCCACAGCTACCAGATACTTAGAGTATTTGGTTAACTTAGGAAAGCTAACCAGGATGGGCGAGCGGGGACAAAACGTGTACTATCAAATTCCAGCACATTGAAAGGCTCAACACGGTGTTGAGCCTTTCAAATAGTCGGCAAAAGGCCTATTTTTTGCTATAATCTGAACATAAAGTTATCCACATTGACAATGGGTAAACGATAGTATACTCTATATATAGAAAAATTCTATGCTTGCGTTAGCCGAGACAAAAACGAAAAAACAACAGCTTGGCCAATTTTTTACCAGCAATGCAGACTATGTACTCCAAGGGCTGGAAAAGTATGTTTTTGGCAAGAATGTTACAGACCCTTTCGCGGGAAGTGGCGACCTTTTGGATTGGGCTGAAAAAAATGGCGCACGCCGAATCTCCGGGTTTGATGTAGATATTTCTTATACGGATAACACTAAAATTTTTCTATCAGACAGCCTGCTTAGTCCCAAAAAGTACGATTTCATTCTTACAAACCCTCCGTATTTGAATATTAATAAAGCGAAGCGATCAGTAAAAGAAAAGTACTTTGCCAAAACAGGCTTGGAAGACTTATATCAAATATCACTTAGAGCAATAGCCAACAGCAACGAGGGCATAGTAATTATGCCTATAAATTTTTTATGCGCGCAAAATTCGGAAAAAGCAAGACATGAATTTTTCGCAAAATTTGAAATTCTTGAAATGAACTACTTTAAACATCAAGTTTTTCCTGATACTACTTATAATGTAATCGCTTTTTATTACCGAAAAAAAACAGATTTGTTTTCACCAAAATTTACAATTCGCACGAATATTTTTCCCGACAAAAAAAAAGTTAATATTGAAATTCGCAAAAATTTTGGGTGGCTTATAGGCGGGGAGCTTGTGTCAAAAATAGAAGCTCAAGAAAATATTTTAAAAATTCATAGGCTAACGGAAGAAGATATGAAAGCGAATTTTGGAGATGTGAAAATGGAATGCGCTTTTAACCACACCAAAGAAAAGTCCGATTGGAATATTACAAAAGATTATAATAAAAAAATTGAATCAAATATTATTTTGCTCAAGGCTATCGACAGCGGTTCAGAGGGCGGGAAAATAGCGCTTGAGGACATTAGGAATTATAATGTAAAATGCTTGGTAAGCAAGGCAACCTCAAGACACATGGTTTTTCTGGTTTTTGGAAAGCCTATTCCAATAAAGCAGCAAATTTCGATTATCCAATTATTTAACGAGCAAATTAACGCGCTAAGAAGCAAATATATGTCGTTATTTTTAACAAATTATAGAGATAAAGACAGAAAAAGAATCGGCTTTGATTTTGCTTACAAATTCATTAACTTTTTATATGTCAACCAAATTTCGAGAGAGGACGGAAGATTGAAGATAGGATATATTCTACAATGAACACTTGGATTCAGGAAAGCATTAAACTGGCTAATTCCGCCTCATATCTTGATAAGCTCTTTGAGATATATCCGGTCAATCCCAATGCCGACAGGCTTATTTCAGAGCCAGTGAAACAGCAAATACAAAAAGCCTTTGCCGTTGATAATAGAGCGGAAATTATTAAGGGTTTGTTAAAATTAAAAAAATTTCCAATCAACCACCCTTATGTTTCTTCCCTAAGAAAGCATAATTTTCTGATTGACATTAACCCCCGAACGATTAAGCGAATAGGAGATATTTTAGTTTCCCTTGGATATGAGAACACAATTGAGCTCGCTACCGCCCCCAAAGCTGGTTCAAAACAACTGGGCCATACTTTCAAAAATTGGCTGGAAAAACTAGGATACCCATTTTTAAAGCAAGAAAACTTTTTGAATAACGACAAAGCGTCTTTTCTGCAAGGGAACGATAATACTCTAAAAATTTTCGCAAAAAAAGAGCTTAAAATCACAAACTTAAAGAAAGGCGTAGATTTTATTCTTAAGGCAAAAAATAATTATTTTATCGGGGAGGCCAAATTCCTAACTGACAACGGAGGTACTCAAAACAATCAGTTTCGCGACGGTCTCAATGTAGGCAAAATTAACAAAACAAACATTCAGGGTGTGGCAGTTTTGGACGGTATTCTCTGGTTTCCGGGCAATCAATATATGAATAGGGCAATTAAAAAATTTAAAGGCACGGCTATAAGCGCTCTTCTATTAAAAAAGTTTATTTCAGCCCAAATTGATAAATAAACAATAAAACCCCAAATTGGGGATTTATTGTTTAAACTTGCGGTTTTTGTGGCCGCGCCAATTGGCATAAAGCCAATAAAAAATTACGAAGGCGATTTTAATTTTAGCCACGGGTTTGGCTTTAATTGGCAAAAGATAAAATCAAACTCCAAAAACTTCATCGTTTATCATTCACCTGACGACCCTAACATAAGTTTCGAAAACGGAAGAACCCTGGCCGAACATCTCGGAGTTAGTTTAACCTCCATTCCCAACACCGGACATTTTAATACAAAAGCAGGATATACTAAGTTTGAAGACTTGCTTGTAAAACTACAAAATTATATCTAAAATACGCCATTCGCTTATTCGAGCGAATAGGCGAATACTTAAAAACCGGTTAATCATTTACACCCCTTCGCCGTTTGGCGAATTTTTGCTATAGTTAAAATATGAACGGACAGAACCGCGAAGACATTTTTGAAGGGCAGGAAGTTGATATAGTTTTAAAAGCAGACCAGCGTACAGGGGAACTAACGCGCGGGATTGTGGCGGATGTTTTGACGAGTTCCGATTTCCATCCGCATGGAATAAAAGTAAGGCTGACATCTGGAGATGTTGGCCGAGTGCAAAACATAATCAAAACTAATGCACCGCCGCTTTAAGAACCGGCAAAGCCGGATCCTTAAAAGCGGCTTTGACCAGTTGCTTCGTTATTTTTCTTGCGGTTTTGTTCGGAGTAGGTAAACTACGACTCACAAAATCCGCGCAAAATGCCTCGCACCTGGCTCAATGCATAAATTTTGATACTCAAAATGGAAAAAATTAACTACACCTTAAAAAGAAGCGCAAGGGCAAAGTACATGCGCCTTGCAATATATCCAAGCGAAGGAGTGGTGGTTACCGCGCCTTGGGGATTTGATAGTGATTTAATTGAAAAGTTTATTTACAAAAAAGCTCATTGGATATCCAAAAAACTAAAATATTTTGTTGGCAAAACTGTTTTAAAAGGCAGTAAGCGCGATTATTATAAAAACAAAACCCAGGCCTTGGCTTTAGCTACGAATAAAATCGTGGAATGGAATAGCTTTTACGGCTTTGCTTATAATAAAATTAGTATTCGGCGCCAAAAAAGCCGCTGGGGCAGTTGTTCAAAAAAAGGCAATTTAAACTTTAATTACAAAATTATTTACTTAAAGCCAAACCAGCTTGATTATTTAATTGTGCATGAGCTTTGTCATTTGAAAGAATTCAACCATTCCCCAAAATTTTGGGCATTAGTCTCCCAAACTATGCCTGATTATTTTAAACTGAAAAAAGAGCTTAAAAACATTATTGCTTAAACTGCTTAAAAAGTGTGCTATAATGAAAAAAATTATTAACTAATAAAAAATGGAACCAACAAACCCCACGCCTACACCTGGCGGCAACAATGGCAAAATTGCCGGTGTTGTCATAGTCATTATCCTCATTGCTTTAGTAGTTTGGTACTTTACCTCCGGCCGCTCAAAAAAAGACACTAAGAGCGGTACTGAAACTACCCAAGACCAATTAGCTGCCGAAAGCCCAAAGTCATTAAAAGAATTACTGGCTCTCGGTAAATCGCAAAAGTGCACTTATTCTGAAGCAAATAACCAAGGCATGTTTTATTTTGCGGATGGTAAAATGCGCGGCGACTTTACGTCCAGCTCCAATGCCGGACAGACTGTCCAATCCCATATGATGTCAGATAGCGAGTATATGTATAGCTGGAGCGATGGCACGGAAAGCGGCATAAAAATCAAGATTGATGCTAACCAAGAGGCTCAATCGACTAACCAGCAAAGCTCGGTGGATGTAAATAGGCAAATGAACTATAACTGCTCTAGCTGGAGTGTTGATGATTCGAAGTTTAGTTTGCCAACAAACATCAAATTCCAAGATTTTAACAGTATGATGCCACAGGGCGGCTCCGGCGGAAGCGGCAGCGCGGGCGGTTCTGCTTCCGGCTCGGTAGACTATAAAGCCCAGCAATGCGCGGCCTGCGACAGCTTGACCGGAGACGACAAAACCCAATGCAAAACTGCCTTAGGGTGCAATTAGCTCCATTCTTTTTTTAGAAAAACGGCTCAGATAGCTATTTGGGCCATTTTTTGGTATTTGCATAAGTATGGTAAAATAATGATAAAGGATATAGCCTATTAATCTGTGTAATCTGTGTGCCTTTAGAAATCTGTGTTCTATGTTTCAAAACCGCAAACTCTTAAATAAAATCATGTATGCTGTGGCTATTGTGATTATTGCCACAATGGTATTGTTAACTATTGGCCCAAGCGTTTTCCGATAAATAAAATTAATGCGGATGACACGGATTGGACACGGATAAACGGATTCCTGCAGATGATGCGGATCCAGCCTCATCAGTAGATATCAGTAAATCCGCATACAACCAGTAGATCCGTGTTTATAATCTGTATGTTCAATTTTAGCTTACAGCCAGGCGAAAAGCTTTTAAAAATCCAAAGACAGGCTGAATTTGTTTTAATCAAACCTGTGTTAGTGGTATTTGCGTTAATTTATATCCCTTGGACATTTTTAATTAAATATGAACTCCATATTCGTTTTCGCAGAGTGCTGCTGTTCTGGACATTTTTAATTATTGCCTATGCTATTTACAAATATATTTTATGGCTAATTAATGTTTATATTATTACTGACAGAAGGCTGGTAGCCATCAATTATAAAAGTTTGACGCACAAACAGATTAACGAAACCCCCATTGACCGCATCCATAACATTAGCTCCGAAACAAAAGGTTTTGTAAAATCACTGTTAAAAATCGGCAATGTAATTGTGCAAGTGGCTTCTTTGATTAAACCCATGGTTTTGCGCAACTTAAAACACCCGGAAGAAATTAAGGATTTTTTATGGTCTATAAACAAGCCCCCACGCTAATTCCCATACATAGCTCAATAAAATTGAGATTATTTTTGCACAAAAGGCATTTAAATGATATTGATGCTTGAGGGAATTGGTGCGGGGTAAACCCGCTACGCCTTCTATATGAACCCAGTAATACAACCTTCAATATGTTCGTTTCAACTTTTGGAATGTGAGATGTTGTGTTTAAAGCCGATGCTTTTTTTAAAAAATCGTATTTGGGCTATAATTTTGAAACGAACCTGGCCAAACGCCCAATAAAATTCATTAAATTTCAATCTTAGGATAAAACTCTGCTATTAATCTGATTCCCAATGATCCCGTAGCGGGCGTTTGGAATTGAAAGTTGATATACTGGGTGAAAATCACTTGGACATCAAAGAGCGTTGTTTTTTTGCTTATTGTTTTATTGGCGTTTTTAGTTTGGCAAAAATTCAAGCAATACCGCTTGCAATCAGCCATTGAAAAAGAAAAACAAAGTTTGCAAAATCGAAAAACAGAAATAGAAGGCAAAAATTTGGAATTAGAACAAACTTTAGGCTACCTAAACTCCAGCGCATCTAAGGACGTAATCGCAAGGCAGCAGCTCAATATGCAAAAAGAAGGGGAAATAGTTTATAGCTTTTCGGAAAATCCTGCTCCCGCCCCTGTAAACGAACCTGCTGAAAGCAAAAGCACTAATTTTCAAAAATGGGCGGCTTATTTCCTTAATAAGAATCCAAAAAGCAATAAATAGTAAGCTGTAGACAGTAAAGTAATAATTCGATGTCATTGCAAGAAAATAAGAATAAAAATGCGGGAGCCAACTAAAAAAAAGAGCTGGTTAATAGCTTTGTGTGTGGTTGCGTTTATGGCGGCGTTTTTATTATGGCTAAAATTTTCCAGCGACTCCAAAATCAAGCGAGCTGTGCTTAAAAGTTTGCCATTGCCGATTATGTTGGTTGAAAACCAGCCAGTTTTAAGTCCGGAATTAATCCAGAGGCTGTCAGATTATAAAGATATTTATGCAAAAACTGATGGGTTTAATGAGGTTGCGGCAAAAACAAAAATTTTAGAACGTCTTGAACTGGAAGCCAAGTATAGTGTGTTAGCGCGCAAAAAAAAAGCTTCTCTTTCCAACTGGGCGAATTTTGTAGTTGATTTACCGGAAGAAAAGGGAAATAAATCAGCTCTAAAAAGGGCGCAGGAAAGCAAAGCCCGGGAAGACGCATTTAAATTTTGGTTTTTTTCGCAAAAAAATTTAAACTCTTCAGCTTACGAAATTGCGGAGCATCTTAAAAATGAATTGAATAATGGCGCGGATTTTGGGGAGCTATCAAAAAATTTCAACCAGGGCGCACAGACTCGAAGTTTAGAAGGCGATACGGGACCAATAACACAATCAGCACTGCTCAACGAATTGAAAGAACCGCTTTTGAGCGCTAAACAAGGGCAAGCTTTAGCTTTGCCCAGCCGCCTGGGTGTACACCTGATTCAGGTCTATTTAAAAAAAATTTCCGATTCTGGGGAAGATGTGCTATACTTAAAGCAAATTTTTTTAAAAGGCTCTGATTTTGACTCTTGGATAAGAGCAGAAACAAAAGACTATAAAGTGATTAATTTGATAAACATATAAATCAATGAACAAAAATAATAAAAATAATAAAAATGACAAAAATTATTTTTGTTCATTTATTTAATTTATTTAATTTTTGTCATTTAACTTTATGAACCAAGAGATCATCAGCTACATACAAGCGGCGCGAAAAGAAGGGTTGCCGGACGCTGAAATTAAGAAAAATTTACTCGATGCCGAATGGGAAGCGGCCATGGTGGAAGACAACTTTACCCACCTTAAGGCTTTAGAACATAGGCCTCAAGCAAACAAAGATGAAGACTTTAAAGCCGCCCCGCCCATACAAGCGTCTGCTTTGAGCTCTAAACCCCTGGGCTTAAGCCAAATCATGCCATCGTATAATGCTCCGACTTTGCCGCAAGCAGGCGTGAACCCCGCAAACAACAATGCTGGACAATCCGCGCCCTTTTATAAAAAGAAAAAATTCTGGGCAAGCTTAATAATATTCATTTTGCTCGCTGGAGGAGCCGCTGCGGCTTATGTTTTCGTTTATGCCAGCCCGGAAAGGGTCTGGAAAAAATTTACGGAGCTAACGCAAGATAAAGTTTTAAGCAGTGATTTCAACTTTGCTTACAAGGATAACAGCCAGGCAACCCAGGACGATCTTTTAGGATTGCCCATTAGCAATATTAGGCTTGAAATCGGCGGTAAGGCTTATGCCGACACTTCTGACAAACAAAACCCCCAAAGCAGTTCGGAAGTTTCCTATAGTTTCGCAAGCGGAAATACCAGTTTTTCCACGGGTTTTGAATACAAACTTATTGGCAAAAAACTTTATTTAAATGTGGGCAATAATCCGTTTTTGGAAGGCATAGTCAGCTCTCTGGGCAAGGGCAAAAAAATCCAGTGGGTTGTTCTTGACATTGGGGAAATAGAAAAGAAAGCCGGCGAAGAGTCTTCTGAGGATTTAGCAAAGTTCAAACAAATTTTTAACGCCCAATATACGGAAGAATTAAAGAAAATCTGGGAAGACGCGATCTTCGTTAAAATGGAAAAATACCTCGGCCGGGAAAGTGTGAACAATAAAAGAACCCTGCACTTTTCAAATTCCTTGGACAAGGAAGCCATAAAAAATACTTTTACGGCAATCTTAGACAAGATCATAAACTCTTTTAGGGATGCGGGGGAAGAAATAAAAGACGAAGACGTAAATTCGGTCAAAATGGTTATTAACGCCTTAGTTGACAAATTGGAAGTCAAACAATTCGAAACCTGGATTGGCGCAGGCGATTTTAAAATTTATAAAGTTAAAATTGTCACTTCCGCTCCTTCAGTCATGTCCGCGCTGCAAAGCACAATGGGCAGCGCGCAGGAAAAGTCCAAGGACGCCAAAAGGCTCGCGGATATAAGGCAAATGGCCAGTGCTCTGGAACTTTATTACAATGATAAGGGGCGTTACCCTGAAAGCAAAGACGGGAAGCCTGTTGGGTTAGACCCGATGTACATTGGCATTATCCCGACTGCGCCAATCCCCCCTGACGGCAATTGTACTGACTACTATAACCAATACTGGTACGAAATGAAGCCGTATGCTAACCAGCCTGGCTCTCCGGCAATGCAAAGTGGTTCTTGGTATGAAATGACTTTTTGTTTAGGGCAAGACACGGGAGGATACAAGGGCGGGATTTTAAAGCTTGCTCCGTCAGGCGTCAGCAATGTCGAAAACTGCCCTTCCACACCCGATAAATGCTACAAAAGCGGTTCGGCTGATCTGCAGCCCATTGGCAGTGACGAAGCGGCAAAAACTCGGGAAGAGGAAATAAGGTCAATCGTGGACAAAATCAACTTTGACGCGGAAATAAACATTGAAGCCAATTACAGCGACTATGGGGTCAAAAAGGAAGTAAAAGCCCCGGAGGACGCGTTTGATTTAATCGAATTGTTTGAATCTCAAAATAGCATTATTCCGATGATGTAAGCCCCGTTAGAGTTATAGTGGAATTTAAATACCATAAGCTTTCAAAAAAACTATCTTTTCCTCCCGGTCTTAGTTAGCGGCATATCTCTAACGGAGTAAAATTTCCATGGACTTAAAGAGCAAGAGACAATCAGGTTTTATTCCCGGCCTTGAAGGCTTGGCCGCAGTTGCCGGACTGCTAATTTCTGTGGTTTTACTTAGCCTTAACTCGGCCAGGGCCAAATCCAGGAACGCCAAAAGGCTGGCAGATGTAAGGCAAATGGCTTCGGCCTTAGAACTTTACTTCAATGACAAAACAAAATATCCGGATACTTTAAAAGAACTAACCCCCGTCTACTTAGGAATAATTCCTTCAGCCACACTTCCCCCGGACGGCACCTGCGCGCCCGAAGAAAATAATTACGCGTATCATAAAATAAGCACGGAAAAATATGAATTGACATTTTGCTTAGGAGCCGCAACCAGCGGCTATAGAGAGGGGGTACGCATGCTGAGCGAGCAGGGGATAAAATAATAGAACAACTAAGAACAAATGAAAATCGGCATATTTGATTCTGGGCTTGGGGGTTTAATTATTGCCCGCGCGATAATTAAGCGGCTTCCTATATACGACTACATTTATTTGGGCGATACCAAAAACCTGCCATACGGAGAAAAACGCCCCGGGGAAATTTATCAACACACTAAAAATGCGGTTGATTTTTTGTTTAAGCAAAATTGCCAACTCATTGTTATTGCCTGCAACACAGCTTCTGCCTGGGCTTTAAGAAAAATCCAGCAAAAGTATTTGGCAAAAAATTACCCTAATAGGCGAGTATTAGGGGTGGTTATCCCGACCTTGGAGGTGGCTGATGATAACCATCGAAGAAAAAAAATTGGGGTTATAGGCACAACCGCTACGGTCAAGTCGCATATTTATAAAAAAGAACTCCTTAAGTTGGACAAAGGAGCAAAAATCATTGAGATAGCAACTCCTGATTTAGTCCCGCTCATAGAGCAAAATTCTTTACAAAAAGCGCAAAAAACCTTACAATTATATTTAAGGCCGCTTCAAAAACAGGGGATTGAAGCGCTTATTTTGGGTTGTACCCATTATCCAATACTAAAAAAAGCTTGCAGGCAAATATTGGGTAAGAAAGCTGCTGTAATCAGCCAGGATGAAATAATTCCTAAAAAACTCGGCAATTACCTAAAACGCCACAAAGAAATTGCGGGCAAACTCTCAAAAAACAGTAAAAGAGAATTTTGGGTGACTTCCAGCAGTAAAAACTTTGACGCTGTGGCAAAGAGGTTATTTGGGAAAAAGATAAAATTTAGGCTGGCAAAATATAAATAGAACTGATAGGCCAAATAGGGCTAATATGACATATGCCGGCCCCAGTACCACAAGGGTACGGGTAAATATCGTAAACCCAGCACCTTTACTGGCCAGCGTAGCTTAGTTGGTAGAGCAGCGGCCCGCCCCGTCACTCATGCTCTGCCGACGTAGCTCAACTGGTAGAGCAATGGCTCGGCCCGTTAGATATCAGCCAGAGTAGCTCAGTTGGCAGAGCAACGCATTCGTAACGCGTAGGCCGTGGGTTCGACTCCCACCTCTGGCTCCATATCTAACGGGCTGAATAAACCGCAGGTTTAGGGTTCAAGCTTGCCCCGTAGCCGAGACGATGAACATCGCAGCGAGTGCTACTGGGATCCGACCGCCGGCTCCACAATTACACTTTTAGAATTTTTGGTTGCCGTTTCGTAGACGGCCGTAACAGCCGCTTGTGGATAACTCTAAAATAGTTCACTCTCGCCTTTAATGTGTTATAATTATCTCTATGAAGATAATGAAAGCGTTTTCCTACAAGTCGTCCACAGCCGGCCCCATACTGTTAGCTGTATTTTTCTTTATTTTACTTATAGGCAGTCCTACCGTAGCTAATGCACAAACTGGTACTATCCAGGGTTACAAGGTTTTGATGCCCGGAAATCAGAGCGGCACAGCGCCTCCGGCTAATGAAATCATAAGCGTAGTGGGCGGGTCATCGAGTACTGCAAATCCCTACTTCCTTACGGTCGCTGCCGGCAACACTTATACGGTTACCGCGACCATTCCTTCTGGTTACACTGTTGCCTATACACTTTGTATTGATTCCATCACTTGCCATGCCTCGACCCCGACGTTGGGAAACACCGCAACCGTGAAGATACCGAGTGGAACAGGCCATTACGCTGATCTTTGGTGGCATTATACGCCAATCCAATTAGATACTGCTCCACCTGTCGTTTCCATCACCTCTCCCAAATCCGGCGCGACCGTATCAGGTATCGCATCGGTCCTCGTTTCCGCCTCCGACAATGTCGGCGTATCAACAATTCTGATTTCTATTGACAGCCAAGTCATCGCAACTTGCGGGGCAACTTGCGAAAATATCACTTGGAACACGGCTGCGGTTCAGAACGGCAACCACACCTTGACCGCAGCGGCAACCGACGCGGCGGGCAATACCGCAAGCGCCTCGGCAATTGTTACGGTGGCAAATACGGGAACAGTTACCGTCAGCGTGAAATCACCTAATGGCGGCGAAGAGATTTTTATCGGGACTCCTACCGGCGGTCTTATACCCGTTGGCCGGCCTACTTTTCCAGTCACTTGGGAATTACGATCATCCACGGCCTTAACCGCTGAGCCTACGGCCAGGATCGAGTGGGTGAGAAATGGCCAGACCGGATTTAT
>Ga0209542_10017643_pt1 | contig 11665 bp, 13 predicted proteins | sample RifCSPhighO2_01_FD_184028 | JGI IMG/M metagenome (GOLD analysis project Ga0209542, IMG submission 184028) | Soil microbial communities from Rifle, Colorado - Rifle CSP2_plank highO2_0.1 (SPAdes) (version 2) | ecosystem: Environmental > Terrestrial > Deep subsurface > Rock core/Sediment ...
TATCAATTTCTGAAATGGCCACTACCGAGGGTTCGTTGAGCACCACTCCTCGACCGGGTACAAACACGAGCGTGTTGGCGGTCCCGAGGTCTATCCCGAGTTTGGGAGAAAAAAATGACATCGCTTAAGCATAATACTCTGATAAAGTACACCTAGACAAGAAGGGAGGATGCTATGGGTTCAGACAGGCTGATTGTCAGTATAGCCGTAGTGGCAGTTCTTGTATTTTTAACCTCACTTGGGCTGGATTACATTTTGAACCTGCCGTTTCTGTCCTTTGCGAGTTCGCGAGGCTATGTAAGCGCGATGATTGTTGTTAGTTCTATAGGAGGACTGTTCCTCGCACTCCTATGGGGAAGTTTCTTCGAGAATCCGAGGTAAGTCGCCGCGCGCCAAACGCGCGGCTTTTTCTTTCAAAAATAGTTGTGGATAAATAGTTTGATATATCAAACTATTTCTTGTTAACCTACGTGTATGAAAGTAAGAGCGCAAGAACTTACAAACAAACAACGGATCGAAGTTTTGGACACGTTATACACGACCGCAGGAGCGGTGCGAGGGCGCGATGCCATGAAGCTGTTCCTGCGAGATCTTTTGACACCAAGCGAGCGGATCATGCTCGGTCGCCGCATTATGATTGCGCGTCGTCTGATTGCCGGAGCAGCTTACGACACGATAGAAACTGACTTGAAAGTTGGTCGGGACACGATTTGGCGTGTCCAGCGTTGGCTGCACGACCAGTTACCCGGGTATGAGCATGCTGTAGAAAAATTCGAAAAAGAACTGGATATACGACATTTTAAAAACCGTTATGGTCGCAGTTCCCTCTTTCGCTTACTAAAAAGAAAATGACAAATGTGTCAGTTTGATATATCAAACTAACTACTTTTTATCAGGGGTCATAACCACTTTCAAGTTGGTCTCCACCGCGCGTCAAACGCGCGACTTTTTCTTTAAACTTCTTCGCGCTTGATATTCAAACCAAGTTTTTGCAAGCGCTCTTCTATCCTTTCGTATCCGCGGTCTATGAGGTAGGCGTTGCTGATAGTGCTCGTGCCCTCGGCGATAGCAGCGGCGATAAGGTACGCCAGCCCGCCGCGTAGGTCGGGACTCTCTAGCTCTTTGCGGCTAAGAGAGCGCGGACCTTTTATCAAAATTTTATGCGGATTCATTACGGTGATGTCGGCCCCCATGCGGACAAGGTCGTCGGTGTAGCGGAAGCGCCCGTCAAATATCGTTTCCAGTATAGTGGCCTCGCCCTCGCACTGCGTCAGAAAGACCGCCATCGGCGCCTGCAGGTCGGTGGGAAAACCCGGATACTCGTGCGTGCGCACCGACACCGCCTTGTACGGTCCTCCACCTTTAATCAAGACAGTATCCTCTCCCACTTCAAGCTTGACTCCCGCCCGGCGCAAAAGTGTGAAGAGGGCACCTAAGTGCTTGGGCTCACAGCGCGTCACTCGCACTTCATCACCCGCAAGCGCCGCGAGGAGAATAAAGCTTCCGGCCTCTATCCTGTCGGGAGGGACGACATAGGGCTTGCCCTCCGCGCGCAGGAGTTTGCCGCTGTTGCCGTGGATAGTAAGCGTGGAGCTGCCCGCGCCCTCAATTGTGGCCCCGCAGGCGTTGAGATATCCTATAAGGGTCACTATCTCGGGCTCCATCGCCACGTTTTGCAGTACCGTCTCCCCTTCCGCCAAGGTGGCTGCGAGCATGAGCGTCTCGGTTGCAGTGACCGATACGGACGGAAAAAATATCCGAGCGCCCGTGAGTTTACCCGATATAGTAAAAAGGTCGTCCTTCTCTTCGACCGTAGCGCCAAGTGCGCGGAATCCTTGCAAAAAGAGGTCTATGGGTCTCTCACCAAGCACACATCCTCCGGGGAACGGAAAGGTGGCGCTTCCGTAGCGCGCAAGTGTTGGACCGGTAAGGATGATTGAGGCGCGTAAACGCTCGGCAATTTCTTTTTTCAAAACAGGCAGTCCGCCCGCGAGCAACTCCTGCATGCGCTTGACATCTTCTATGTCCGGCACATTTTCGAACCGCACTTCGTCTTCAAACAATACAGACATGGGTATGGCGGCCACGATGGCGTTTTTTGCGCCCTTGACCGCTATTTCTCCGCGCAGAGCCCTCTGCCCCGCAAGCCCCTCCACGACGAATTTACTTTTCATGCTTCTTTGGATTTATCTCCCACCAGAATTTTTTGGAAAAGTCCTTCGCTTTGTCGCATATGCTGCGCAAGTAATAGAGGTCTTTGGTGGGGATAGCGACAAGCAGCCGCCCCATCCGCGGCATAGTAAGCGGGGACAGCCCGTCTCGCCTACGTGAAGAATTGAGCCGCTCCATAAAATAATGCATCAACTCCCCGCGTTCGGTTGCCCGCTCATTTTCGCCGCGGGACGGCTCCCCGCCCATATGCTGCTTGATATGCTGCATATGAACCAGTATATAGTAGAGCAATGAAGGACCCAATACTACAGGAGGGTGACCCTGTGTTGCGCGTGGTAGCTGTCGCCGTCCCAAAAAAGGATGTTACCTCGCGCAAAATACGCAGCGTCATCTCAAAGATGAAGAGCGTACTCGCGCAGGAGGAGCACGGCGTTGCCATAGCCGCACCTCAGATAGGAGAGCCACTACGCCTTTTTGTCATTTCGGGCAGCGTGTTTAAAGAAGGTCCTGAAGACGAGCGTGCGCACCCTTACAGAGTGTTTATCAACCCGACACTCACCCGCCTTTCAAAAAAGAAAGTAGAGATGTCGGAGGGTTGTCTCTCGGTGCGCGGCAAGTACGGCGTTGTTCCACGGCACGAAAAGGCGACAATTAAAGCGCTCGATGAGCAGGGCCGGGCCACTACTTACCACGGCACAGGACTCGTAGGGCATATCTTCCAGCACGAGTGCGACCATCTCGACGGCATACTATATGTGGACAAGGCCACCCGTCTGGAGAAAGACGAGGATATGAAAAGTGCGCGTGTACGAATCAAAGAAAAACATGGCCTATAAAAAACCACTCTTCGCTTTTTTTGGAACACCAAAGTTCTCCGTCGACGTTCTAAACGCGCTTGAGCGCCGCGGCCTCCTGCCTGCTCTCATTATTGCCGCGCCCGACAAAGCGCGCGGGCGCGGGCACGTACTCGCGCCCGCGCCCGCCAAAGAGTGGGCACTCGAGCGAGGCATCGACTGCATCACGCCTACAACTCTGCGCGACGAGGGGCTCGTCGCCGAACTTAAGAACACCGATTGGGATGTGTTTGTTGTTGCCGCATATGCCAAGCTCATTCCCCCCTCCCTCCTCGACATCCCGCGCAGAGGGGTGCTCAATGTACATCCCTCACTTTTGCCAAAGTTCCGCGGTCCCTCGCCTGCCCTCTCGGCCATTTTGGCCGACGAACGCTCAACCGGCGTCTCTATAATGCAGATGACCGAGAGGATGGACGAGGGGCCGGTTGTGGCGGCGGCAAGCGTCGAACTCGAGGAAGAGGCGTGGCCGCCCAAGGGGAGTATGTTCGAGGAGCTGCTGGCGAGTGAGGGCGGAACCCTGCTTGCCGAGACCTTGCCGTTGTGGCTGCAAGGCACACTTGAGGCCGTGCCGCAGGATACGAGCGCGGCGACCTACACTAAAAAATTTACCGACGAAGACGCCCATATAAATCCGCACGGTGGCAGGCAGGACTTGCTCAAAATCCGCGCGTTCGACTCCGGACCGCGTGCCTACTTTTTTGACAAAAACAACAAGCGCATCATCGTCACCGAGGCGCAGATGCAGGGCGAACAGTTAGAAATTGTAAAAGTAATCCCCGAGGGAAAAAAAGAGATGTCGTACGCCGACTATCTGCGCGGCCAGCACCAGCAATAAAATTAAATCTTGTTGCGCAAACCGCGCAGGTAGTCTTTAACCCGCTGGGCACTGCGCCGCACCAAATGCAAACGCTTCTTTTTGTCGCGGCTGAGCTCATTTTGAAGCTGCGCGATAGCCAGGTCTATGGCTGCGTGCATGCTCCCGCCCCAGCTCTCCGTGCGGTACAGCCCGCCGGATGCCCGCACGGTAAACTCCGCGCGGTACTTTTCGCCGTCGCGCATGGCATGGTACTCAAGCTCGACATCCACGTGCGCGGCGCTGTCCCCTTGTAAAAACTTTTCCGTGTTCCGGAGGCGCCGCTCGACATAGTCGCGCAGCTCGTCGCTGACCTCAACCCCGGTACCTTTGATATTGTAATTTTGCATACCTCTATACTAACAATTTTTGGGATTTATATACTACTGTTGTGGCTGCGGTCAAAGTGCTCGCGCCGAGTTCTCTTGGTCGCGGTTTGAGTATACACTTGAGCTATGGATCATTCCGCTCACGCACATCAAAGTCACGACAGGCATGCCGGCCATCATACGGAGGACTTTTTGCAAAAGTTTTGGGTAACGCTTGCGCTCACTGTTTCTATTGTTCTCTATTCTGACTTACCGCAGGCCTTTTTTGGATGGACGGCTCCGGCATTTCCCGGCTCGATATATTTGCCGACAGTGCTAGGTTCCATCATCTTTTTCTATGGCGGATTGGTGTTCCTCAAGGGGGCGTGGAGCGAGATGCAGGTACGGTTGCCTGGCATGATGACGCTTATCGCGCTGGCGATCTCGGCTGCCTATCTCTATAGCATGTGGGTCACCATCTCCGGTGTCGGCATGACTCTGTATTGGGAACTCTCGACGCTTATTACTGTGATGCTCATCGGCCACTATATCGAGATGCGCGCTGTGCAAGGCGCGAAGGGTGCACTCCGCGAGCTTGCCAAACTTCTGCCCGATAAGGCCGAAGTTGTGCGTGACGGCAAATCGGTCATGGTGGCAATAGTAGAATTGAAGCGAGGCGATGTCGTTCTTGTGCGCCCCGGTGGCAAGGTTCCGGCTGACGGCAGCATCCTCGAGGGAGAGTCGGAGCTCGACGAGTCGCTGATTACTGGGGAGTCAAAACCCGTAGCTAAAAGTGGCGGTGCGGAAGTTATCGCCGGTTCTATTAATGGCGACGGTAGTTTGCATATCAGAATAGAAAAACTCGGCGCAGAGACATTCTTGGCCAGCGTTATGCGCCTTGTGGCAGAGGCGGAGAGTTCGAAGTCCCACTTGCAACTTCTGTCAGACCGGGCGGCTTTTTATCTCACAATAGTGGCGGTAGGTGCCGGCGGACTTACATTCGTTATATGGCTTGCGGTGGGGAGCAGTTTTGGATTTTCAGTGGAGCGGTTAGTGGCGGTGCTCGTTATTGCCTGCCCTCACGCGCTTGGGCTTGCGATTCCTCTCGTGGCTTCTATATCGACCACGATGGCATCCAAAAACGGCTTCTTTGTTAAACGGCGGCTTTCGCTTGAGGCAGCTAGGAATGTCACTGTGGTGCTTTTCGACAAAACTGGCACGCTTACGGAGGGTAAATTCGGAGTGGTCTCTGCTTCAGACGATGTGCTTGTTGTGGCTGCAGCAGTAGAAAAGCAATCAGAACACCCAATAGGCAAAGCAATCGTGAGCGAAGCGCAAAAACGAGGCCTTGCTATTGCACAAGCGCAACAATTCAAACGCTTGGCGGGCACCGGCGCACAAGCAGTGGTGAATGGGAAGGAGGTATTTGTCGGTCATCGCGGTGGCACAGATATCGTGGTCGAAATTGACGGTGTGTCGCTCGGCACCATCACACTTGCCGACAGTGTACGACCTGAAGCGCGAGAAGCTATTGCGACACTTCGTGATATGGGCATTACGGTCGCTATGATTACCGGGGATTCCCAGGAAGTAGCGGCGGAAGTGGCTAAAGAGTTGGATATACAAGAATACTTTGCCCGTGTGCGGCCAGAGGAGAAATCACAAAAAATAAAACTCCTCCAGTCGCAGGGAAAGAAAGTTGCGATGGTCGGCGATGGTGTCAATGATGCCCCCGCGCTTACACAGGCCGATCTTGGAATTGCAATCGGCGCTGGGACAAATGTCGCCATAGAATCTGCAGGGATTATTTTGGTGAAAAACGATCCTCGAGATATTCCAAAAATAATCAAACTCTCGCGCCTGACTTACTCCAAGATGATACAAAATCTCTTTTGGGCGACCGGCTACAACATCGTTGCGCTCCCGATAGCGGCTGGTGCCCTTGCCGCGTGGGGTGTTATGCTGCAACCGGCGGTCGCGGCGGTGTTTATGTCCCTCTCAACCGTGATTGTCGCATTTAACGCCATGCTCCTGCGCCGCAAACCGATATGAATATTCTAACGCAACTACTCTAGAAATTATGAAAAACACATTACTTATAGGGGGAGCTGTCATCGCACTTCTTGTTGTCGGCGTCTGGTGGTCGCAGGGTATGCAAGCGAGTGACTCCGACGTTATCTCTCGAAACGGTATTCATTGGCACCCGACACTTGCCATCTACACCAAGGGCGTACAGCAAGAAATTCCGGCCAACATCGGCGTCGGCCTGCAGTATGAAGGTATGCCGACGTATGATTCCGGCATGCGCATGAGCGCGATACATACTCACGACGACATGCCCGTCGTTCACTTGGAATTTTCCGGAACCGTTCGCGAGAACGACCTCAAGCTCGGAAACTTCTTTCGCATCTGGGGAAAGGATATGAGCTCATTCGGCTCCAACATGCGCATGATGGTGAATGGCGTCCCGAACACGGAGTTCGAGCAGTACATTATGAGAGACGGAAATATAATAGAATTGAGGTATGACTAATACAAACACATTGGGATTGCTAGCGCTGGCGCTCGTCGCGGGTATCGGGGTTGGATACGCTCTTTGGGGTACTCAAGCGAGTGCGCCGATAGGGACACACATGATGTCGGGCGGCTACTCGATGGATCAAAACATCGACCAGCACTTTATCGTTCAGATGATCCCGCATCACGACGGCGCCATTGCTATGGCAAAAATCGCTTTGGAACGCTCAAAGAGACCTGAAATGATTACACTTGCGAACAACATCATCGAGGCGCAGGAGAAAGAAATAGCCGATATGCGGAGCTGGTACCGATCGTGGTATGGAACTACCCTACCAGCTACCATCGGCGACGGGATGATGGGGATGCCTATGGGCGGAATGACGGGAAGTCCGGACACTCTTAAATCCGTAGCCGCGGCGGATTTCGACCGTGAGTTCATAAACGAGATGATTCCTCACCACGAAATGGCAGTCATGATGGCACAAATGCTTGCGGCAGGGACCGGCCGACCAGAAATGAAACAGCTTGCGAGCGACATCATCGCCTCGCAATCAAGCGAGATAGAAACGATGCGCGGTTGGCTCAAGAGCTGGTACGGCAACTGACCAATTGCATGGGGAAAATGGTGTCAGGTACCTTTTGCATGATGACGTGGGCGCCAGGACATCGATCGGGCCGTTCCGCTTACCACGGGGCGGCCTTTTTCATGAGGTTGCTTCGCGTCCTCCACGCTGTTGGAATTGCCGCAAAGAGCACGAAGACAGTGTTGTGGAACTCTCGACACTTGTCGCGGGCGTGAGGTATGCTTATGGCGTGAGGCTTAGGAAAAAATGGAGAAAAAGAGGCATCTTTTTAATGACGGCTTTTATTGTTGCAATACCTCTCTTCTTCCTTTCATTTTTTCAGCCCTACATTGCTTTAAAAATCGAAGACTCGTACGCCGCGGCAGTCACAGCCGTCAAAAAGGTGCAGAAAAAAATAATACCAACAAAAACAGTAACAGGGGCAAGCACTTCAACGCCGTCTGCCAAAGTCTCAACATCGTCTGTATCCGTAAAACCCGCATCCTCATCGAGCACCGTTTCTACCAGTACTTCCATCACTACCCTGAAAACTGCGTCTGCGCGCGATACAACGGCACCGATACGCTCAAACGGCTCTCCGTCAAAGACATTCCCCCAATCCGCAATTCCATTGTACGTCACAGTTTCCTTGACGACCAACGAGTCGTCCCATTGTTATTGGTCGAACACGCCCGGTACGCCCTTTAACTCAATGAGTAATTCGTTTACAATAACCAACGGCACGAGACATTCATTGAGGGCGTGGATCCAAGGGACGGGTGATTTTTCTTATTTTGTGCGCTGCCGCGACGGAAGTCTCAATGTTAATACCTCTGATTACCCGATACTCTTTTCTACGGAGTATCGGGTGACGGGAAGGGATCCATACATGCCGCGCGTTTTCATGAGCTCACCGACGAATAACGACACTTTTACAGAAGGAATCCTCATGCTCTCGGCGGCCGCGACAGATAACATCGGTATATCGACCGTCCGATTTTTCCTCAACGGGGAGGACCTCGACGCGGAGGATGTCACCCCGCCTTACGGGGTCGGCCTCGTACTCGGACCCGGCGTCTATACGGCATTTGCGGTCGCGAGCGACATGGACGGCAACAGGGCAACATCTACAAAGGTAAATTTTGTCGTAACTGTAAAGAAAAAAGCACAATAGAGACCTGTGTATAACTCCGCTAGCTAAAAAAATGAGTGGGATAATAGAGTTACTCTCTTTATGTTTGCACAGTTAAATGTACCCACTAAGCGTATAGTCATAGGCGTGCTTTCGCTGGCGGTTCTTCTTGCAGCATGGATGCTTGTAGCCGCATTTACACGGAATAATGCGAGTACCGAACAAGAGCGAGTTGCCCAGAAAGCGGGGGCGGATGCGGCAAAGTCCGAGAACCCGTTTCAGGCGGAAAACCCGCTCTCGGGAGTTGAAGCAAATCCGTTTGAAAAAACCAAAAAAGTGCTTAACCCCTTTGAGTAATAGTATGTCGAGCACTAGTACGCGAAAAGTATCAACACTCGGAGTAGCGATGTTTCTTGTCGCAGGGACCGTATTTGCGCAAACCGGTCCTTCACAAGAGTCAATGGACGCCGCGCTCAAAGACTTGAGCGAATTGTATGGCTCCCCTGTGGTGCGTGTAGAGCAGGCTAAGGCTATTTGCAATCAAGAGCAGTACGTCATTGAGTGTGCGGGTATAGGCAAAAAGCACGGGTTATACCAGGGCGAGCGTATCAAACAGGTAGACTCGCTTCTTGCCGAAATAAAGGGAAAAACACTTGAGTCGCTCAAAGCGTGCGGGGATGTCGATTGTCTCGTCGAAGTCGCAACGACGCTGGCGAAGCAGCTTGCAGAAGACAATCCGCAGCTTGCGCGCGCCCTTGACCTGACTCCACAAAAGGTACAGGAAAAGCGCACTATCGTTGAAGCGGCAAGATCGGTCGGCGTTGATATCGAGGAGTGCCAGTCCATGGATCCGGATAATGCCTCCCTCGAACTTTTGCGCGCCTGCGCAAAGCTTGCAAAGCACAAGAATGTGCAGAAATACATTCCTACGGAAGACCGGGAAAAAACAGAGAAGTCGGACAATATGATTGCCTTCAAAGAAGCGCTCGCGAAAGGCGAATTTTCGTGCGGTGATGGAACGATAGAAGGTTGCGGCGCGTTCTGCCTTAATCCGTCCGCCGAGGCACGCGGCGCTGGAGTCTCGGCAATCCCGCCGATATGCAGCCAGATTGCAACTCGCTTTTTCGGTCCGGAGGGACAGGGCGAGCTTCAACGTGCTTACGAGAACGTGCGGGAAACGGTTAATATCGCGAGGGAACGCTTCTTGCCGCCGAGTGAGCGGCGCGGGGCAACGAGTACACAGCGTATGGTGTGTCCCGATGTTTCGCATACTCAATGTCCTGTCGGCGAATACCGTCAGGAGTCAAGAAACGAGTCCGGATGTTTCATTGAGGGAGAGTGCATTCCTATCAATACTAAAACACAAAGAGAGGAATCCGACGGGCGCTTTATATGCCCGGCGCTTCCGACTCTCAACGAATGCGCGGAGGGCGAAGAAAAAATAATCTCCTTCTCATCGCCCGAATGCGGCACATACTATTCATGCGTTCCCGGTTCCTCAAGGCAACCGGATGCTACATACCCCTACACATTCCAAAGTGGCAGAGTGGTAACCGCGTTCGAAGAAACGCGCATGTACTGTTATGAATCCGGCTTTGGAGGTGCCACGGAGCGCGGCGATAAGAATGAATGCGAACAGATGTTTCATTTCTCAATTCCCGATATGCCGCCAGAAAAGCAAGGGTGCAGCAGATACGGCGCCGACTGGAAAGCGGTGGATGAAAGCGGTAACTGTTTCGACCAAGCCGGTACGCAGTATCTAGGGCCAAACGGCGTACTTAGACAGTGCGCGGAGCGGCCGATTTTCGGGTGTAACGCCTACAATACTACGAGACCGGAGCCACCGGGTGGACAGAGAGAACAGGTGTGGAACAGCCGGGGTCTGCGCTCGTGGGTACTGGCCGGCGCGTCTTCCGCGAAAATTGAAACACTGAAGTCGGCGTGCGCAAACACGCCGTCCGGAGCCAATATATGGATGCCAGAAGCGGGAAACCAGTCAAGCGAAAATTTCGGCATGCCGGATCCGGATAAGTGCAGGCGAGCAGCTGCGTGTACGACGTCACAGTATTTTGATGGCGCATCATGTGTGAGCGGCACTACCCCACCAGACACAATAACTTCCGGCAGCTGCTCCGCTACCCTCATAGGGCTTCTCGGAGATGGATGCCACACCATGGGCAACGCATGGTTTAACAGCGAGATGACGAGTTATGTGATGCCGGGAACGCAGACAGTAAAAAGTTGCACCGCTGACTACATCTCCGGCTGCACCTCCTGGTCGAACACGCAGTCATGTCCGACGGACCAGTATTGGAACAGCAACACCAATGCATGTGTAAGCTCAACTGCGGGCGGCGGGAGTATACAGAGGTGTTTCTATCCGAACGCAACAAAAAATGGCGCATCTGTCGGCTACACGGTGTGGTGCGAATCCGATTATGTCAACTGCCACGAGGGCAGCCCCTCTGGTACATCAGTAAGCACGAGCGGACTTTCTCTTGGAGCTCCTTCAAGCTGTGAAAGCGGATGGTCGTCTGGCGGTGGTAGTTCCTCTTGTCCATCGGGTCAGTACTGGAGTGGCACACGTTGCCTCCCATCAGACAACACGGTAACCGGTAGCTGTTCGAGCGAACTTACAAGCATGCTTGGTAGCGGATGCCACACCATGGGCAACGCATGGTTTAACAGCGAGATGACGAGTTATGTGATGCCGGGAACGCAGACAGTAAAAAGTTGCACCGCTGACTACATCTCCGGCTGTTCCGGCGGCTCAACCGGCGGCACTACCGGGAGCGACAATTACGGCTCCTGCGGCTCATATGCAAGCCAATCTTCGTGCACCAGCGCACCAAACTGCTCCTGGTATTCCGGTTCCAGCCCCTCGGATAGCTCGTACTGTTACTATCAAAGTAGCGGTACATCTTCGTCCTGCCCGTCAGGACAATACTGGAATGGGAGCGCGTGCGTCTCATCTTCGGACGGAGATACGTCAAGCGCACAATCGGGATGTGCCTCTGCCGGAGGAACATGGGATAGCTCCGCCAATTACTGCCGTATGCCGAGCTCCTCATCATGCGGTTCGGGGCAATACTGGAATGGGAGCGCGTGCGTAAACACATCCACAACAGATTGTACTTCAGGACAATACTGGAATGGGAGCGCGTGCGTCTCATCTTCGGACGGAGATACGTCAAGCGCACAATCGGGATGTGCCTCTGCCGGAGGAACATGGGATAGCTCCGCCAATTACTGCCGTATGCCGA
>Ga0209542_10017645_pt1 | contig 11665 bp, 11 predicted proteins | sample RifCSPhighO2_01_FD_184028 | JGI IMG/M metagenome (GOLD analysis project Ga0209542, IMG submission 184028) | Soil microbial communities from Rifle, Colorado - Rifle CSP2_plank highO2_0.1 (SPAdes) (version 2) | ecosystem: Environmental > Terrestrial > Deep subsurface > Rock core/Sediment ...
TGAAGCCATTGCTGACATGTCACTATCGCAAACCTTAAATCGATCAATCGCCACCAGTTTAACAGTGATCATCACCTTAACTGCCTTGACGATCTTAGGAGGAGAAAGTATTCGCGGGTTTATCGTCACTCTCTTGGTCGGCATCGCCATCGGTACCTATTCTTCGATCTTCACTGCCACGCCACTACTGGTAGTTTGGCAAAATCGAGTCGGAAGGAGTTGACACCAAACCTAAAATCAAGTACAATAACCTCGATCGAAGTTACCCAATAACGCACCACGACATCAAGGAGGAACGAGAATGAATACCTGTGAACGTTGTGACGGGCGGATTGCTCTTATCCGCTTCCTGGTATTTGCTTGCATGACCTTTCTCGGCTTGTCCATCTACTTCGCCTACACACTTCGTGTGAAGGCAAGCGAGCGAGTAATTATGCGCTCGAACCTCATCGACAAGGAAACTAGGCTGTACGAGACGGAGAAACGATTGGCCCAAGCCGAACTTGCACTGTCCGTCCCCAAGCATCTGGCTGGACTGACCAAGGTTACCAACCGAGGCGTCACCGCCGAAGCCCTAAAAGACGGCAGAATTCGGGTTAGCCGTCTCGTCCCGACAAAGCAGCAAACTGCGACACGACCAAAATCCAACACTGCCTCTGGATGGGACGGCGACAAGGAATTTAATGAGGCGTTTCGTCATCTCTTTCTCCGAGAGTCGGAAACCAATCTCATCACTGGTCTGGCAATCTCCCCCAATAATCGCTGGCTAGCGAGTGCCGATGCGACGGGCCGCCTCGGGCTGTGGGACCTCAAGTCAGGAAGGTTCGTCAAGTACCTCTGGAGTCCGGGTGGATTCCGGGTACCGTGGCCGATCCACAGCATAGTTTTCACCAAGGATAGCCAAGCCCTCATTGCCTCTGGCACCTACGGTGGCGAGTCGGAGATCGACGCCATTTTGATTCCACCGGCGGCCGAGCACAACCCTAACCTAATCTTCGGCATCCACCTAAACGGGACGACTTTGACAGAGCTCGGTCAGATGGCCGAGATCGAGTTCAGGCGACGGTAACCATCATCAAACCAAACCAGCTTTCTAATGACCCGGGGCAACCCGGGTCATTTTTTTGTAAATCAATCAAGTCCACGCAATTAGGAGGTTAGATTAGTCGTTGTTTACATGGGTACCAGAAATCTTTTGGCATTGGACGATGCATGATCTATAAACAAATATTTCGATGCGTACTGGACATATTTGACGGTTAAGTTACTTTAACGGGGGAGATCACTAACACAAAACTTTATGGCAACTGTCTGACTAGGTGATTGCATAAGAGCTCTTGGTCTGTATATTTGTCTTAGTCGCACAATGTATATTATGCGTCAATGTACTCAAAAGTGGGGGAAAATCATCAAAAAATAGGTACTGGAGGAGTGCCTTGAAAAACACTAATTGTAGATATTGCGCCACCGCCCTCCCCTGAGGGTTAGTGGGGGAATAGAATAAATAAAAAAATCAAAATACAATTACCCACCCGAGAGGGGAGGAAGACTAACTAATCTCATCTAACGGGGTTAAATCTTGATCAAAATCACTTTTAACCGGTTCGTTCTCTGCTCCAGTTGGTGCCGTTATGCCCAGTTGTTCAATATCGTCCCAACTAATTAATTGATTTTTTTCGACTCCCCCTCCCCCACTCTGGACGATGGGCGTATCTGTTTCGGCTGAAATAACTTGGCTAGAATTAGTCGTATCACTCACCTCTTCCGCAAGTTGTGTTGAAGCTGGTTGAGACTCATATTTCTTTTCTGGTACTCCCCCGCTCTGCTGGGTTGGTGGAGAATATTCCTGTTGGAGTTCGGATTTAGATTCGTGATTCATAATTCGTGATTCGTGTTTTCTTACCTCCTCTTCTACCGCATACCACGGCCGGTCAAACCGATCTTTAATGATCTCGATCTTCAAATCTTCTGGAAACACTCTCTTAACTTGCTCTGGTCTCGGTAACGAATTTTCACTAACACTCCCCTCTTCTTGACTTCCTGTTCCAGTTTCGTGATTCGTGATTCGTGATTCGTGATTTTTTTCTTCGCTCTCCCCGACTTTAGGATTTTGGGTTAAGCTTGTTTGTTGAGGGCTAGTTCTCGGGGATTGTCCACTACTATTCGAGGGGTCAGACAAATTGATCGGGCTTGACCACTCGGTGATATAATCCTCAACTTCTTCAACTGGCCGCGTATACACGAGTCGGCTATTGGCGATAATTTGATCAACCAAGTTAGTCTTCTCAACTTTTGGTGGCAGAGTGCCAGCCGAAAACGCTGGTACCGTCACCCCGTCAATGGCCATTTTTAGATAGATCTGATAATTATCCAGATTTACTAAATCGTTGGCATCAAAAACAGGTTCAAATTCTTTGACTAAGACATTAGCATCTTGAGCTCCAACCCGAAAACTGATCATCGTGCCGACATTACCGAACACAGCATTAGCAACATTTTCCGGCATCTGGGCGGTATACTGATTGGCCATCGCCAAATTGAGCCGGTACTTACGAGCTTCTGACAAAATAGTAGCAAACGACTCAGTCGCAAAATTCTGAAACTCATCAACATACAAATAGAAATCGCGTCGTTGGTCCTCCTCAACATCGACTCGACCCATCGCCGCCAATTGGATTTTGGTGATTAACATCGAACCGAGCAAGGCCGAGTTATCCTCACCAATTTTGCCGATCGATAAGTCCGCCAGTAATATTTTTCCTTCATCCATAACAGAACGAATATCAACGGTTGATTTCGGTTGGCCGATGATATTACGGATGGTTGAAGCTGAGAGGAACTGACCAACTTTGTTTTGAATTGGCGCGATCGCTTCGGTCCGGAATTTCGGCTCGTATTTTTCATATTCATTCAGGAAGAAATCGCGGATAACTGGGTCTTTCACTTCGTTTAGAACCATGCGTCGATAGGCATTATCGGTTAGGAGTCGCATAATGCCCATAAAGGTGGAGTTAGGATATTCCAATAGCGCCAAAATGACATTACGTAAAATATACTCTAGCCGCGGCCCCCAAGAGACTTCACCGAAGATTTTTTCCAAAATACCGACTACTCCAGATGCAACGATATTTTTCTGTTCGGGGTTAACATTTTCAAGTAGGTTAAATCCGATCGGAAAATCACGATCGGCGGGATTAAAGTAAATCACATCGTGAAGGCGATTCTCGGGAATAAACTCCAAGACGTGCGCGATTAATGATCCGTGGGGATCAACCACCGCCATCCCTCGACCTTCATTAATATCGTCAATAATCATATTCTCCATTAGCGTTGATTTGCCAGTGCCAGTTTTACCGATGATATAAGTATGGAGACGACGGTCTTTTTTCTTTATCCCAAACTTTTTGACTTGACTGCGAAAATTGGTCTGGGCAAAAACCGTTAATTCATCCGCCGGCACTTCGCCCATTATTGGCAAGTTGGCTGGTGGTTCGCCCTTTTTTGAACCCGCCCAAGCTATGGTTGGGGTAGCTACGGTCAGGGATGGGTAGTGATAGATCGAGGCTAATTCAGTGATATTAAAAATCATTGAGCTTTCGCCAAAAGTTCTCGTCGTAAAGAGTTGATGGGCTTCAAAATCGGAGGAGATATTTTTGGCGACAAAAGAATTGAGGTTGAGAGTATTAAACTGTTTGAAGGCACCGATAATTTGCTCGATTTTGGCCCGAGCCGAATAATCATCACTCGCGGCCGCCAAAATCCGTATATTGGTGGCGAAACCTAACTTAGTGATCTTCTCTTCGATGGCTTTGATGGCCGCTGACTCGGGGGTATCTTTGTCGTCTTTTTTCTTCTCGTCTTTCTTTTTTTCTTCGGCCGGTGGACCAAGAACGGATTGTTTACCCAGCTCAAGCGCCATTGTTTTGAACTCGCTTTTAGCCAATTGCCAGAGACTAGAGGGTTTAAAGGGTTCTTTAATTTTTTTGATTTCGCTTTTGCCTAAATCCTGCCAGTCGTCATCTACTGGCCGAATTAGAACCTGCAACCACACTTCTTCAGACTCGGTCATAGAACTGATGGCGCCGGTAATTGAGGAGAGCGGGTCAACTTCGAAACTCTGAAAGGTCTTAATTGGATAAGCGGTTGGCTTTTTCAGCTCAAGTTCAGTCGTGGCGATACCAAGCGGGATATGCTTGGGAAGTCGCTTACCAGCGACTATAGACTTACCTTCTTTAATGTGGGTATAATCTTCATCTGGCACAATCTCTCTGATTTCAACCGTCGGGTATTGGGAAAATATTTGGCTGGAAACAAAATCGCGTAGCTCTGTCGGCACAAAGACATAAAAATTGATCGAATTATTTCTCGCCACGATTTCAAAGCTGATGTGAAGTTGATCGCTGGCATTGGTGCGAAAAATACCGTGCAGGGCGGCGAACATCTGTTCGGCGGCTTGAGGAGTTCGGTCATTATTTTTGGGCACGGAAACACAAAGCAAGGTCGAAACAACCGATTCTTCCCAGTTAATCTTTTTCCGAATCACCGCCGCTCGTTGCCATAGCACCAAGGCCCCAAGCAGGAGGAGACCAGTAAATATTAGATTTATTATCGAGGTGTTCATGGGGTTAGGGCTGGTGTGACGGGTTTGAATTCAATCGGTGGTTTAGTATATTTTACTCTCGTGGCCTGCTTTAGCCAAGCTGACATCTGCCCTGAACCCGCGTTTGGGCTCTTGACACCCGAAAGCGAAAACGGCTTGGTCGGTGTTAAGTCAATTAGAAGTCGAACGTAGGCCTGAAATCGATCAAGATTAGTTAAGTCCTCTGCTGTTAAGCCCGGCATCTCTTTAACTAAGTACTCACCGTCCTCGGCTCCAATCCGGTAGGAAATGAGAGTGCCAACATTACCGATAACGGCATCGCGAATATGCTCGGTTAATTGGGCAAAATATTGATTAGTGATATTGAGGTTGAGGCGATATTTTCGAGCTTCAGCCAGAATGGTTGCAAAGGTATCGGTGGTGAAGTTTTGAAATTCATCTACATAAAGATAGAAGTCGCGCCGCTGATCTTCGGGGATATCAGCCCGACTAAAGGCCGCCACCTGAATCTTGGATACTAGTATTAAGCCGAGCAAATTAGAGTTGATCTCGCCAATTTTACCCTTAGCTAGATTAACAAATAAAATTTTACCGGAATCCATGATTTTTCGCAGATCAAATGAGCTCTTCGTTTGACCGATAATATTGCGCATTAAGTCATTGGTCATAAACCGCCCAAACTTTGAAATGAAATAATTATACATCTCTGACTTATGGAAATCAGCCGTTTTTGCCAATTGTTGTTCCCAGAATGCCTTAACGACTGGATCGGTAACATAGGAAACCGACTGTTCGCGAAAACTATCATCGGTAAACAATCGGGGCAGATCAATTAAACTGCCGCCTTCGGGGCGACTCATGACAGTCAGAGCGGCGTTACGGGCCCAGTGTTCCCACTGCGGGCCAACGATACCAGTTCGGTTCGGGTCAAATAATTTATAGAATATCTCAATCACCTCTTGGATTAGGAAGTCTTTCTCTTCTGGTTTGGTATATTCCAATAGATTTAACCCGATTGGAAATCGAGTGTCGGAGGGATCGAATAGAATAACATCGTTAGCTCGATGAGTGGGGACTTTTTTTAGGAGAGATTCAATCGCATCGCCCAACGGATCAATAAAACACAACCCCTTACCGTTATACATATCCTGTTCGATCATCGTTTCAAAAAGAGTGGTTTTGCCGGTACCAGTTTTTCCAATCATAAAGATATGGCGACGGCGATCTTCGTCCTGAAGCCGAATTAAATTCTTCTCACCTCGATAGTTGCTCTCACCGATCACGACCCCCTCTTTCGGTAAGTTTGATGGTGCCGGCAGTTGCTTGGCTAAGACCCATTTCAAGCCCGGCGTATCGGTGTGGCGGTTGGGAAGGTGGTAGATACTGGCCAATTCCTCAACATTCAGAATCATCTTTGGAGCGCCGGAGAACAAGCGAAGTAAGAAATCTCGGGAAATACGATTTGGTCTGACTTGACGATATTTCAGACTATTCAACTGAGGTGAGTAATATTGGGCAAAAGCGCTAATGATGGCTTTGGTATTTTGCTCGGCCGCAGCAGGCGTATCACCAGTAGCAATAACCCGAATTATCGCTTCAAAACCAGTTTTATTACTTTTCTCTTGGAGAGCTTTCAGCAATTCTTCTTGGGCTGGTGAGCGTTGTTTATTGAGTGACGCTTCGGCCGGTTTCGGTGGCTTTAGTACTTCGCCTAAGACGCCAACCAATCTTGAGGTGCTGGATCGGTTAATTAGATGGGTTTGGTTATTGATAACGTGTCCGCTCGCAATGCTGGTATGGAGTCGCCAGTTATCGCTCATTGGTCGGATGAGCATTTGAATGGCGGCGGTGCCCGATCCTTGCAACTTTGTCATCGCCGTTGTCAGAGTACTTAACGGATCGGCCTCTAGGTACTGGTAGGTTTTGAGCGGTAGAACAAAGTTTTTACCCTGTTCAAAGACGACGCCCGAGACATTTGATTGTTCGGTCGTAAATATCTTCGGTGGGGCGCCCAAAGTTAGTTGGGCGTTAGGAAAGAAGCTGTGAACTTGTCGTTCAACAATGGTTTTAATCCGTTTCGGACCTACGATCCCAAAAGTTATCACCCCGTCGACCGAATAGATTTCAAAGCTGACGTGAGCGGGGGTACTAAAAAGCCAATCAATAAAGTGTCGTTGATGAATAATTGTCGTTAGAGCCGAATAAAACTGCTCCATCGGGGCGATCATCCCCTTAAAATCTTTGACTGGTTCGTTGGCGGCGTGAGGATCGTTGGTCGCTTCTTTCGGTAATGAGACCAATAGGCAAACTAAAGAATTAACGTCACCGAGCGTATCCTTTTTTTGCCAATAACGAAAAAACCACTTTAACCCCAGCGGAATGACAACGATAACTACTAATATGATGTATATGAGATAGGTTGGGATGAAATCACTCATTTACGATTGATTGTTGATTTCTCGCTCAAAGACACCGTCCATCATCTGCTGGATTTCAGTTGGATCCCCCTCTGGGATCGCCTTAAAATCAATGGATTGGTGTGGTTTAACCTCGGGCTGTGTCTCACTACTCCTAGCTTCGGTTGGGTGGGTGGTGGATGAAGTTTCGGGTATTACAACATTTGAATTTTCAGTCTCCAAAAGACCGGGCTCCTTGGTATAGTTAGGTACCCTCTCCGATTTTGGCTCTGACTCTGGAAAATGTAGTCCTGTTACCCTCTCCCCCATTAATTTAATATACCAGAAGAAAAGAAATTAAGTGAGGTATGATCGGTAACAGGCGGAAAAACTGTTGTCTTCGATCAAAATCCGAAGCTATCGAACTAACTCGAAGTTGAAAAACCCTTCGAATTATCCTAGTGATATTTTTCGTGGCACAATTATTCCCTATGATTCTTGACTAAATAAACATAAAGTACTATACTTCATTAGGTATTTAGCAAAATACGAGAAAACGGAGGGTTGAATGAGTCTGCCGAGACATATGATGGCGAATGCCTGTGAGTATTCCCAGGAACGATTCGAAAACTTCGAAGAGTACGATATATTCTTCGCCGAGAGGGAGGACGCAGACAATTACTTCGGGAATTGCATTACTGGAGCAGGATTTTTCAATGTCCGGTTCCCGAAAACTAACGTTCGCGAGCTCACACCCGAAGAGATCGCGAAGTACCAGGATTTGCCCTTGGCAATCAATAGTACGCCCATAGGAAATCTTAAGTTGATCCTCTAGCGAAGAACTCACACCAACACACTACGGGCGGCGCGGATTTCGCGCCGCCCATTCTTTTACCCTAAATTTTATTTACAGAAAATACTGCTGATATTTTTTAGCAAAGTTATCGTCAGTAATGCTCTGCCTGATTTCGTTAACTAGCCTAAATAACACCGTCAAGTTATGGATCGAAAGTAATCGTCCGGCTAACGATTCGCCGATCATATACAGATGGCGAAGATATGCCCGGTTAAAACTACGACACGCCAGGCACTGACAGGTTGGATCTAGTGCCGAGGTATCACTAGCAAAGCTGCTACGAGATAGCGAAAACTGCCCAAAATCATTAGTCCAAAAAGTGCCGTGGCGAGCTAAGCGAGTTGGCAAAACGCAGTCAAACATATCCATACCCAGATGAATCATCCGAATTAGGTCGATCGGCTCACCCACACCCATCAGATAATGCGGCCGCTTTGGGTCAATTTGATTGGCAATATAATCAACGCTCTTCATCATATTGGCCTTTCCTTCACCAACAGACACCCCGCCGATAGCGATGCCGTCAAACGGCAGGTCCTGGATACTTTTCAGTGATAGCTCTCGGAGTTCTCGATCAACTCCACCCTGCACAATCCCAAATATCCCTTTACAACTTAACTCTGAAGGACAGTCCTTCAGAGTTAAGTTGTGTGATTGTTGCCAGTGGTCAATCGATCGTTTCGCCCAATCCCCTGTTCTTTCGACTGCCATTCGTAGGCGATTTTCAGTCGCAGGAAATGGCGCACAATCATCCAAAACCATGGCGATATCACTGCCTAAGTTGTTTTGGATGTCCAAGACATTTTCCGGTGTAAAAAATAGCGCTGTGCCGTCAAGGTGCGATCTAAACTTGACGCCTTCATCGGTTATTTTTGCTAGGTTCTTACCTGAACGGGCCAACGAGTAAGCTTGATAACCACCAGAATCGGTCAGGATCGGCCCCGGCCAGTTCATCCAGCAGTGCAGTCCGCCAAATTCCTTTATCTTCTGGTCACCGGGGCGGATATGTAGATGGTACGTATTACCTAAAATTATTTCCGCCCCTAACTCCGACACTTCATTGGGCAGAAGCGTTTTAACAGCCCCGCTGGTAGCTAACGGCATAAAGACCGGTGTTTGAATATTGCCGTGCGGCGTGGTTAATATCCCCGTTCGAGCCAGAGATTTTTTACTTAAGTGCTGAACCGAAAAATGCATGTCCTGTTCCCTATTCCTAATTCTGAAGTTTCTCAGCCGGTTGAAGGCGCATTACCTCAACCAACTTCTCATCGGCAAAGACTAATCGATAAACATCGGCTGGATCACAGCGAACATTTCGATATTCGATATGGAGAAATTCAGCCACGATATAGCCGATAATATATTGGTGCGTTACCGCCACCGCCTGTTCACCTCGGTGTTCTCGTAGAATAGTTTCGAAAATTGATTCTCCCCTCTCCCCCACTTCTTGACGGACTTTTGGTTCAGATGAGTAAACTTCAACTAACGCCTCGGAAGATTCGATCGGCGGCGATGGCACAATTTCTTGCTGAATCAATTTGGCTGTTTCCTGACAGCGATCGAGTGGGCTCGAGTAGATTACCGAGGGAGAAAATTGGTCTAAAAAACGACCGACTGCTATTGATTGTTTGCGTCCATAATCCGTTAATCGTCGTTGTTTGTCTGTCCCTTTATCTCGACTGTAAGACGAATTGGTTTCTCCGTGTCGCACCATAAAAATGATGGTTTGCAATTTTTCAGTCATTGACCATATCTTACTAAAGATATGGTTTAACTACTAGATTATTCGCTCAAAGGATGGTACTATGTCGTGGATTAGCTGTGTACATTAGTCGAATTGAATGGGGAGGTTTCTATGGACGAGCGTAGTCGAGTCGCTTTGGTGGATGACTTTACCGAAAAAGTCCGCCAGGGTCGGCAACTTCAGCGTGAACACCGACCATATGAATTGCCGATGCTGGCTCACAACGCCCTTTGGCAATTGTGCCGACTCATTCGTAAGGGTGGGTTGGTGAGCCAATTTATCCAAAACCAACGGCTCATCGTAGGTCAAACGTCAGAGGGCACCCGCAACTACATCGCAATCGGACGATACGAAAGATGGCAGCTGGGAATGGATCTCTGGGGGAGATTCTACCTGGTTCGCAAGCGTCTTTGGCCGTGGGAATCGGTGCTGACCTTGGTCTGTGATCCGGACAATGATCAAAAAACGTCAGTCTTGATTTCTTCAAGGTCGGAAAAGCAAATCTGGAGGCTGTTTGAGGCCGTTGTCGATGGCTTGACACCCATTCGGGACAAACTTCTCGCCGAAAATGACCTGTCCGTCTCCGCTGGCTAGCCCATTCTGGGTTAGCCAGCTTTTTAATTAGTACGCAACGAGCTACTCAATCTCTTTCGTCGTGTCTAAAACTTGGGAGTGTTCGTTGTCCTGACAATCGCACTCCTTCATCATTTGACCCATCAACTCACAACCCTCTGTATCACAAGCCTTCGGATCATTTGATCTTCCACCACAACCACCGGCACAAGCGTAATGTTTATCCATAATTATCCTCTCTTCTTAATCAATCTTAATTAGTTCTACCGTTAGAATCAACAAAAAAGCATCACCCCTACAGGTTAAGGACAATCCTCTACCTGTAACAGCGAACCTGAAGGCCTGCCCGCAACGCCTTGGCTTGCATGGCGGGCGGGACTGTCCTTTAGGTTGGGGTGGGTGGTGGATTGACAGAATTGGGTTTTAATGATATGGTTGAAGCCAACTAACGCTGTGTTGGTTGGCTCTTAGGAGGGAAAGTATGAGCCCTTTAGTGATTCAGCTTCAAGATTCCGTCGAGTACAAACATTTTCTCGAGGCAAAGGGAGAAAATAATCTGGATGACGGAATTCGGCTCGATGGGGCCACTAATTTCATTCAGACGAAGATCCGGATGCTTTCCCCTGAAGAACGGGAGTATTGCCTGAAGGACAAAGACATCGCTCCCTACCTCAATCCGTGACCATGTAGCCATAAAGTTGCTTAAAGTACCCTCTAGCCACCACCCAAAAACCGCCCATTCTGGGCGGTTTTTGCTTTTTTCCTTCCTTGACGTAAGAGCTTGATAGTAATATACGTCACTTCAATTCTACGGTAGCGCCGGCTTCTTCAAGTTTCTTTTTGGCTTCTTCGGCATCGGCCTTTTTCATTACACCAAGTTCCTTGGGTGCGGCATCAACCAGATCCTTGGCTTCTTTCAGGCCCAAGTCTTGCTTGATCTCACGAACAGCTTTAATAACAGCTATCTTTTGATCTCCGGCGGCGGTCAAAACAACATTATATTCAGATTTCTCTTCTTCGGCTTCAGTTGCTCCAGCACCAGCTCCACCCGCGCTCGGAGCGCCAGCGGCCATCATCGGCATCGCTGTCACACCAAACTTCTCTTCAACCGCCTTAACTAATTCACTTAATTCCATCACCGACAATTCAGAGATAGTATCAATTAACTTGTCTGTTTTATCACTCATATTTTTCTCCTTTTTTAGATTATGGGTTTAAACCCATAATTGTCTTACTTACTTTCATTTTTAACCTCCTCCGATTCCCCGACTTCATTGATCGATTCCTCGCCCGATGATTCGACCGCTACTTCAGGGATGGGTTCGGTCGGTGTTACTACTATTTCGGTTGGCGCTTCGTCCTTTGAAGCGTCAACTGCTGGTAGCGGTTGGGTCGAATTAACTGCTTCGATAACATATGCTAATTTCTGAATCGGGAAGTTTAGAGTATATGCTAATCCTCCAATCAATCCGTGTAATCGACCGACCAACTGGGCC
>Ga0209542_10017647_pt1 | contig 11665 bp, 16 predicted proteins | sample RifCSPhighO2_01_FD_184028 | JGI IMG/M metagenome (GOLD analysis project Ga0209542, IMG submission 184028) | Soil microbial communities from Rifle, Colorado - Rifle CSP2_plank highO2_0.1 (SPAdes) (version 2) | ecosystem: Environmental > Terrestrial > Deep subsurface > Rock core/Sediment ...
TAACTCCTCCCGAAATTTCCGGACCCTGTCCCGAATCCGTGGGAATTTTGGCAACTTTAGATTTTATTTCTTCCAAACTGTCTGTCAAATTTATATACGAGCCCTCAACAGTTTTGCTCATCTTTCCTTCACCTGTCAAAGACGGAACATATTCACCATTTGTTGCAAACCTCTTTGGTTCTGGAAAATCTGTTCCATAGTCCTGGTTCATTCGTCTTGCAATCTCCCGAGCAACTTCAAGATGCGGCTCCTGATCGATTCCAACAGGGACTGCCTCAGCTTTGTAGATTAAAATGTCAGCCGCCATTAGAACCGGATAATTTAAGAGTGCCATTGTCGAATGCTGCGGATATTGCTTTACTTTCTCTTTGAAAGTCGGCAAATGCTGCATCTTGGCAATAGTCGTTATAGACGAGAGTAAAAAGGCAAGCTCGAAATGCTCGGGAATTTCGGACTGCTGGAAGATAACGCTTTTCTCAGGATCAAGGCCTGCTGCCAAATAGTCAATGATTACCTCTCGTCTCGCACGTCGGAGTTCCTCGACATTGTATGGCGTTGTAATCGTATGCACATCCGCCACCATATAGAAGGTTTCATATTCGGGGTCATTTTGAAGCTCAAGCATACCTTTCACCGCCCCAAGATAATTCCCCAAATGCAAACGTCCGGTTGCCCGGATACCCGAGAGAACTCTTTTTTTCATATTCGAATTCCTCCCTGCTTGGCTCGCCGAAGTTCTGAACGAAGGCGGCTTGCTCTAATTCCTGACAATACTCTCTTCATAATGCTTTACATTATACCATTGACTTGACTTATATTAAATTGTTGGTACGCTTAAACAATGTCGGAACTTAATAACTCACAGCTTAAACAGTTAGCTGAGTTCTTGTCGAATTTAGCATTATTATTCTTTGCGGGTTCGATTATTACTCCACTTTTTACTGAATTTAACCGGCCGGATCCGTTCACTATTGTTTCGGGGTTTATTTCAACTCTGGCATTCCTAACCGCCTCTATGATAATATTAAGAGGGGTAAAAAAAGATGATTGACTTAAGTTGGGCACAAACTTTTTATTTAGTTCTGACAATTTCTATACTCGCTATTGCTATTATGTTGTATCCAACATTTAGCCAGCGAACTAAGAGAGCTAGGAAAAAATGATTAACCTAGATTGGCTTAAGACTGTTTATATAATAGGAGCTATTCTACTTTTAATTATCGCTATTGCTGTTTACCCTACTCTTCGCGAGAAAGCCAAAAAATCCCATAAAAAATAATCCTACTTTAAGGCTAGAACTTCTCTTTTAAACTGCTCGCCGCGGTCTTTGTAGTTCTTGAACATGTCAAATGAAGCACACGCAGGCGATAAAATAACTACATCTCCAATCTCAGCAACTTCTCTTGCTTTACGAACAATCTCTTCCATGTTCGAACATCCCTCAACATACTGGATACTGGATACTGGATACTGGATACTGGCCTTGATTCGCAGCCATTCCTCCCCTATTCCAATTATCGCCTTTATATTTTTTGCCTCGCGTAAAATGCGGCCAAGTTCTGTGAAATCCGAATTTTTACTCGAACCGCCTAAAATTAAAATCTCGGGGTCCTCAAAAGCCTCAATTGCGGCGATTGCCGTTTCAGGGATGGTTGAGAATGAATCATCATAATACCTAACACCCCCAAAAACCCTAACTAATTCAAGCCTATGCTCCAATCCCTTAAACTCTTTTAAAACCACTGCAATATTTGGAATCTCAACTCCTGCAAGATATGCCGCCATTGTCGCGGCACACGCATTTTCAAAGTTATGTTTTCCCGGAAGGAGAATATCAGCTGTCGGAATTAATTTCAGCTCAGCTCCATCAGGCTTAATGACAATAAAACCCTCACGAACATAACAACCGCGCTCATCACCCATTTCTCGACTTACGTTGTAAATCTGTGCCTCAGTATGAATATCGCTTTCGTTAGAAGCTGGGTAATCTCGATTCAGAATTGCGAAATCCGAGTGGGATTGAAACCTCAAAATATTCCTTTTTGCGTCCACGTACTCGGGGACATCCCGATGGTAGTCCAGATGTTCGCTTGTGACCATCAAAACCACCGCAATTTTAGGACTTTTAGTCAAGTCCTGTAATTGGAAGGATGACAGCTCTAGAACCACCCAGGAATCGGATTTTAAAGAGGCAAGAAACTCCAGAGGAGGCAATCCGATGTTTCCCCCCAAATACGCGTCTATCCCCTGCTTTTTTAGCATTTCATAAATTAGGGTTGATGTTGTCCCTTTGCCTTTTGTTCCTGTGACGCCAATTATTGGGGCCGGACACAAATCAAAAAATATTTTCGTAGCTGATGTTACTTCAATAGTCTCCTTTTTTATCTTCTCGAAAACTTGTGAAAGTGGACTTATCCCCGGAGAGCGCACAACACAATCAAATCCAGAAAAGCTCTCGGGATATTTATCAAACCAGAACTCTACTCTCTTTTCTTTTAAACGGCTTATTTGTTCGTGGTCGAATTTATCCTCTGATCTTACATCAAAAACTGACACCCGTGCCTTGTGCCCGAGCATAAAATTAACCGCACTCGCGCCTTCTGCCCCAAATCCCAAAACCGCAATTTTCTTGCCGTCAAAATCCATATTTGAATATTATAATACTTTTATTCAAAAGCGCGAACGTTTATGTTAAAATTAGGCTTGTGCCAGGGTAGCTTAGTGGTAGAGCACAAGATTCATATCCTTGCGGTCGAGAGTTCGATTCTCTCCCCTGGTACAAACTTGACCCCGCTACGAAGCTTACTTGCTCCCGTGGTCTACGTCCACGCGTCGCAAGAGCGCTCATACGGGGTCTGCGTCCGCCTTCGGCGGACTTGACAAAAAGCGATACTTTTTCTAGACTTATTTACAACGAATTTATTTTCTATGGAAACTTTGATAAGTGGCGCTTTCAGCTTTGTTGTATTTCATTTGGCAACTCGGCCTAGGTCCAAAATCAATAAGAAACTGCCCCGGGCAAAAGTTAAGAGATTTCAGCTTTTCCCGCGCTTCAATGTAGAAGCCAAAAACAGGATATTTCATGTCCACCATTGGATGGTTTTAGCACCTTTATACTTATTTGCCCAAACGATTGGAAAAGACCTTGGGATTTTACAATCTAACATTTTGCAGGGGTTTATGCTCGGAGGCATTGTTCAAGGTTTGATGTATGAAGACAGCTTTAAGTTTATACATCACAATCATGAATATCATAAAAAAATCAAAGCCTCCTCTTACCACGACTTCAAATTCCTCCGAAAACTATTCTAAAGGTGCGGCGGCTGGTTCCTGCCCGTCCTTTCAGATTTTTACGTTTGTCGTTTTTCACCTTTTCTAAGAACATTGTGTTCTACAATATGCATTGTGCCATCGACAAAAGTTTTTAGCACAAGGAAGAAAGGTAGGACGCCTATGAAAGAAGAACTAAAAATTATTGTGAGGTGCATTGGAATTATCCTGGCGTAAGGGTAAAACATCAGCGAGCCAATATTTCGTTTTTGGGTATCTCTCGGTTTGTTGTAAAAATAAGAAAAAAGATGGTTAATAAAAAAGAGCGAAGCAGTTAGAAAAATATACCTCAATCCAATAAAATCTGATCCATTTTCATAAGCTTTAGTGAACGTTCCTGTTAAAAGAAATATTAAATAGACGAAGTGGAAAAATCCATAATGAAATAAAAAGAAGAATGCGGCAAAAATTTTTGTGCCTTGCGTAGGTTGGGCGGGTTGGCCATTTATTTTAAATCCTTCGGTAGAAAATTCCCTTAACTGAAGTATCCTAATGAAATTAAAAAAGCCGATAGTGATACTCTGAAACCAGTAAACCCACATTATGGTGGATAAATTCCAGTTTTCTTTTGTTGCGAAGAAAATTGTTACAAGATTCGAAAGCAACAAAAACCACAAAGACGGGTCGCCAAATAGATTCCTTTGGGATTGATTATTTATAGACATAGTACATATTTAAGCTCTCCTTCGCGATCTACTTTAGCGGACTTTGTCCGCCGTAGCTCGCTTCGGCGAGCGAAGGCGGAGGAGGCGAGATTCGAACTCGCGTAAGCTTGCGCTTGCATCCTTTCCAAGGATGTGGAATGGACCACTATCCGACTCCTCCAGTTTTCATTTGAATTATAAAATAAGACTCAAGATTTTGCGAGCTTTTTAATTAGAGGCAAAGCTTCTTTGTAAGCGTCTTTATCGCCTTTGTAAGTCAGACGGTCCAAAACTTTATCCGAAGGTAGCCATTCGACATCTGCCATTTCAAAGTCATGTTTTGTAATATCGCCTCCAACATATTTCATGATAAAATAATAAACTGTTTTTTTGCGTTTTTCTCCCTCCCAAACATACCAATATGTAACCGGGATTATTTGTTTGACAATTTCTGCTTTTGCTCCCGTTTCTTCTCTCACCTCGCGAATCGCAGTTGCCTCTTTCTTTTCACCCTTAATGTGATCCTTGTCGCCAATTAATCCCTTTGGGAAAACCCAGCCTTTGTGTTGCGAATGCTGAGATACAAGGATATAGATTTTCGCATTCTCTTTCTTGTAAACAATGCCTCCTGCCGAAAATTCGAATTTCATAAATTTCTATGTGCCTCCCGTGGGTCGAATGGTTCGACTCCGCCGGCTACATTGCGCTTTCGGCGGGAGTCGAACCCGCATCAGAAGATCCGGAATCTCCCATTCTATCCGTTGAACTACGAAAGCAATTATACTAGTTCGTGTTTTTTAATAAAAGCTCGACCTGAACCTGACTTAAGATATTTTTCAAAATTAAAGGCGGTGTATTTGTTCGAAAAAGCGAAATAACAAATTAACTCGACAGGTAAACGATCTTTAGTGGCAGAAATTTGACCGTTGTCGTGTCTTTTTTTCCTATCTTTCAGACCGTCTGTGCAACCGATATAGGTCTTTTTGTCTGAGCACAAAAGAATATAAACATACCACATAACCAAGCCCGCTTTCGCTCGTCTTAGCGGACATTGTCTCGCCGTAGCCGAGCTATAGCGAGGCGAAGGCGGAGGGTACAGGATTCGAACCTGTGAAGGGATTGCTCCCTCGAGTTTTCGAAACTCGTGTAATTGGCCGCTATACGAACCCTCCATTTGCGCGCCCACCCAGAATCGAACTGGGATCAGCGGCTCCGCAAGCCGCTACTCTGTCCGTTAAGCTATAGGCGCATGCACTCGTATTTTAGTTTATTTGAGGCCTCGAAGCAAACAGTTTCTAGGACTTTTCAAGCGGAAAATTGTGGGCGAGCCACTCGGCGCTTTTTTCCATAAAAGTTGGATGGACATATTCTCTATATGGAAGATAACGAACTAAAATTTTCCTTACGTGGTCGCGAGTAATATCTCCAAGAGAAATCTTAAGTTCTCCCGGCAAAAAAGCCTGAGTTCTTATTATTAATACGTCTATCCCATCAATTACCTTAAAATAAAAATCATAAAGCTCTGACCAGATATAGAAATAGTCTTCGACTTTAATTCCCTCCGTTGTTATTTTGTAATGAAAATTATGCGGTGGGACGCTTGATAAAACAAGCGAAAGGAACGTCAAAGCAACCAGCACCATCATAAGCTCATATTGGCTGAAAAGAAAAAGGATTACCTCAAAAAGAAGCAAAAGAAGAAATACTGATAAGTAAAACTGTCTTCCTTTTTTTGAAAATGGCCTGCCGGGAGCACTCCAGGAGAGAAGAGTCCTCACATCAAAATCATGACTAACATCATGTGATTCATGGCGCGTTTGATCCTGGGTTTGTGAAGGAGAATCCATACTTTAATAATGCAACATTTCTTGCTTAAAAGCAAGAAAACAATTGACATGTAACAACTGACAATTGACCGAATCGAATTTGGTCACATGTTGCACGTTAAATGTCAAATGTGAGGCTTAGAGTTCTATAAGATTTGTACTTTCACCACTCTTAACATCCTTGAGGTATTGAAGGTACCTCTCAGTTGAAGAGAGTCTTTTGTGTCCTAGTGTCTTTGAGAGGAATACCATTGAAACACCGTTCTTAAGATGATGGGCAACAAAAGTGTGTCTTAAATCATTTATTTTTGCATTCTCTATTCCTGCTCTCTTGAAGTACCGTTCAATTGCATCCCTGATATTTCTTACTAAAAAGGGCCTCCCTGTTTTCGTCACAAAAAAGTGGTCATTTGAGCCTTCGGGTCTTGAGGCAAGATATCTCTTTAATGCCTCTTTTGCTCGCTTATTGAGCGGCACGGCCCTTTCAGGATGTCCTTCATTAGGTCTAACCTTGAGAACACTATCTGAGACATCCTCCATTCTGATATTAGCAAGCTCACCAATTCTAATTCCTGTTTGAAGCAGCACCTCAACAATTGCGTAAATTCTTGGATCTCCCGATGCAGAATCACGCAGCGCTCTATATTCAAGAGGTGATAAAACTCTTGGCGGGTTCAGTTCATATTTTGGATGTTTGACAAGAAGTGACGGATCATCGGTAATATACTCATTGATTTTAAGGAATCTATAGAAGGTTCTTGTGGAATTGAGCTTTCTTGAGACTGACTTAGGTGTATATCCGCGTGAATCCATTGAGGCAAGAAAGGCCTGAATATCATCGCTTGTTATCTCATGAATATTCTCGCGTTTTAACTCCTCAAGAAAGGAAATGAGTTGGTCAACATCCTTACCATATGCTAATATTGTAGCAGAGGCCTTGTTTTTGGATTTTAAAAACTCCTCAAAGCGAGCCTTAGCGTCTCTTATTCTTATTGGGTTCATGCTTTTATAAAGCCTATAATATCAATATGAAAGATGTTTGTCAACCCCGTTAGAAACGGTGAGAAAAAGAATTACAGTTAAATTCTTTTTCTGAGGTTGGAAAGTCTTGTGTTTCTAACGGGGTCAACCAATATTGTGAAAAAACTATTGCTTATAATCGCTATTATTATCTTGCTAATTGTGATCAAAAATAATGTGTCTAGCATTTTTAGAACTCTTGAAGATGAAAACACGGCCGAGAATCTTAAAGAAAGACTTGTTAGCGAACAGAGGAAGAACCAGTTCTTAAAAGAACATTTATTCTACGTTAAGACGGATCAATTTGTTGAGGAAGAAGCTCGCGAGAAGCTTCTGATGAGTAGGCATGGAGAATACGTAGTAATTGCTCCCACCGCGAGCCCACTCAACCAGGAAAAAATCGAAATTGACACGCGCCCCAACTGGCACAGGTGGCTAGATCTATTTTTCTAGTCTTTCTTTGTAGAGCTTGACGAATTCCGGCCATTGGGAGTGCATAGGCTCGGGTAATTTTTCGAATGTAAACCACTCCAGCCTCTCATGTTTCTTTGGGTCGCCATTTTTTACCTTTTTTGGATCTATTCGAACTTTAAAGTCAAGCACTATCCAGTGGGTTTTTCTTCTACGCTCGACCTTACGGTGAACATCGCGATATCCTAAAAATTCAGCTTCGATAACATCAGTGCAATATTCTTCCTTAATTTCGCGCGCGAGCGTCTTAAGAACCGGTTCTCCAAAATTCACTCCGCCGCCACCCGAATCCCATGTTTCATGTTCATCCCGAGCCTTGTTTGTGCGTTTTGAAAGAAGAAATCGACCATTTCCATCATGACAGAAGAAAACTACACAAACTCCAAGATGATCCACACCCTTTCTCATCGCATTTTAATTATATTCTCTAAATACAATCTCGAATTGCTTCTTATATGCCTCGAATGTAATTTTTGCTCGTTGAAACAAATCTCTCTGTCCAAGGATGCATTGGTGTGCAGAAAGACCTTCTGCAATATTTATTAGTAAGTTAAATTTGTGACCATATATTTCTGCTGTTACTTTGGCCGGATGGTATCTTACAGTCGAAGCAACTGCAAGGCCGGTTTTAACTGGAATTTTCATCCAATCAATATCAAGTTCATCTGCAATTACCGTAGATATAACACTGATACTGGCACCTGAATCAACTAAAGCATATGTCGGAAATTCGGATTTTTTATTTTTAAAAATAACAGGAACCATCGGCATTAACGCTGAGTTTGGAAATCCAGGGAGGGGAGCGTATTTAACAATCATTATTAACCTATAAAGTTAGAGTAAGAATATCCGGCCGGAAAGAAATATACTTTTTCCTTAATTGCTTTTGCTTTTTTCCTTGCCTCACTGAGCGTTTTACCCCATAGCAAGACTCTTGTGTGATCCGAGGATATCCCGACCCAACCATCTTTATGGCCTTTGAGGAGTTTTACAAAGTCAATTTTAGCCTGTTTTTTCATAAAACCATTATATCATCTTTCTGTTACAATGTTTAAAGAGAATATATGAATTTCAAAAGAAGAAGGGCAAAAAGCGTACGTGCTGGATGTCTTTTGTGTAAACCTCACAAAATAATGGGGAATAGTAATAGTGCAAAGACTATGCAGAGATTAAAAGCTGATGAATCATTTAGGCAACAAATCTACGTGATTTAGACTTGTTCACCTGAGCCTGTTTGTGGTGAGTTTATCGAACCATCGAAGGAGAATTAGAACTTTTTTCCTCACCCAAATCGATCTCGCATTTATACCGGGTTGACCTAGTCAAATTTTTTGAGCACACTTAAATACTCTTTGTTTAATCCGCCAAGTCTATAAATGACTACTTCATTTATTCCTTGCTTTTCTACAAACTCCAACTCTTTTAGCAAATTCTCTTTTGATATAAGTGGTGCTTCGCCTTCCACACCCCCTGCGATAAGACCCAATGAAACAATATATTGGTTAAATTTGTCGCTAGATTCTCGAACAGTCCTCTTTAAAAATTCCATTTTGTTCACATTCTTAAGCAAGGAGGTATAAATCATATCTGTGTAGGAAAAGTCGCCAGAATAAAAGGACGCACCAGTCAGAAAATGAAGAAACTTACTAATCCCGTTTTGTGGGAATGCGGCAACTATTATTGGATGATTAGTATTAGAATTCTGCAATGTTTTTTTGATTATCCTTCGATTTTTAAGGAAATTAAGAACTTCTGTAAAATAAAGTTTTTTATTAAGTAATGGCAATTCGGCATCCCAAAGAATCGGAAATTTTTCCTTGCTGGAATTAATGTCTAGTATAATTCTTTTTATTGCGGCATTTTTGGAGAAAGCGGAAATCCAATACCCTTCGTTTACTTTTAGAATTGGCCAGTAGACTATCTTGTCGACATTTTTATACTGTCTTCGAACTCTACTTCTAAGTTCGAGAAATTGCCCGACACTTTCCGCTGCAAGGTATAGGCTAGTTTTAAAAGGTAAAAGTTTTAGTTTTGCAAGATTTTCATCAGTAGGATATTCCTCAAAAAAACTAATCTGCATTAACGAATTATAACATGAGGGCGCGGACCATTCGAGTTTGTTGGGAAAAAATGAGGCTAAATTTTGAGTCTTAAAATTCTTATTTTCTCTGCTCGGCTCCAGCTTTTGATCTCGCTTTCCCTTTTTAAGGCTACAGATTTTGATTCGATCTCTTCGGTGTAGAGCAATTTTATTGGCTTGTGAGAACGAGTGTATCTTCCGCCTTTACCATTTTTGTGGTCTTCGAACCTTGCATCAGGGTTGTTCGAAGAACCAGTGTATAGACTGTCATCGGAACAAAGAAGAACATAAACGTACCACATGCTTCCAATTATAGTTCAAAACTGTTATAATTCATGAGGTTAATACGTGCGGGGTAGTGTAAAGCTGCACAGGAGGCTCAAAAATGGGCTCTTTCAATGGGAACATTGGATAGAAAATTCGGCTATATCGGGGAAACCCTACGACATCGCTCAGGGTAATCCCGAGGGAAGTTTAAAATTAAATTGAACCCCGTAGAGACTATACGCCGAAGTTCGAGAACCGAACATGAGATAGTCCGACACTCCAAGTAATCGGAGCAACAGTTTGCATAATCTCCTAGACAAGGTGCGATTCCTTGCTCCGCAACAGCGAACCACTCACTTGCGTTCGGGTTCACTGCTGCGAGTGATAAATCACCCTTGCAACGAATGCTAAATGGGTGGTATTTTATAATGAGTGGTGAGCGTAGGGATGTACCCGAGCTTGCGAGTGGTACATCCCAACGAAGAGATGTACTGGAATGAAATGACTGGTGCCTCTCAGTGGAACAAATTGATGGAATTCTTCTATGTCTACGTCCTCAAAAGCATAAACAAAGATTTTATCTATGTAGGTATTACAACGAATCTCAAAAAAAGATTCTTCGAACATAACAATAAAGAAGAATTGTCAACAAAAGCCTATGCACCGTTCGATTTAATATTTTACGAAGCTTATCGAAACGAGAAAGATGCAAAACGAAGAGAAGCATATTTTAAAACCACAAAAGGCAAGGTTACTCTTCGCCAAATGCTCAGAGAGTATTTAAGAGAAAATTAATTTCCTCCGATCCCGACACTACCGTTTTTTAGCCTCAATTTTTAAGGTTCGCCTCCAATCCGCAGAACCAAGTTGTTCTTATTAGAACTTCACTTTCTTCTTGGGTTTAGGTTTGTTAAAATTATTTCTAATGTATAAAGTCAGTTTTTACAGCCCACCAAGAAAAGTCTCTCCTATAAAGAAGTTTTTAGACTCATGTCAACCAAGCTTAAGAACGAAAATCCTTCGCCAGCTTAAGTATGTGGAAGAATATGGTTTAAATCCGGCAATTCCCAACATCAAGAAAATAACAAACACTTCCCTTTGGGAACTACGAATACTTGGGAAAGATAACATCCGAATTATTTGTGTATCGCAGCCAGAAAGAAAGATCAAGGTTTTACATATTTTTAAAAAGAAAAAACAAAAGACTCCAACTAATGAATTAAATGTGGCTCTAAAAAGGAATCAGGAAGTACTTGACTTATGATATCCAATAAGATATCATACCTTTACTATGAAAGACATAACTTTGAACGACTATTTTAAAGAACAACTAAAAGACCCTGAATTTAAGAAAGAATGGGAGAAAAGCGAGGCTGCTTACCAAATCACCAGAGAACTAATTCGCGCACGTATTGAGGGCAAGATTTCTCAAAGACAGCTTGCTCAAAAAACCGGTACTACCCAAGCTGTTATATCTCGGATTGAGAACATGAGTGTAAGTCCTTCCATTAGCTTAGTTCAACGTATTGCCAACTCCCTCGGAAAAAAGCTGGAAATCAAATTTACTTAGAACACTTTGAGATAGCAAGCCATCGCGCGAGCACCACTTTTTAGCCTCAACTCGACTTTTGAAAGGCGTGCAACCCCCGCCCTTCGAAAATCTCATGGTAAACGACACGGGGTTTCACAGCCTCAATTTTTAAGGTTCGCCTCCAATCCGCTAAACAGGTACTCCATAGTTGGATAAATTAGGTTCCAAGAGAGTATAATCATTTCCATGGTTTCAGTTGAGGTACCTCGCATCACTCAAACAGAAGACAAAACACGTTGGTCGTCTGGAGAATTTTTAAGGCCAGATATTGAAAACGGCTTAATACTTGAAATTGGTGCAAATTATTGGCCTGTGTTTACTTGGTCGGAGGCCACTCTCGAAAAACTAAGAAGCGGGTTCGTGTACTTCAACATTGATAATTATGAGCAACATTCAGGCAAAGTAAAAAGAACAGGCTTAGGCGAAGACATTCTTG
>Ga0209542_10017648_pt1 | contig 11665 bp, 15 predicted proteins | sample RifCSPhighO2_01_FD_184028 | JGI IMG/M metagenome (GOLD analysis project Ga0209542, IMG submission 184028) | Soil microbial communities from Rifle, Colorado - Rifle CSP2_plank highO2_0.1 (SPAdes) (version 2) | ecosystem: Environmental > Terrestrial > Deep subsurface > Rock core/Sediment ...
TCTAGCTCTTCAATACGATTCTCTCCATCTGGAATCAAATCTACATCATGACCATCTTCCGAATCCTTTATATCTCCATTCCAAATCTCCAATCCATTTAGTGGAAGAGAGTAATTTTTCCATCTTGAGGTAGTGTTAATACCCAATGCTCCATCTATTTTTGATTCTGGATGTGCAGCGTAAGTAAACCCATTCTGACTTAGTATATTAGATATAACCTCCCTACAAGTAGGATTATTAGGAGATAAAAAATCTGTAAAATTATCCTCTATGTATTCAGAATAATTATAACCTAAAAGGTGATTACCTCCACCAACATAGTTATAATTACAATTTATTTCAGTTCCAACTAAACAATAAGCATATCTACTACATTCTTCTTTGAAATTTTCCCAACTTAATTCATCATCCTTATGTGAACTAAAGGAATTTGAATGGTCTGTAATAGTAACCCAGTCTAAACCCATTGATCTCATTACTTCCATAGTAGCATTAATTGGAGAACCAAATTCCCCATATACAGAAAAAAAGAATTTTGTATCGGTATAACTACTATGGAAATGAGTATCGCCACAAGACCATCCATCAAACTTTGGAAAGGCTTTGCTTTCAAGATGGATTAATAAGTATGGTTTGTTATCTGGTGGTGCATCACCATCCCATAAACCTCCCCATCCATCATAAATAGCTGTAATATTAATATTTTGGTCTTGACCTGGAATAAAAAGCGATCTATCTAAATGTTTAAGAGTTGACCAAGTCTTAGTCTTTACTGTACAATATGGTATCCCACTAGTATAACCGTCAATTGGTAATCCCATATCTACACATGAAATGGTAGTTTTATTTTTGTTATTATTCTCATCATAAATCTCAACCCCATAAAAGGAATATTCCCATAGTGAACTTCCATATCTATCCCTTACCTCAAAGAACAGAGGTATCTGTTTTCCAGGTTCTATTCTTAATGGAGCATCTATAATAAATTCTCCTTGTGCTGTCTCTTCATAATATTTTACAGTTATATTACTATCACTAGTATTTAATGAGGGTCTCTCTATTTGGGTTGGTTCTGTATTATTATATAGATAAGCAAGAGAACTAGAAATACTAATTAAAAAGAAAAATATAAAAAAATTGATTACTGATGTAGTTTTTATTTTCACTTCTTTAACCTCCTATCTATTAATAAACCAACCAATGAACATACAATTGTAAACATAAACAGAAAAACAAAGATTATAATTAAAGTTCCAAATTCATTTAACTCATCAAATCTCATAAAATTCATAGTAATGTATATTAACAACCCAAAAAAATTAATAAAAAAATTCTCTGATTTTTGTTCTAGTGCTATAACAAAAGAAAGCAAAGATATTAGAGATATTGCTAATCCAATTAATCCACCAATTGCCCAACCTTTCAATTTCATCCAAACCACCCAAATATTTTTTTAAAAAATCTACTAATAAAATTTCCACTATCTTTTTCAACAATTTTCTCGGGTTCATTAACTACTTTATCAATTTCATCAATTTTTTTAATAACTTCACCAGTAACTTTACTGACTTCTTCAACTTTTTTAATAATATTTGTATATTCATTTAAAAAATAATTCTTCTTATCTCCATTCAAAGTCCAAATCTCTAAAACATTTCCTTTTTCATCAACTACAACAACATAACCTAAAGAGTCAACTTTATCAAGAGAACTTTCTTTTAAACTACTTAATCCAACTAAAATCCAACTTTGTATTAATACAGCACTACTAAAACTAGATTTAGGATTCTCTAAAGCTTTATCTTTAACATAAAGTAAAGCATCATTTATATCAGCGCCATCACCTAGACTAACTAAACCAGAAGCAGCATTTTTGGTGAGGTCTAATTGATTATTATACCATTTTCCAGCTGCTTCTAAGCCCTTATCATCTAATCCAAGTATTAAAGTTTTATATAATCTTATTTTATCATTGTCCCATCTTTTCTTCAAAGTGTCAGAAGCCCAAATTTTTTCCTCAGGAATAGCGGCTATTATCCCAATTGAACCCGTATATTCTCTTTTTCCAATTATTTTATTACCAAAAATATAAGGCAAGCCTAAAGATTTTAGTTCATTATTCATCTCAGAACTTACTTTATTATTTCCAATATAAATGGTAGCAACGCCTTCCTTGCTCAAGCTATAATCATCACCATTATATTTTTCACCTATATTATAAAAAAAGGCAGTCATATCATGTCTTATAGAAGAAGGAATTATTTTTATAAAAGTAGAATATGCAACACCACTTCCAGAAGCAAATAAATCTAATGTTAAGCTAATAATTCTATCGCCAATTTTTTCAGCTAATTCAGCTTCTTTATTCTTAATTTTTAAACTAATTTCTTTAGCTTCATTATTAGAATTATCAACTATATGTAAAGAAGAATAATAACCTCTTTTCGTTATTTTATCAGTTCTCTCTAATAGTTGTTTATTTAAAATATCAAGTTCATTTGAGATAGATTTAATTTGTTCATTAGCTGCGTTCTCAATAGGTTTAGTTTGTTTTTCTGCTTCTTTGTTAATGGCTTCTACATTTTCAAGTAAACTTTTATCTAAATCATTAAGTTCAGATATTATATCAGATTGATCTATGGTTAAATCAACATTAGAACTGGTTATTTTCCAAATTTTAACTCTTAATAATTCACCTTGAATACCAAAAGGCAAAGCAGTTGTTGTTCCTTCAATTAAAGCAATAGGAAAACTATCTCCTATTGGAAAACCATATCTTTGCCATTTCAAATAAGCATAATCGCCAAATAAGGTATTTTTATAATAAGGTTCTACAAAACCAAGTTCACTTCCAGAAGAATCTTTAATTGAAATTTTTTGATTATATGAATATTGAACAGCAAATACACTATTTAAAAATAGAATAAATACTAATAAGATGATTATTTTTCTAATCTCTATCCCCCCTGTTTAAAATACAATTTAACGGTTAAAATAAAAGAGGCAATCATATTTAAATAATTGTTGTGACTACTAAATGTAATAAATAACAATTTAAATTTAGGCAACGGTAAATAACCAAAGGGAATATATTAGTTATTCATAATTTTATTACTTAATCGGATGAACAAACTATTTAAATCTAAAAAAGGATCATATTGTTATGAAAAAAGGCCAAATTGAAACTGTCGCGGTTGTTTTAAGTCTGCTGATAGTACTTGGTGGAATAGCATATGGTACTTTTACTATTGCAAATGAAAATAGATTTGTGGGCGATTTAAATACTAAACTTGTTTATGACCCTTCTAAATGTAAAATAAGTTCTATTAATATACAAAGGTTTAGTTCTTTAGATGAAGCACACTCTTTGGGTTTTAAAGATGCTCCAAACTGTATCTAAAAAAAGTAAGGAATTTTTATTAAATATGGTTCTAAGTTTTTTTATTATTAGTGGAATCTATGGTTTGTTTTTGTTAATATACTTTATAGCCATTAAAATTTCTTTATTTGGTATATTTTTATCACTTTTTATGGTTCTTATTGGATTTGCTGCTATATTCTATTTAATTTGGGAGAAGTAATTGTTATGGAAACTGATGATATAAAGGCTCTTTTATGGGATTTAAAATACCAAAGACACCTACAAAAGGCGCACACCATCTTTAATACTTTAGTCACATTATCTATAGGTTTTGTAGCCATTATTTTAGCAATGAAAGAAACGGAAATTTTGATTCTTCCACGCATCACTACTTTTTATCTGTCTATTTTATTAGGTCTTTCTCCTTGGGTAGGAGTATTAGTATTAAAAAAAGAAAGAGATGCCAGAAAGTCAATTGTAAAATGGATACAGCACCTAGACAAGACAGAGTATTTTAATAAAACAGAAAAACATAATACTAGCTTAGGATTATAGATAAATCCACTAAGTTTATATAGAAAAATAATATTCTTATTTTACTATGAATAAAAAAGAGGAAAGAATAGAATTTGAAGTAAGAGAAGGAAACATAAGTCTAGTATTAGATTCTTACAATGACATTTTCTCGGATTTTGATCCCAGAGATTATTCTGAAAAAGCACTATCAGAAGATTTCTTGTCAGAATGCAAAAGAGCAGCAAGAGATAAAGAAAACCACATAGAATTAAGATTATTGATTCCAATAAAAAAGAGAAGTTCCACTCACGAAACTAAAATAAAAAAAAGACTAAAAAACCATTTTCACAGACATTTCAAAATAGAAGAAAAAGAAATGAAAAAAACAAAAAGCCAGGGAATCGCTTGGTTCATTTTAGGTGCAATAATAATTACAGTAGGTGCTTTTTTATCAAAATATCAAGGGTTTATATTTAATTTATTAGTCACAATTGCAGAACCAGCAGGGTGGTTTAGTTTTTGGGAGGGTTTGGCAAAAGTTTTCTTAATTCCAAAAGAAGAAAAACTAGATCTTGAATTTTACAAAAAAATGTCAACTGCAAAAATAAGTTTCTTTAGCTATGATTAACCCACAGAAACCACAGGTATTTCGCTTCTTGGTACAGAATTAGTAAACTCATAAACTCTTGTAGCAAGATTATTTCGCCATTCTCTTAAATTAGCCTTAGATATCTCAAGTCCTTTTCTTCCATAAATCTGAAGAGTTAAAGCAACTTCTGCTAAATCTTTTGCAACTCTATCTCTAGTTAAATTCGCCCTTACATAATCTAAAGCAGATCTTAATAGTTTTCTTGGATTATAAAAACTTTCATAGCAAGCAAGCAAGTTATTTTGTCTCTGCAAAGGATCAGATTCTTTAGTAGACACTACATGATTTCCATCAAATAGATACCATTCTCTAAGCATATTGCCAATTTTTGAAAATACCGTCCCTCTCTCAAAATGTTTTGTAAAATCAACACTACCAATACTAGGAGTATTATAAGTAACTTGTATACTTTGAGCCCCATGTTTCTCTAAAAATTTAACCTGATTCAATATTCCTTCCAAACCACCATCCTTGCTTCTTAATGGTTGACCATCATAATGCATCATCATTGGCATGGGAGCGATTCCATGTCTTGTCATTCTATGAAAAAGTCTAGTTGTTTTATCAGGAGTCTGCCCTTTCTTTACAAGCTCTGCTGTTAAATCTTCTATACCAAACCATAAAGCTCTAACACCCGCATCTCTAAGCAATGGCATAAGGTAGCTATTCAGATCAACTTGATGTTCGGTTGCTTCAGTACCATAAAACAAAGCATCTCTAAAAGACCTGCCATTTACAGTTGCACTAGCCATAACACCATACAAACTTTCTAAATATGCTTTAGAAAAAGCAAAAGCATTATCATCAGTGCCAAAAAGACTAACTTTTCCAACCTTTTCAAGAATTTCTTTAATGTCACTAACCATTCTTTCAGGGCTTTTAGCTCTCTCAGTAAACTGATGCATCTCAGGTATTGGACAATATTCACATCTAAAGTTACATCCATGGCTAGTTATAATAGAAACTATTCCTGTTCCATTCTTTCTTAATTTATCCAAAGGAACAGGATTAGGATAAAGACCTTTTCCATCATGCCTCTGCTCCAATAATCCCAAACCTATAATTTCTCTAGGCAACTCATCCAAATCAGCAACCTGTCTTTGCTTTCCAGTATCAATCAAAACTTCTCTATCATCACTTATATACATTAATCCAGGAACGCTTTGTAATGCTCCTTCTCTTCTAGCTCTTTCAAAACCTTGTAGCATAGTTTCAGTTTTACCTTTATTCAACAAAATAGCTTCTAACAAAGAAAGTAAAACATAACTTTCGCCTCTAACAGCTACATCAACACTTTTACTAGGATCCCTACTAAAATACTCTTCAGCTTGATAATTTGCATGTGGCCCGCCACCAATAATTAAAGGCCTATGATCTCCAAGAGCAGTAGCCTGTTCTATTTTTTTATGAGCATCAGCTTCATTAATTTGCATACTGCCAACACCAAAAACTTCAGGTATATCTCCATTTAGTCTAGCTGCCATAAAATCAAAATTAGGATTCCAAGGCCCTAAAACAATCCTGGTATTTTTAAAACCAGTACTATAAACAGCACCAGCAACAGACCTTATGCCACAATTAGGCATATTAATATCTGGACCAACAAAAGGACCAACTCTTGTTCTAGGATCAAAAGCATAATAAAAAACAAACCCTGTTTCAGAATCAGCCATTCCAGCTACTTCTTTTTCTTTTAGACCATACTCACCAGAATCAAGAAATCTACCTTTCCCCTTATTTTTAACCCAAGAGGGCAAACCTAAATTCATCAAAAATATATTTACTTAGTATTATATAAGCTTTTTCCAAAGATTTAAAAAATGTATTTATTAATTAAAACTAATGGCAAAAGTACTCGGAATCGATGAAGCTGGTAGATTCGTTTAAACGAAACCAAAAGGTCCTGTCATCGGTCCACTAGTATTAGCAGGAGTTATGATAGATGAATCTAAATTAAACGATTTAAATTTCGCAAAAGATTCCAAATTATTAACTCCTAAGAAAAGAGAAGAATTTTATAAAAAAATAATTAAATTAGCAGATTATAAAATAGTAATAGTTGAACCACCAGAAATAGATGCGGCATTAGAATCACAAGAGTTAAATTTAAATTGGTTAGAAGCACATAAATCAGCTGAGATAATTATTGAATTATGTCCTGATGAAGCCCACATAGACTGTCCATCGCCAAATATCGAGAGATATAAATCTTACTTGAAAGATCTATTGAAAACTAATAGGGAAGTAGATCTCTGGGTTGGTCATAAGATGGAATTAAAATCTAAAGTCGTAGCCGCAGCATCAATTATAGCAAAAGTTACTCGCGATAATATAATAGAAGAGATAAAAAAGAAATATGGTGATATAGGTCCCGGCTACATGTCCAACATTATAACTCAAAAATTCTTAAAAGAAAATTGGGAAAAACATCCTGAAATTTTCAGAAAATCCTGGATTTCTTGGAAAAACCATAAAAACCACAAAGAACAAAAGGGTTTAGGAGAATTTTAGATAAAGTTTTTATATAATTAAAACAATTAAATCTTATGGAATTATCAAATAAAAAATGCAAACCTTGCGAAGGTAACATTTTACCTTTTACTGAAAAACAAGCTGAAGAATACTTAAAACGAATTCCAGATTGGAAATTATTAGATAATAAGATTTATAGAGAATTCAAATTTAAAAATTTTAGAGAAAATATGGTTTTTGTTAATAAAGTCGCAGAAATAGCAGAGCAAGAACAGCATCATCCAGATTTACAAATCTCTTATAATAAACTAAAAATAACATTAACAACACATGCAATAAAGGGATTGTCTGAAAATGATTTTATTTTAGCTGCAAAGATCAATATATTATAATTCACCACTCTATTATAATAAGAAAAGTTTAATATACTCAAGTGAAAGAGTATACTATTAATGGGATTATTCAAAAAAAAGCAAGGTGATGTAGAAAATCAAAGAATGATGAGCAGAAGTTCTAATCTCCCCGTTTTTCCAAAATATACAGAGGAAGAAGCAAAACCAAGAACAATGCCTTCTTTGCCGCCATTACCAAGATTACCATCACCCATTGTAGAGGAACCAATATATATGGAATCAAAACAAGAACCAGAGTATCATGCTCCAGAATTTGAAGAATTTCAAGCTCCAATAAGAAGACCATTAAAACCGGTTCTAGGAGAGTTAATGGAACAAGAAGAGAGTTTCAGACAGCACATAACTAACGATTCAAAACCGATTTTTGTTAAATTAGAAAAATATAAGTCAGCTATAAGCACAATAAACGAATTAAAAAAGAAAATAAAAGAGGCAGAAGATTTACTCTCAGAAATAGAGCAGATAAAATCACAAGAAGATAGGGAGATTTCTAACTGGCAAAAACAGGTTTCCGATATTAAAGCCAAATTATTGGAAATAGATAGAAATCTTTTTGAAGTATAATGCCAAACATTCAAAGTGCCATTCATGTACAAATAGATAATTCTAAGTACTTGCAAAAAAATGTTCTAGAATCAGCCATATCTTCTAATAAACTGCAGCAATCAACATTAAAGATAAGAGAACTACAAATTTCAAAAAGAAAAAAACTATTAGAATTAAGAGGTTTAATAAAAAAGCTATCTGAAAGTGCAAAAACACTGCATTTAAAAGAATTCCCACAATTTAGAGATAAAGAAGAGAAGATTGAAATAACAAAAGAAAAAAGAGAAAAAATAGTAATAACCCCGGCTAAAAACGAAGAAGAATTAAGTTTAATGAGAGAATTAAATGAAATAAAAGCTAAATTAGATTCTATTTCTATCTAAAAACGAAATTTTTATAAGCCATATTTAATCATTCATTTTGATGACTCATACTAGAAATAGATTAATTAAGGAATATCTTGATTTCTTTAAAAGTAAAAATCACAAAGAAATTCCAAATGTCTCTTTAATACCTGAAAATGATCCGACAGTTTTGTTTACAACAGCAGGAATGCATCCTTTAGTTCCATTTTTATTAGGTCAAAAACACCCATTAGGAAAAAGAGTTTGTAATGTTCAAAAGTGCATTAGAACACAAGATATAGAAGAAGTAGGAGACGAAGTTCATCACACTTTTTTTGAAATGTTAGGAAACTGGTCTTTAGGCGATTATTTTAAAAAAGAAGCGATAGAGTATAGTTTTGAATTCTTAACAAAAATTCTAAAAATTCCAAAAGAGAAATTAGCAGTTACTTGTTTCTCAGGAGATAAAGACGCTCCAAAAGACACCGAATCAGAAAAAACATGGCAGTTATTAGGAATTCAAAAAGAAAGAATTGCTTTTTTGCCAAAAGAAAACAACTGGTGGGGCCCAGCTGGAAAAACAGGACCATGTGGTCCAGATACTGAAATGTTTTATTGGAAATCAAAAAATTCACCACCTAAAAAGTTTAATCCGGATGATAAAAATTGGGTTGAGATATGGAATGATGTCTTAATGCAATATGTTAAAGATGAAAAAGAAAATTATGTTGAAGCAAAGCAAAAAAACATTGACACAGGAATGGGTGTTGAAAGAACAATTGCAGTATTAAACAACTTAGAAGACAATTATTTAACAGATGCCTTCTTGCCGATAATAAAAAAAATAGAGGAAGTTTCCAATAAGAAATATGGTAAAGATAAAGAAGAAACAAGAAGTATGAGAATAATAGCAGATCATTTAAAAGCTTCAGTTTTTATTTTAGCTGAAAATATTTCACCCAGCAACAAAGAACAGGGCTATGTCCTAAGAAGATTAATACGTCGTTCAGTAAGACATGGCACTTTATTAGGAATAGAAAACAATTTCACAAAAGAAATAGCTAAATCTATTATTTTAACATATCAAGATTATGATCATCTAAATAAAAACAAAGAGTTTATTCTACTAGAGATAGAAAAAGAAGAAAATAGATTCAAGCAAACCTTAAACCAAGGACTAAAATACTTTGAAAAAATAACAAAAGGAAAAAAAGAAATAACGGGTGGTGAAGCCTTCTTATTATACCAAAGTTATGGTTTCCCACTAGAGATGATCCAAGAATTAGGAAAAGAAAAAAAGTTTAAAATTGATGTCCCGGGATTTAATCGAGAATTTGAAAAACACCAAGAACTTTCAAGAACAGCAACAGAAGGCAAATTCAAATCAGGTCTAGCTGACAATTCAGAAGCAACCAAAAAGTTACATACGGCAACGCATTTATTGAACGAAGCATTAAGAATATCATTAAATAAGCCCGATTTAATTCAAAAAGGCTCTAACATTACACCAGAAAGATTAAGATTTGATTTTAATTTTGATAGAAAATTAACAAAGGAAGAGATTAAAAAAGTTGAAGATCTTGTAAACAAGAAAATAAGAGAAAGTTTAGAGGTTAAAAGAGAAGAAATGACCGTAGATAAAGCTAAAAAGTTAGGGGCACAAGGAGTTTTTGAACACAAATATGGGGAAAAAATTTCTGTTTACATAGTAGGCAATTTTTCAAAAGAAATATGCACGGGACCGCATGTAAAAAACACCAAAGAAATAGGTAAATTCAAAATCATTAAAGAAGAAGCCGTTGCTGCCGGGATAAGAAGGATTAAAGCAATATTAGAATAAACTAAGCCGCCGGTCTTTTTCTATGGGAATTAGGATCTTGTCCATATATCCTTATAATATTATGATACTGTATAGCCAACCTTTCTCTAGGAATAGTTTGTCCTAATAATGAATAAGGAGGTATCATTCTTAACCTACCCCAACAAATATCCCTCTCTATTTGAACACGATGTTCTAAAGAACTATGATCACTAGGTTTATCATCAGGATAATTATACCTTGTTACGACATTTACTGCACTATTATACAAATCTACTAATTCATGATATAACATAAATATCCCCCATTAATAGACTCTCAAAATGGGGATTATAAATCTATCTATCTCAACATAAAATAGAAAATAAAAACAAAAAAGTATTTTACTGAAAAAAATCCGATTATCTGAAAAAATAATTAGAATCCTTTCTTTTTATTATAACAATCCTTACAGAAAACTGGCCTTCCATCTACAGGTTTAAATGGTACTTCTGCTTCATTACCGCATTCACTACATGTAATTTTATGCATTTCCCTTGGTCCGCCAAAATTTCTTCGGTTACCGAATTTCATATTTATATTCCTCCATATATACACATAAAAGAACTAGAAACTAGTCTTCCATATGTAATTAATAAAAACAAAGAAAAACCCCTTTTTAAGCTTTGCCCTTTACGTAAAAATGGCGTTTATCGCACTCTAGCCCGTAATTTGCTTCATTTGTGGTTCTGTAGCCATCTTTAAAAAAGAAGCACATTCATCATTACAAACTAAAAACTCACCCCATTTGTTTTTGGCAATTGGTGCTTTTTTAGTATCAACTAATACCTTACAACAAACAGTTCTAGCTTTCATAATTTAACCCCCCTATTTTTTATAATAATAATTTTTTAGTTAATATATACCTATTCTTTAAAAACAAGAGGAGAATTTTAATTTTTTAAAACAATACTATTTAAATATTAAATAAATTACCTTTCTATATGCGAGAATTTGTTTTATTGGCCTCAAAGGCAAGAACTTCACCAGACTTTAACTTAAATAACCTTCCAGAAGCAGGCAGATTAGACCTTGTTTGCAGAACAATTTCAAATTCATTATTCATATCAAATCATATGAGGCAAGATACTATAATTCATATTGTCCTGAATGGCCCAAAATACCCACCAAAAATAATAAGTTTCAATGGAGATTGTTTGAAAAATTTTGAACCAGACGAAAGAGCAATCGCTTCTTTTATAAATTTAGCATTGAAAAAAGGAACAAATTTAGGGTTGAATAAAGAAATAGATGTTTCTCCAGGAATTAAAATCTCAAAAAAAGCATTTGAAAATTTAATAAAAGAAAAATCAGAAACCTCTCAATTAATCTATCTACATCCAAAAGGAGAAGATCTAAGAAAATTCAGTTTTAAAGAGGACATTTGTTTTATTTTCGGGGATTACTTAGGAATACCAAAAAAAACAGAGAGGTTTTTAGATAGATTTAATGCTAAAAAAATAAAATTAAGTCCTATCACTTTATTCACTTCTCATTGCCCGATTT
>Ga0209542_10017650_pt1 | contig 11663 bp, 10 predicted proteins | sample RifCSPhighO2_01_FD_184028 | JGI IMG/M metagenome (GOLD analysis project Ga0209542, IMG submission 184028) | Soil microbial communities from Rifle, Colorado - Rifle CSP2_plank highO2_0.1 (SPAdes) (version 2) | ecosystem: Environmental > Terrestrial > Deep subsurface > Rock core/Sediment ...
CACTTAAGCCTCTTTCATTTGATTTAATGATATTAATTTTCATAATAATTAAATGATTTTTAAGTTTATAAAGCTGCTTTTGCAAATCTTTTAATACAATCAAGAAGTTTCTTTTTCATGCAAATAAAATCAAAATTATACATTCTCATAGTATATTTTTATAACACCTATAATTTATTAAATGATTAAAAGTATTAATAGTAATATGCAAATTGGTATTTTGGGTTCTGGAGTTGTTGGCCAACAATTAGGAATTGGATTTACCAAAATTGGTCATGAAGTAAAAATAGGAACAAGAGATTCTTCTAAATTAAATGATTGGTTGAAAATAGTTAATGAAAAAGGTAGTGTTGGGAGTTTTGAAGAAACTGCAAAATTTGGAGAAGTGATAATTATTGCAACTTTGTGGGAAGGAACAGAAAATGCTATAAAATTAGCAGGTCTAGAAAACTTTACAAACAAAGTTGTTATTGATGTGACTAATCCTTTAGACTTTAGCCAAGGAGTCCCTCCCAGATTTGTGGTTAGTGTTGGAAATTCTGGTGGAGAAATAATCCAGAGAATGCTAGCTGACTCAAAAGTTGTTAAGGCATTTAATTTTGTTAGTGCATATATTATGTGTAATCCAAAAAGAGATGGAGGCATGCCTACTTTTTTTGTTGCAGGAAATGATGAAGAAGCAAAGAAATTGGTAATGGAATTTGCTAAAGATTTTGGATGGGAAGAAATTATAGAGATGGGTAATATTGAACAAGCTTTTTGGCTTGAATGTTTAGCTATGTTTTGGATTAATTACGGATTTAAGAATAATAATTGGACACATGCGTTTAAACTATTAAAAAAGTAACTAAGAACCTCTAATTAATGGAAAATTATGTTTTTTGTTAATTTTAACTTAAAGGATGTAATTTAAGACCCTGTTTTTTCTTGGAAACAAAAAATTTATAATAATTAACTTCTGAACGAATTAATATGATTAGGCCGCTTATTTATAATTCAGGATTAAGTTTAGAAGAAGCAGAATCAAGATATAGAGAAGTAAGAGAAGAATTTGATAGAGTTAGGTCTTGTTATTCTGGGTTACCTAGGCTATTAATGATAAACATAAGAAAAGAAGACCAACAATCATTGACAGATTGTTTTGGTGTTCTTTTGCCATTAGGAATGGAATCCTCTGTTCAAAGTCAAGCCAAACAGACACAGAGTATTGAAGATACCTTACAATATCAAATTGGGCTATTAACTCATAGAATTATGGATTACCTTGCAAATTTTAAAAATACGGGAGTTACTAGACTACATAGTAGTTTTGATTTATGAGCTTTCTTCTAGGTCTCTTAATCGGAATTAATTACTATTAGATGTACGCGTATATAACCAGAATAATAACAAAAAATGAAAAAATAAGCGAAAGCTTTATAAATTTAATGCCCACTTTTAAAATTCTTCACTAAATGATGATTCAAAATGAATGTCCCTCGATCATATATAAATCCCTTACATTTAACCATATCAAAGTATTCTAACATTGCTATAAGTATTATTTTTAGCAGTTTAGAAGAGTCTTTGTGGTTAAATGGCCCGGTAGCGCAGCCTGGTTTAGCGCACCTGACATGAAGGGTGAACCTTTTAAGCCAGGCATAGACAGCAGGTGGTCGCGGGTTCAAAAGAAACTTTTGAGGAAAGTGAAATCAAAAGTGTTGGAAGTCCCGTCCGGGCCATATATATCAACAAAATGGATGAAATAAATATTCAAAAACATGTTTTAGTATCTGAACATGTTAAACTAAGTGAAGCAGAAGTAAAGGAGTTACTTGAAAAATACAATATTTCTTTAACTCAGTTACCAAAAATTTTAAAGAATGACGCCGCAATTAAGAATTTAGATGCTAAACTCGGAGACGTGATTAAGATTAAGAGGAATTCCCCTACGGCTGGAGAGTTTAATTTTTATAGGTTGGTGATAGATGGCAAATAATTATAGAAGTATTATAGATGGTTATTTTAAGGAACATTCTTTTGTAGAGTCCAACATAAAATCTTTTAATAATTTTATGGAGAAAGGAATGCAAAGAATTGTTAATGAGACTACTGAGATTATTCCAACAATTATACCACAAGAAGTTGAGAATTTTAAGATTAAACTTGGGAAGATATATGCAGAAAAACCACAAATAACAGAAGCAGATGGTAGCAAAAGAGATGTTTATCCAATGGAGGCAAGACTAAGGAATTTAACTTATGCAAGCCCTATTTTTCTGGAAGTTTCTGCTTTAATTGATGATATTCAAAGAGAATCATTTACCACAGAAATTGGTAGAATCCCAATAATGCTTAAATCAAAATATTGCCACCTTTCTAACTTGAGAAAAGAAGAATTAATCGAAGTTGGCGAAGATTCTGATGATTTTGGCGGTTATTTTATCATTAATGGAAATGAAAGAGTTCTAATTATTGTTGAAGATCTAGCTGCAAATAAGCTATTTGTAACTAAGAATTCAACAGGCCCAAGTAAGTTTACTGGAAAATTATTTTCTGAAAGAGGATCATTTAGAATCCCACATAGTATAGAACAAATGAAAGATGGGATTATATACTTAAGTTTTACAAGATTTAAAAGAGTTCCTATTATCGCTGTAATAAAGGCATTAGGATTGACTAGAGATAAGGATATTACAGATTATATTACAACTGAAATTAAACCTTATGATGATATTTTTATAAATTTAGTTGATAGTGTTGAATTAAAGAGTGATGAAGATGCACTTGAATTTTTGTCTAAGAAAATTGGCCTAACTCAACAAAAAGAAGAGAAATATGAGAAAACAAAAGATCAACTAGACAAGTATTTACTACCGCATTTAGGAATTACTCCAAAAGATAGAATCATGAAAGCTTACAATTTATGTAAAATGATTAGAAGATTCTTATTAGTAAGCAAAGAAGGATACACAATTGACAAAGACCATTATATGAATAAAAGACTAAAATTAAGTGGAGATTTGCTTGGAGAATTATTTAGAGTTAATTTAAGAGCATTAGTGCAGGATATGCTATTTAATTTCCAAAGGTTAGTTAAAAGAGGTAAATTCCAATCAATTAAGATAATTATTAGGGAAAAATTGTTAACGTCAAGAATTAAGAGTGCAATGGCAACAGGAGTTTGGGTTGGAGGTAGAAAAGGAGTCAGTCAAAATATTGATAGAACTAATAATTTAGCAACAATATCAAATTTACAAAGAGTAGTTTCTTTATTGACAAGTTCTCAAGAAAATTTTGAGGCTAGAGCATTACATAGCACACATTTTGGAAGGTTATGCCCTATAGAAACACCAGAAGGAACCCCTATAGGATTAAGAAAAAACCTTGCAATTTTATGTAGCATTACTCAAGAAGAGTATAGTGAAGATAAACTTAAGAAAATGCTTGAATCATATGGGCTAAAGGGTGTGGCATAATATGGTAGATGTGTATATGGATGATATTTATGTCGGAACTGTGGAGAAACCAAAAGAATTTATTAAATTAATAAGAGAAGAAAGAAGAACAGGTAAATTGCCTTTTCATTTGAATATTAGTTATGATAAAAACTTTAATGAAATATTTATTGATTTATCTAAAGGAAGAGCTAGAAGACCATTGATAGTAGTTGAAAATGGGGCTCCAAAGTTAACAAGTGAGAAGTTAATGAAATTAAATAGCGGGGAAATATCATGGAAGGAGTTAATAGACCAAGGTATTATAGAGTATTTAGATGCTGCTGAAGAAGAGAATTCTTATATTTCTTTATATGAAAGTGAATTAACTAAGGATCATACACATTTGGAAATTAGTCCAGTAACCATTCTTGGGATATGCACGTCAATAATTCCTTATTCTAACTTTGGAGGTAGTTCAAGGTTAATTAGGGGTAGCAAAATCCAAAAGCAAAGTATTGGGATGTATGCAAGTAATTTCCTATACAGAATGGATACTGACACTTCTATTTTACATTATCCCCAGGTTCCAATTGTGAATACATTTATGCATTCAATTTATAATTTCAAGGCACATCCATCAGGTCAAAATGTTGTGATTGCAATGATTAGTTTTCAAGGTTATAATATGCAGGATGCAATAATTATTAATAAAGGAAGCGTAGAAAGAGGATTTGGAAGATCAAGTTACTTTAGGCCATATAATTCTGAGGAATTAAGATATAGTGGTGGGCTGACAGATGAAGTAACAATCCCAGATAAAGAAGTTAAAGGGTATAAAAGTGAAAAAGATTACAGGTTACTTGAAAAAGACGGAATTGTTTACACTGGAGCTAATGTTAAAGAAGATGATGTTGTTATTGGTAAAACTAGTCCACCTAGATTTTTGGGAGAGCTAGAGGAGTTTAGTATTGCAGCTAATATAAGAAGAGAAAGTTCAACTGCAATAAAGCAAGGAGAAGGCGGAAGAGTTGATAATGTTATTATTACTGAAAATGAAGAAGGGAATAAGATAGTCCAGATTAGAATCAGAGATGAAAGAATCCCAGAATACGGAGATAAGTTTGCTAGTAGACATGGTCAAAAAGGAGTAATTGGAGCTATCATACCGGAAGAAGATGTGCCATTTACAAGTAAGGGTGTTAGACCTGATATATTATTTAGTCCCCATTCTATACCTGGTAGAATGACTATTTCACATCTTATCGAAATACTTGCAGGAAAAGTTGGAAGTTTAAAAGGGGAATATGTAGATGGAACTACATTTGATGCTGTGCCAGAGGTAGAATTAAGAAAAGAATTACTTAAATTAGGATTTAAGGAAAATGGAACAGAAACAATGTATAATGCTATTACAGGAGAACAATTTGATGCTAAAATTTACATTGGGAATATATATTATTTAAAATTAAAACATATGGTTGCAAATAAATTACATGCCAGAGCTAGTGGAAGAATTCAACTATTAACAAGACAACCGATTGAAGGAAGAGCTAAAGGTGGTGGTTTAAGAATTGGAGAAATGGAGAAGGATTGTTTTGTTGCTCATGGTGCTTCAATGTTATTAAAGGAAAGATTTGATTCTGATAAAACTATCTTATACGTTTGCGAGAGCTGCGGCATGTTTGCAGTATACGAAGGTATGAAATATAAAAAATATTGTAGTAGATGTGGAAGTGGTGTAGACATACAACCAATCGAAATTAGTTACGCATTTAAATTGTTACTAGATGAGTTAAAAAGTATGTTAATTTATCCAAAACTGGAGTTGAAGAACAAATATTAAAATGGTAGAAGAATATATTTCAAAGAAGGTTAGTGCACTAACATTTGGAATATTTAGTCCTAAAAATATTAAGAAAATGGCTGCTGTTAAAATAGTAACTCCAGAATTATATGATAAAGAAGGATATCCTGTAGATGGTGGTTTAATGGATGTTCGACTTGGTGTGATTGACCCCGGGTTAAGATGTAAAACTTGTGGGGGAAAATTAAAAGAATGTATTGGACATTTTGGCTATATTGAATTAGCTAGACCTGTTATTCACATAAAATATGTAAGTATTATATCAAAAATTTTGAAAAGCATTTGCAAAGATTGCGGAAGGGTTTTATCTAAGGATGTAGTTAAGATTAGTGGTGAAGATATTGAGGAAGAAGACATTGAAGTTGTGAAAAAAGAACCTGTTAAGAAAGAAACTGCTTCTTCTAAAATTATTAGGATATGCCCACATTGTAATTCTAAACACAGTGTTATAAGTTTAGAAAAACCATCTACATTTATGGAAGGTGATAGGAGAATTAGTCCTATTGAAATAAGAAGTAGATTTGAAAAAATTCCTGATGAAGATTTAGATATACTAGGAATAAATTCGGAATTTGCGAGACCTGAATGGATGGTTATAACAATTTTACCAATTCCTCCTGTTACAATAAGACCTTCAATTACTTTAGAAACTGGAGAAAGAAGTGAAGATGATTTAACTCATAAATTAGGAGACATAGTAAGGATAAATCAAAGGTTGTTTGAAAATATTAATGCGGGGGCTCCACAAATAATCATTGAAGATTTATGGGATTTATTACAATATCATGTAACAACGTTCTTTGATAATTCATTAACTCAAGTTCCTCCAGCAAGGCATAGAAGTGGTCAACCTCTTAAGACTTTAACAGAAAGAATAAAAAGCAAAGAAGGAAGAATTAGACATAACTTAGCTGGAAAAAGAGTTAATTATGCTGCTAGAACTGTTATTAGTCCCGATCCTATGATTAAATTTAATGAAGTTGGTGTTCCATTAATAGTTGCAATGGAATTGACTGTCCCGGAGAGAGTTACAGAATGGAATATGAATAGGATTAAAGAGTATGTTAAGAAAGGTCCAATTAATTATCCTGGAAGCAATTATGTAATTAGACCAGATGGAAAAAAGAAGAAAATAACTGATGAGACTAAGGAACAATTATTAGAGGAAATTCAACCAGGTTATAAGGTTGAGAGACATTTGATGGATGGAGACATAGCAATATTTAACAGGCAACCAAGTTTACATAGAATGTCTATTATGTGCCATAAAATCAAAATTCTGCCTGGAAGGTCATTTAGATTAAACCCAGGAACTTGCACACCTTATAATGCAGATTTTGATGGAGATGAAATGAATTTGCATATTCCTCAAAATGAAGAAGCTAGAGCTGAGGCTGAGACCTTGATGTTAGTACAATCTCATATTATTACTCCTAAGAATGGAGTTAATGTTATGGGGTGTATTGATGATAGTATCGTTGGAAATTTTATGCTTACAAAGAAATTGGAATTTAGTAGAGAAGAGGCAATAAGTTTACTATTGTCTGTTGGTGTTGATAATCCTACGAAATTTAAAGATTTTAAAAAAGATGTTCATGGTAGAGAAATATTTAGTGCAATATTACCAGATGATTTTGATTTCATTGGAGTGGCTAGAGATGAAACCCCGGTAATTATTAAGAAGGGTCAACTTATCTCTGGGCATATTGACAAAGCATCTATTGGAGAGGAAAATGGAGCATTAATAAGGTCATTATATGCAAATTATAATGAAAATATTGGAATTGAAATCCTTAATAAAATGTTTAAATTAGGTATTGAGGTTTTATTAAGAAAAGGTTTTACTACTGCTATTTCTGATACTGATTTGCCTGAAAGGACAAGAAATAAAATAGAATCACTTAAATTAGAAGCTGAAAATGAAGTTGATAAATTAATATCTGATTTTAGAAGTGGGAAGCTAGATGCAACTCCGGGATTTTCTGAATTAGATACATTAGAAGCAGAAATTGTGAAAGTTTTAAACAGAGTTAGAAATGCAATTGGAAATGAAGTACTAGGTATTGCTGATGAGAATAATCCCACAATTGTAATGTCTAGTTCTGGGGCAAAAGGAAATATCTTAAACTTGGCACAAATGGCTGCTTGCGTTGGTCAACAAGCTTTAAGAGGTAGAAGGATCAAGAAAGGTTATTTGGATAGAACATTATCAATTTTCAATACAGGTGATTTAAGTCCTAAGTCTCATGGTTTTATTAGAAATGGTTTTAAGAGTGGCTTAAATCCATATGAATTTTTCTTTGGGGCTATGACTGGAAGAGATTCTTTAATGGATGTTGCATTAAGGACACCTAAATCAGGATATTTATATAGGAGATTAAGTAATGCACTTCAAGATATAAGGGTAGAGTATGATAACACAGTAAGGGATGCTAACAAGACTATAATTCAATTTATTTATGGAGAAGATGGAGTTGATGTTAGTAAAAGTGAAGGTGGAAAAATTAATGTTAAGAAAATTGTGAAGGAAATTACTAATAAATAATATGACAAAAAGCATTTATGATGAATATACAGAATTTATTCCAGGAATAATCTTAGATGAGGTTAAAGAAGAGTGTAAGGAGAAAAGGTTAGATAATGTCAAAGTAAGAGCAATCTTGGAAGGAGTAAAAACTGCGTATGAAAATGCAAAAATTAGTCCTGGGGAAGCAATAGGAACAATTACCGCAGAGTCTTTCGGAGAACCAGGTACACAAATGACATTAGATTACTTTCATTTTGCAGGTGTTGCAGAGATGAATGTTACATTGGGATTGCCAAGATTAATTGAATTGTTTGATGCAAGACAAAACCCTACTACTCCCAGAATGGAAATTTTTATCAAAAGTAAATACAATAAAGACCCTAAGAAGGTTAGACAAGTTGCATCTAAAATTAAGGAATATAAATTAAAAGAAATTGCATTAGAATTTAGCATAAATTTAGCTAAAATCACTGTTGAAATTAAACTTGATACTAAAAAAGTTAAGGAAGTCGGTACTAATTACGATATAATTGCTAAGGCAATAATACAAGACCTCAAGGGAGCTCAAGTGTCTAAAGAAGGAGAAACAATTGTTATAAAACCAAAAACAAGCGAAAGTCTCCTAAGAGAGGTTTTTAGGATTAAGGAAAAGGTTAAAGATACAATAGTTTCAGGAGTTAAAGGAGTTACTCATGTTTTACCAATTAAAAGAGATAATGAATTTATTATCTTATGTGCTGGGACTAATTTAGCCGAAGTGTTAAAGCTAGAAGAAGTAGATGATAAAAGAACAATCTCTAATGATATTATGGAGATTAATAAAGTTTTTGGAATTGAAGCAGCTAGACAATCTATTATAAGAGAGTCATTGAAAGTTATAGAAGGGCAAGGATTGGATATAGACATGAGGCACATAATGTTATTAGCTGATGTTATGACTTCAACAGGCAGAATCAGAGGAGTATCAAGAGGCGGAATTAGTGGAGAAAAAGAAAGTGTATTAGCAAGAGCAAGTTTTGAAACTCCAATAAAACATTTAATTAATGCCAGTTTAATTGGAGAAAAAGATGAGCTAAATAGTGTTATTGAAAATGTAATATTAAATCAACCAGTTCCTCTTGGTACTGGATTACCAAAACTTGTTGTAAAAATGGAGAAGAAAAAATGAGCGTTGCAGATATAAGAAAAGCTATAAAAGACAAAAAAATTTTTTATGGGTCTGATATCACCATAAAAATGATTAAAACTGGAAAGGTAACTGAGGTGTATGTTGCTTCTAATTGCCTTGAGAGAATAAAAAAAGATTTGAGACATTATTGTGGAATTGCTAATATAAAGTTGAATGAAATAGAAGAGTCAAATGAAGAGTTAGGAAATATATGCAAAAAACCTTTTTCTGTTAGCGTATTATGCTACTAAGATGAAGCTAAATAACGAAACTATAAAGCTAATCAATCTTTTTGAGATGCTAACTGGGGCAAGGGTGAAAGACTGCTTTGAATACAATGAAAAAATATTATTTATTGTTAACAATGGAGACATTAAGAAGGTTGTTGCTAATAGGGGGAGCAAGATAAAAAAGCTCGAAGGTATGATAAAGAAAAAAATTAAAGTTGTTGAGTACTCTGATGATATAGTAGAATTTCTTAAAAGTTTTATAAGCCCAATAAAAGTTGTTAGTATAGAAAATGTAGATAATATTATTGAGATTAAGGCTGATGACACTAGAGAAAGAGGGATTTTAATTGGAAGGGATAGAAAAAATCTAGACAATTTAAAAAATGTTGTTAGAAAATATTTTGATGTGGTTGATATAAAGATTGTGTGATTAGATAGTTTTTTAAGTATATAATTTTTGTTAAAAATATGAAATTTGCCAAGAATTTATTTGATAGTGTAAGACATTTTGGCAGTTAATTCTTTAACTATTTCTATATATTTATTTAAATTAAAATGACTTATGTAAGAGATTTTAAGTGGGAAAAGGGAATAAATGTTAATGATTTAGTTAATCAGTATAATAATTTAGGCTTTCAAAGTATTGAATTAGCTAAGGCAACGGAAACCATTGTGAAAATGAAGAAATCCTCTGCAAAGATATTCTTTACTTTTACTTCTAATATGGTTACTTCTGGTTTAAGGGGTTTTTTTGCTCAATTAATAAAATTAGGGATTCCTGATGTAATTGTAACTACAGTTGGGGGTATAGAGGAAGATATTATGAAGGCTTATGGTGAAAAATTCGTAATTGGTGACTTTAGAAGCGATGATGTTGCTTTATATGAGAAGGGAGTTAATAGAGTAGGTAATTTGTATATTACAAATGAAAGTTATTGTAATTTTGAGAGTGTAATGCTGCCTATTTTAAGTAAACTATATGAAAAAAAGAAAAGATGGCCAGTTTCTGAGTTATTAAAAGAAATTGGATTGGTTTTAAATGATGAAAATTCTATTTTGTATCAGGCTGCTAAAAACAATGTTGATATTTACTGCCCTGCTATAACTGATGGAGCTTTTGGTTTTCATTTATTTATGTTCCAACAGGATCATGATGATTTTATTGTAGACGTTGTTAAAGATTTCAAGAATATTTTGTTAAGTACGAGCCAAGATGATATTAAAGGACTAATTTCTTTAGGGGGAAGCATTTCAAAGCATCATGCAATCTTTGCTTGTTTATTAAATGGTGGACTAGATTATGCTGTTTACATGACTACTGCGCATGAAAAAAGTGGTAGTATGAGTGGAGCAACAACAAATGAGGCTAAATCATGGGGAAAAGTGAAGGATGACAGTGATGCAGTTACTGTTATTGGAGATGTGACAATTACTTTTACATTAGCTATGATAAGTGCACTTGAGAAATTAGAAAAAGAAGGATTATTGGAAAATGTTTGAGGAAGCTAAATTTGTTTTAAGTAAGAATAAATTATTTGAACAATTTAATATAATTAATGATTTATGTGATGTTATTTCTTATAGTGCAAAAACTAATTATGAAGTTGCTCAGATATTAGAGGAATTTACTGATTGCATGTTTAGTATGCATACTGGTGAAAGCATAAATCAAATTAAAGATAAAAATAGAATTTGGTTTTTTGGTCAAGGTTGGAGTCTAGAAGAATTAAATAGTTTAGTAGAATTAGGAATTAAGAATTTTGTTGTAGATAATGAAAATGATCTAAGAATATTAATTGATTTTATTAATGAAAATAATTTAAAAATAAATTTACTTCTAAGAATGAGACTGAAAGAAAATACAATTCATACTGGGAAGTATTTTGTATTTGGAATGTATTCGTCACAAATAAATAAATTTATCCCCGAATTAAGGGAAAATAAGAGTATAGATAAATTAGGAATTCATTTTCATAGAAAAACCCAAAATATCAGCGAATGGAGTTTAAAATTTGAATTAGATAGTGTATTAAGTGAAGAGACTCTGAAAAATATTGATTTTTTGAATATTGGTGGGGGTATTCCAGTAAAATACAAGAATTTTAGAGCTGATGTTGTGAATTCAATATTTTTAGAGTTTTCTAATCTAAGGAAGTGGCTTGAAAATTTTAATATTAAGTTAATTATCGAGCCTGGTAGATTTATTTCAGGACCTCCAATAAAATTAGTTACAACTATTAAGAATATTTATAATAATAATATTATTGTAAACTGTTCTGTTTATAATTCTGCAATAGATATTTTTGCAACACATTACAGATTAGAAGTTGAAAATGAATTAGAGGATGGAGTAGGAGAAGCGTATACTATTAAAGGCCAAACTCCTTGTTCAATGGATATATTTAGATATAAAGTTTATTTAAATAGCCCAAAAGTTGGGGATAAGATTAGATTT
>Ga0209542_10017651_pt1 | contig 11663 bp, 9 predicted proteins | sample RifCSPhighO2_01_FD_184028 | JGI IMG/M metagenome (GOLD analysis project Ga0209542, IMG submission 184028) | Soil microbial communities from Rifle, Colorado - Rifle CSP2_plank highO2_0.1 (SPAdes) (version 2) | ecosystem: Environmental > Terrestrial > Deep subsurface > Rock core/Sediment ...
TAAGCGTGAACCCAGCACCACTTTTGTTACTCGACACTATTCTTGACCCATGGCTACCACTTAAAAAGTGGTGCTGGGTGAATCCTTTTTTTTCTTTGTGCATAATTAATTTTTGATGATTGAAGTTATCCACATCAATGTTACTGTATGAAAGTATAGCATTTTCTAGGTGTTACTGCTATGCGGGATCGATACAACTTGTTTTGGCTGTAAAATATGCTCGGAATGCTTTTTTTCAGCAATTTGGCCGTGGTTTTGCACAGGTGGTCCGTGTTTTTGGTGCATGGCAATCGCTTCGGCCAGTGAAACTGCACGGGGTGGCTCGGGCATCTCGCGCCTTAAAGGCAACTCTCCCCTCTTAATTTTTTGCAGGCAGTCCTGGCAATACACAGGTCTGTTCGGATCCGGCTTGAATTTGGTCTCGGTCGCTTTGCCGCAATTCGAGCAAATAGCGCTAAAAAGCTGCTTTGCCGGGCCGGTGTCGGCCGCATCATGTCGAGACGGTCGACTTGCAGCCGGTACAGTGCGCCGAGGTTCGTGATCCCTCGTGTCGCGTGCTTGACCAGCGTCGCGAGCATCAGCGCTGCCTTCACCATCGCCTTTGTTTTCCGCCCAGCGGATAATCTTATCCTCGATGACCTCACGGGGTTTCGCATACCGTTCACGGGAGGATTTGATAATCTTTTCAACAACTTCCGCAGAATCCTCGGGGATGGTGTACGGGGGCAGCGTTGTTGCGGAGAAGGCGTTCGAGGTGACGCCGTCAATCATGAGCTTCAAATACACATGGTACTTTGGGAGATTGACGAGGTCGTTCATCGTGAGCTGCGGTTCGAATTCCGGCTCCATGAACTCGGCGTCGGCTGCGCCGACGCGGAACGTAATCAGAGTCCCGATGTTGCCGAATACGGCATCACGGACCTGACTGTTCGCATCGTTAATAAGCTGTGCAATGTATTGGTGCGCAAGAACCAGATTGAGACGGTATTTACGCGCCTCGGACAGGATGCCGGCAAAACTTTCCGTTGCGAAATTTTGGAACTCGTCGACGTAAAGATAAAAATCTCTACGTTCCGTTTCCGGCACGTCGACGCGGCTCATGGCTGCGAGCTGCATCTTCGTAATCAGAAGGGCGCCGAGCAATGACGAATTGTCTTCGCCGACGCGTCCCTTGGAAAGGTTGATCAAAAATATTTTTTCGCGATCCATTATTTCGCGGATGTTGATCGTTGAGGCTACCTGTCCGACGATGTTGCGCATCAATGACGATGTCAAAAAGCGACCGACTTTGTTTTGAATCGGCGCGATCGCTTCGGCCTGGAACCGGTCAGGGTATTTGGAATACTCGTCAACCCAAAAGGCCTTGACGACCGGGTCGTTTACTTTCATGATGACGCGCTTGCGAAAGTTCTTGTCGGTGAGCATGCGCATGATGCCCAAGAGCGTTGAGCTCGGGTACTCCAGAAGCGCAGAAATGGCATTATGCAGAACGTACTCCAAACGGGGTCCCCAGGAATCGGCCCAGATCTTTTTAAAAACGCCTATCAACCCCGATGCGACGAGGTGACGCTGCTCGGGAGAAACTTTCTCGAGCACGTTGAACGCAATCGGATACTCGAGATCGGCGGGATTGAAATAGACGACATCGTTGATCCGCTCGCGCGGGACGAATCGCAAAATCCGCTCGATCATGTCGCCGTGCGGATCCACGACCGCTACGCCGTTGCCGTTTCTGATATCCTGAATCGCCATGTTTTCCAGCAACTGCGATTTACCCATACCGGTTTTACCGATAAGGTACATGTGGCGTCGCCGGTCTTCGCGTTTGATACCGAAACGCTGCTGCTTATTGCGGAAGTTCGTTGCGGCAAAAACGGTAATTGCGCTGTTTGCTTTTTGATCCATTATCCGAGAGGTAAATTGCTTGGGGCTGTGGACTTTGATTCAGCTTCCTGCTCGGGTTTATCCGAGCGTGTATCGAGAGTCGGCTTCTCAACGACGGTCGCCTGCTTCTCTGTGAGGTTTTGCGGCTTTGGCACCCGATATTTGCCGTACTTCTGCTCGTAATAATCATTATCGAGATCCAGACCTTCAAGCTCGGTCTTGAGCGAGCCGATCTCGGCCGCTTTCTCCTCGACAATGCTTGCCGGCAACTGGACCGGTGCCTCGCCCTTTTTGGTTTCCGTACGCTTGAGATACGGAGACGTGACGGTTATCGACGGGAAATGATACAGCGTGGCGAGCTCCTCTACGTTAAGGATATACCATTTGGAGCCGCGGAACCATGACCGGTTCTTATAGTTGCGCATGAGTCGGATTTGTTTGCCTTTTGATCTGAACTTGAACCAGACGACCGATGTTTTGGTCTTTTTGTTGGGCTTCAGTGAATTGGACGTCAGATCGCCGAACTGCTTGATGGCACCGAAAACGGAATTAATGACGCGCGCCGGCTGATATTGTTCCGGCGTCGACAGATATACGATACGCATTTTAACGATATAGCCGAGCTTTGATGCTTTTTTCTCTATGGCTTCGACAGACGCCCGCTCTCCCGGGGTGAGATTGAGCACGCGGAAATCGAATTGCTGGTCCCGTTTCGTTTCGCCTCCTCCGGTTGCTAGCCACGAGAACCAGTTGGGGAAGTTATAAAGCGGAGACAGAATCCTGTCCAGATATCCGGTTTTTTGTTCCTCCTTGGTCTTTTTCCCGGCGATCTTATAGGCCTCCTTTAAGGCGCGTTTGACCCACACGACGTTCTCGGTCGGTACGAGGATCATCTGCAGCCAGACCTGCTCGTTTTGATGGATACGGCTCATATTTTCGATGAGCGACGCAAGCGGGTCCTTGAGCTCCTGCGAGAGCTGATCTTCGAACGAAGGGTAGGTGCGAAGCGGGTATGCTTCTTTTTTTGCCAGAACAATTTCCGACCCCCAGAGTTTATACTGATCGTTTGGCCATACCGACGGGATATTCTTGGTGTAGTCCTCTACCTCCGTAATCTCGCAGTCGGGGTACTGCGAGTAGATGGCTCCCTCGACGAGGTCACGGTAAATTTTTGGCGTGTAAACGAGGAATTGAACATACCCGTCCAGTGAGACGACCTCAAAAGAAAATTGGAGCTGGACCTCTCCTGTTCCGTATTTCGTGCGCCTGCTGATCTCCTGGTGAGCCCCGGTAATCGTCGCAAAAACCTGTTCCATGGCTTTCGGAGTTTGCTCACTTGCCTTGGGTACGTCGATCGCGAGCAGTACGTATTCAAATTTGCGAAGGTACTTGCCCTGCAGTTGATACAACCGTATCAACAGCATGGCGCGGATGGTCATGACGGCAAGGATGATCCACCCGCCTTTAATAAACAAAATCCACCCGACCTCGAGTGGACTTTTCGATGCAAGTTGAATCAAAAACGCATTAATGTCTGGCAGCATGGGTTTGTGTTTTTCTGTCCCGCGTCACTATGACTGCACAAGCACGTACCGGCCGTCCTGATCCTTGGCAAAGAATTTCTTGTTCATGAGTGCGAGAACCACTGTGCTCCTCTTTACCATTCTGTTCTTCAAAACCGCGGTGATAATCTCCTCTTTGGACATGGCGCCGTTCTCACGAAGGATGTCCTTGATGACGTCCAGCACGACGCCGGGCTTATAACCCCACTCCTTGAGGGCATAGATGCCGCGCCCGACCAGGACATACTTATCGTCGAGTATCAACTCGTTGTGAATGGTCGCAGGGTAGGCAACGCGCTTGTCGAAATTTGAATCGTTGATTCGCTTTGCGATCTCAACGAAGTGCAAGGGCTTTGTTTCACGCTTCAGTATCAGATAAATTTTATCGTTCATGCGGCGAGGACGGATCAAGCTCCAATGCGAAAGACCCCATTCGTTGAATCGGTTCTCCTCAATTTTTTTCGTGACGTCGAGATAGTTTACGAGAATACGCTCGAAATCGTCCTCGGGAACGGATACCGCTCCACGGGCCCGGTCGAGCAACTGCTCGAGGCGGAGCGGCTCATTGTGCTTTTTGATTATTTCGACAAGCCGGTCGATAATCGAATGAAATTCATCCCATCGTGCCGCTTGCAGCGACCATGTCTTATAGACGGCATCGGATTCACGGACGAGTTGCAGCCGTTCCGCGAGAAGCTGGTTCAGCATGAAATGTACCAGCGCCTTCGATTGATCGCTCTCGGCGTCGGTGTCGAGAAGATTTTGCACCAGGCGATTCTCGGACATAAGCTCGCCGTGGTCCTCAAGTACGTCGCGGATCAGCGCCTCAAGATCGCGCAGAAGTGAATCGCGGTATTCGCTCAGTATTTTGTTGATCGAAGCATTTTCAACCTGTCGGATGCGCTCCCGGGTGACCGAATACTGCTTGCCGATTTCCTCAAGGGTCATCTTTTCCTTTCCCTTAAGCCCATAGCGCCGCACAAGAATGTCCTGCTCGCGCTCTGAAAGTATCGAAAAAAGCTTAGCAGCCACTTGCTCAGGGTCAAACTGAGAAATAGCGGATTGCTTCTGCGAAGACAGTACTTGGTCGAGAATTGATGTTGCCATAGTGGATATGGCCGAATATAGCATAATTGGCAAAATTCGTCAAGTAATGTAAGCAGGCCAACAAAAAAGGGCTTTTGTCAAAGCCCGGTTTAATCGTATCCGTATGCGGTGCCGTTATATTTTGCGCTTGCTCGAAAAGGAATGCCAGGTGACCAAGAGCGGGGCTGCGATAAAGACGGATGAATACGTGCCGATGATGATACCGATGATGAGCACGAGAACGAAATTGCGGATCGTGGCGCCGCCGAAAAAATAAATCGCGATAAGCGCGAAAAGCGTCGATAGCGATGTGTTGATGGATCTGGTAAACGTCTCGTTGATGCTCACGTTCACGATCTCGGAGAATGTCAGGTCCTGATGCTTAAAAAGATTCTCGCGGATCCGATCCAGCGTCACGATGGTATCGTGAACGGAAAATCCCAAGAGCGTAAGCAAAGCCGTCACGAACAAACTGTCAACCTCGGTCCCGTAGAGAAGTCCCAGGAGGGTGAACAAACCGACCGGTATGAATATATCGTGCGTCAGCGCTATGACGGCGACAACACCGAATTTCCATGACGAGACGGGACGGGAGACCTTCCTGAAGGCGTACGCGAGATATGCGATGATTGCGATGAGCACCAGGATGATCGCGATGACTGCGTTTCGCTTGAGCTCGCTGCCGAGTGTCGGGCCAAAGGACTCGAATCGTTTTTCCGACAGGGTATTGCCCTCGGCAAGCGCAGCGGCCTGATCGGAAAGTTTTTTGAGCAGATCCTGGTGTTTGTCTTCGGAGATCTCGGGGAGACGGATAATATAATCCAGGGAACCGCTTGGCTGAATTTTTTCGTCGGCCGCACCGGTTTCTTTGAGAAGTTGCGTGAGCGCTTCAACGGTCGGACGTTGTGATGCATAACCGACCTCGAGCAAACTGCCGCCGGTAAAATCGAGGCCGTATCGCAATCCGAAGATCGCAAAAAGGACGATGCTTGCTGCAACGAGCAGCCCGGAGCCCGTATACCATAGACGGCGTAATCCTACGAATGGAAAATTATGCATGTGTTTGATGTGATGCCTTGACTCCGAATAGCCAGGTTTTCTGCAACGCCTGCGAGCGGATCACGATTCGCAGGTAGGTGCGTGTGACGGTAATGGCCGAGAACATGCTGACGGCAATACCCAGGGCGAGAGTAACCGCAAATCCCCGGATAATGGATGATCCGAACCAGTACAGGATGATACAGGTGATGAGACTTGAGACGTTTGAATCGCGTATTGAGGACCATGCACGCGTAAAGCCGGTTTCAACGGCATTCGTAAAGTTTTGCCCTTTGCGGATCTCCTCCTTTACGCGTTCGAAGATCAGCACGTTCGCGTCGACTGCCATGCCGATCGAAAGTATGAAACCGGCAACCCCCGCAAGGGTAAGAGTGACCGGGATAATCTGAAATAAGCTGACCGTTATGAGTGCATAGAGGCACAGGGCCAAAACTGCAAGAATACCGGGCAGGCGATACAGGAAGATCATAAACAAGGCGACCAGGAGGAAGCCGATGGCTCCTGCAAAGACGCTTTTATCAAGGGAATCCCGTCCGAGAGACGGACCGACGGTTTGCTGGCTCAAAAGAGAGATCGGTACCGGCAGAGCGCCCGCATTCAACCGTTGAGCCAGGGTTTTTGCTTCTTCGAGGGAAAAGTTTCCGGTGATGACCGCCTGTCCCCCGGTAATCACCGTGTTGACGTTTGGCGTTGAAATGGCCGAGCCATCGAGGAAGATGCCCACGGGCTTGTTGACGTTGCGGCGCGTGATGTCCTCAAAGAGCTTGGCCCCCTCGCTGTCAAAGGTAAGCGATACTTCCGGAGCACCGACGCGCGACGTGAAGGTCACCTCGGCACGCTTTAAATTTTTGCCCGACAGCGACGTGTTGATCCAGATGGGGCCCGTGTCCTGGTTGAGTGACTCTGTACGGAACAGAATGTGTGCGGCGTGAATTTCCTTTGCGCCGGTATCGGTGGTACGCTCCTCTAATTTTTTAATGACGTGGTATCCGAACTCGGTCTGCAGGGGCGCCGGCCGAAGATCGCCGGGTTTCATTTCGTCAAATATGGCTTTCTCGAAGAGCGGAGTAAAGATACCGCGACCGATCCAGTCCAGATCGCCACCATTGTCCTTGCTCCCCGGGTCTTCGGAATATTGCTTTGCCAGCTCCTCGAAAATCTCGCCTTTCTGCAGCCGTTTGATGATATCGTTGGCTGCCTGCTCCTGGGCTTTATTTTTCTCTTCAACAGCCGAAATCTGCTCACTTGTCGGTTTAGTGGTTGTCGCAGTCCCGGTTTCCATAAATTCCAAAAGCGGCGTCTCCCCTATTTTTTTAATTGCCTGATTGACGTCCAGAACACCGGCCAACTCGATAATAATGCGGGAATTGCCTGCCTGATGGGAAGTTTGTACGACCGGTTCGGCAACACCGAGCGAGTTTACTCTGCGGTCTATGACGTCTCTTGCGCCCTCAAGGGCCGAATCGCGCTCCGAAGGCGCAATATTACCGAGATCGGCTTGGTAGACCAGGTGCGTGCCTCCCTGAAGATCAAGACCGAGATGCGTGTAGAATCGGGAGAAAAAGGGAATGGAAAGGTTGATTTTTGCCAAAATGCTTTGCGGAACAGCCACGAAAACGGCGGAGATGGTCAATATGACAATTAAAAAAATGCTCACGCGCACCTGTGTCGGTGTCGCGAGACGATGTGTTTTTGCCTCAACTCGGTATTTATTCATAACGGAGCGAATACTAGCAGATTCCTTATACCCTTTCAAGAGCTCCTATGATTCGCTGAAATTACCGTGTTTCCGGAAGCCGCTCCGCTGTTTCGGCTATGTTTCGATAATCATCGGCATGGTGCAGAAGGTGGGCTCTTCTATTGCTTGTGATACGGAGCATTGATAAGGCCGCATTTTTTATATTTATAGACCTGGCCGGTATCGGGGTTTATCGCTCCGCAATAGCAAGGATCGTTTCGGCCGATTTTTTTTCCGGAAGTGTCTTTTGGTTTTGAGGTCGGTGCTTCCGTTTTGCGCTCCTCGGCACCGCCGAACACGCTAACCGCATCCTTCTGTTCGGTAAGGCGTTCTTGTCCGTCGGTTGCGGCAGGGCGACCGGTAGCTTCCGTGCCGATGTTGATGAGGGCGAAAACGAACTGCCGGCGGATATCCGCAAGTAAACGATTGAATAAATCTTTCGATTCTCGTTTATACTCAACCAGAGGGTCCCTCTGACCGTAACCGCGCAGACCTATCCCGGTCCTCAGATAATTGATCGTTTCGAGATGCTCCACCCAGAGTATGTCGATGCTGCGCAAGTAGAAAGATCGTATAATCTCATTGATCGGGTATTTTTTGGTTGGCGACGCCATTTGCTTGTTGACGGTACTGCGAACCGTGCCGAATCGAAGATCGGACAGCGCTTGAATTTTTTCAAAGAGTTGCGCCCGTGCGGCGTGTGCATCGGCGGAAGTACAAAGATCCTCGAGCTCTTTCAGCTGAGGCGGTGTCGGATTTAACAGTGCGCGTAGAAACTCGACGAGCTCCTTAGTGCTCCATTCTGCAGTTGCTGGGGCCGTAGCAAACGAATCAAGTGCGTACTCAATCTCCTGCTGCATCTCGTCGCGAAGCATCGCCGGAAGCAGCTCTTCGTTGTCGAGGTCGGTTTGCAGCAGCAGATCTCGTTTACCATAGACGATCATGCGCTGTTTATTTATGACGTCGTCATACTCGACGAGATGTTTTCGAATGTCGAAGTTATGACCTTCAACGCGCTTCTGCGCCGATTCGATGGATTTGCTGATGAATTTGTTTTCGATGGGCATGTCGTCGGGCCAATTCTTCATGAGGCCTTTTACGCGTTCGGCTCCGAAAATTCTCATCAGATCGTCCTCGAGCGATACAAGGAACTGACTCGAGCCCGGCTCGCCCTGGCGCCCTGACCGTCCACGGAGCTGGTTGTCAATACGCCGTGATTCGTGGCGCTCGGTGCCGAGCACGTGCAGCCCGCCAAGCTCCACGATCCGTTTAAATTGCTCCTCGTTGTGGGGAGAGCCGCCGAGCTTGATGTCGACGCCGCGGCCTGCCATGTTCGTGGCAATGGTTATGGCACCGTATGCTCCTGCTTGTGCAATGATTTCGGCTTCTCGCTCGTGCTGCTTTGCGTTCAGAATATGAAATTGCAGCCCCTCCTGCTCAAGCAATGCCGATAAACGCTCGTTTTTGTCGATCGATATGGTTCCCACAAGGATCGGCTGACCCTTCTCGTGGCGCGTCTTGATTTCCTGCACGACGGCGGCGAATTTTGCAGCTTCGTTCTTGTAGATCCGGTCAGAGTTATCCTGGCGAATCATCGGCCTATGCGTGGGTATTGTCGTTACATCCAGATTGTAAATCTTAGCAAGCTCCTCGGCTTCGGTTTCCGCGGTTCCGGTCATTCCGGAAAGCTTGGTGTATAGGCGAAAATAATTCTGGAACGTGATCGTCGCCATCGTCTTGCTCTCGCGCTGAATTGTAACTCCTTCTTTGGCCTCGATGGCCTGGTGCAGTCCCTCGGAGTAACGCCTGCCCGGAAGCATTCTGCCGGTAAATTCGTCGACGATGACTATCTCGCCGTCCTTGATAGTGTAGTCGCGGTCCTTAAGAAAAAGCGTTTTGGCCTTTAATGCCTGCTCGATGTGGTGCACCGTCTGGATGCCGCCCTGCACGTATATATTCTCGACGTTCAACAATTTTTCCAATTTTGTGATTCCCGATTCGGTGAGCGTCGCGGCACGGAGCTTCTCGTCAATCGCATAATCAGTTTTTTCATCGAGCTGGTTAACGAGTTCGGCGAATTGATAGTAGCGCTGCGTCGGTCTGGTATCAGACGCCGAGATGATAAGCGGAGTTCGTGCTTCGTCGATCAGGATGCTGTCGACTTCGTCGACGATCGCATAGTGCAGATCGCGCTGCACTTTTTGAGTCATCTCGTAGACCATGTTGTCGCGGAGATAGTCGAAACCGAATTCGTTGTTGGTCCCGTAGGTGATATCGGCCTGATACGCTTCCTTGCGCGATACGGGCCGCAAAAACTTCATTTCGAGAGCGACACCCTCGTCACGCCGCTCCTCTTCCTCGGCGGAAACATGCATCGGATCGTAGAGAAAAGCCGCGTCGTGCATGATGACGCCGACCGAAAGACCGAGCAAATGAAATATTTGCGCCATCCAGATGGCGTCGCGTCTGGCCAAATAGTCGTTGACAGTAACGACATGGACGCCCTTGCCGGAGAGTGCATTCAAGTATACGGCTAGTGTCGACGTAAGGGTTTTACCTTCGCCGGTTTTCATTTCGGCGACCTGGCCGTAATGAAGAACAAGCCCGCCCATGAGCTGGACGTCGAAGTGTCGCTGGTTCAAGGTGCGCTTGGCCGCTTCGCGCACTATCGCAAACGAGTCAGGCGCCAATTCGTTGAGTGGCGCGTTGAGGAGTTCGATGCGTGCACGATGCAGACGATTTTTTTCATCTTCGCTCGCTGCAAGCCGGAGCGAATTTTCGATAGCGGATAGTTGATCGGTGCTCGCAGCGTGAGAATCCGATAGCTTCTTTTTTAATTCGAGTGTGCGCGACCGAAGGTCCTCATCGGACAGCTTCGCTAAATCTTGTTCTTTCGAGTTAACGTCAACGACGATCGTTGCAAGCGTTTGTAGGAAACGCTTGTTCGCGTCTCCAAATAGAGATGTCAGGAAAGCCATGGGGGTGTCAACGCGAGTTTCTGCGCTGCCTTTTGAATAAACGCGAAAAACCCCGACGAAGATCGATCGCTTTCGATTTGTATTTTTTGAGCTGCTCCAATAATTTGTCGGTGGCTATGTCGATGGCTGCCCGCATGTCGGATTGAACCTCGACGATGCGTAAAAGACGGTTTGGTACCGTCATATTGATCTCGATCCGAAAAACCTCGCCCTTGCGGTGATGCGCATCCCTGCTTACGTCAACCCTGCAGGCAATCGGATTAACGCTCAGCTTGTCGATATGCGCCATCTTCATACGCAAATATTCCGATAAACTATCGGTGACAAATACGTTTTTACTGTAAACCTGATATTCCATCGAGAGCTAGTGTAACGCTTTTAGAGAGTGAAATCAACTTTCCGGCACAATCTGTACTTCTTCTTCCAGTTGTATGCCGTAGGCATCGCGTACCTGCTGCTTAATAAAGCTGACCATGGTTACAACGTCCTCCGAGGTCGCTGAGCCGACGTTAATGATGTAATTCGCATGTTTCGGTGAAATCATTGCGCCACCGATACGCTTCCCCTTTAATCCGAGCCGCTCGATAAGATACCCGCTCGGTATTTTGCGGTACTGCTCAAAGCGGCTCAGATCAATATCCTTGGTTGCCAGCTTCTTGAGATCGACACGATCAAATTCCACATTCTTAAATATACATCCAGCCGACGGTTCAAGCGGATGACTCTGATGTCGGAGGGCTATACGGTCGGTAATAATCTTTCTGCTTGCCTCAATGGCGCCGGATTTCAGGGTCAAGTGGGCTTCAACGATACTGTGGGTGTGCAACTTGAACATGCTGTGACGGTATGCGAAACCGCATTGTGCAGCAGACAGCGTAACCGCGTTGAACGTCGCTTCGTCCAGATAGGTTATCGAAGTAAGCACGTCGGACATCGATACGCCGTAGGTACCTGCATTGCCGCGTATTGCGCCCCCGACCGTACCCGGAATGCCGGCCGCAAACTCGAGGCCGGTGAGCTTTCGGTCGAGCGTCCGTGAGATGAGCTCCGATAATGCAACCGTAGCTCCAACAGTGACACCGGTTCCGTTGAACGACAGTTGCAAGAGCTGCGGCTTGATGACGAGGCCATTGAACCCTTTGTCAGAAAAAAGCAGGTTACTGCCCCCGCCGAGTATAAAATACGTACTCTTTTTTTTACGCGCCCAGAGCAGCGCTTGCCGCAGATCCTCGGTGGTGTGTGCGGCTACGAAAAAACGTGCAGGACCGCCGAGCCGGAAGGTCGAATGGTCGCGGAGCACAATGTTCTCCTGTAGATTCATAGTGTTTGTAAATAGGTCCGGGCGATCGCATCAAC
>Ga0209542_10017652_pt1 | contig 11662 bp, 18 predicted proteins | sample RifCSPhighO2_01_FD_184028 | JGI IMG/M metagenome (GOLD analysis project Ga0209542, IMG submission 184028) | Soil microbial communities from Rifle, Colorado - Rifle CSP2_plank highO2_0.1 (SPAdes) (version 2) | ecosystem: Environmental > Terrestrial > Deep subsurface > Rock core/Sediment ...
CGGAGCGTTGCGCACATTCTTCGAGTCGGGCGCCACCAAACTTATCCTCGACCTGCGCGGCAATCCGGGCGGCTACCTCGACGCGGCGGTGCAGATGGCGAGCTACTTTTTGCCGGTGGGCGACGTGATAGTGACGGAAGACTTTATGGGCAAGGCGGGCAATGTTTCGGACCGCTCGCTCGGCTACAACGTCTTCGCCAACAAAAAGCTGTCGATGGCGATACTTATCGACCAGGGGTCGGCCTCGGCGTCCGAGATTTTGGCCGGCGCGCTCCAACAGCACGGCGTGGCTAAACTGGTGGGCACGCGCAGCTTCGGCAAGGGGTCGGTGCAACAGCTCATGCAGCTGGGCGGCGGCGCGGAGCTTAAGGTCACCATTGCGCGCTGGCTTACCCCCAACGGGCAGTCCATCTCCGACGGCGGGCTTAAACCCGACATAGTTGTGGAAGGCAAACCCGCCCGACCGGACGACTCCGGTCGTTCGGGCGGGGACCCCCAAAAAGACGCGGCTATCACCTGGCTCATCACACAATAGTTTTGGGAAGGTCAGACCTTCCCATTTATTCAGCGGTAAGCGATTTTAGGTCGTCCTTTTCCCATGTCCGAGAGAGAATAATTTCCCGGGCTGAGGATTTAAATTCGCTCTCCTTAAATACTTCTTCCAGTATGTCTTTTTGAAGAATGGGGGAATCAGATTTTTGTGCGTAGTTAATGAAACTAGAAAATTTATACTGATTCGCCCACCCCCACGCTTTTTCAAAGTTGTTAGCGGCAGCCTCTAATCCTCCGGGATATAATTCAAAAATATTTTTTACCATGATGTAGGAAGCAAGCCAGCGCAGGTAGCGATCTTCCCCGACAGTCTTGCTTTTGTAGGCTCCTTGAAAAATACTTCCTCGCTCTTTATATTTTGAATTGAAAGACATCGACATGCTCCCGCACAACTTTTGGAGAAACTTCGTGATTCCACCTTCGATTATTTCTTGCAGGAGCAAATGAAAATGATTGGGCATCAGTGTCCACGCAAGTATTTTTACAATAGGTTTTTGTTCTGGCCATGTTCCCGGCCTTTCGAACATTGTAAGGTCAACTGTATTTCGCTCCCAGAAATCATCCTTAAACTCGTCGTTCATGTAATACAGCAATCGAACAAATCTCCACTTATCTTTTTCGTCGCGAGTTATAGGCAAACCGCGCGCTCCGCGCTTGAGCACGTGTACATATGAACCGACAACGTAAGGCTCTACTCGCATATTTGGGAAGGTCAGACCTTCCCATTCAAAATAATACTATATTTTTTACGCAATAAAAAAGCCCCCGGAATTCCGGGGGCCCTGCGTCATCATCGTTGTCCGGTCTAGATCATAAAGTGGAGGATCCAGCCCACGACAATATAAACAATTGGGTTGACGAAGAGGTAGGTGAGGAAGCCTTTGAGTACCTTCTTGTCGTCCAAATCTTTTGGAACGTACTGTATAGTCATCGTGCCAATCACGAGCGAGATGGCGATGGCCTGCATAAAGTCTAGAACCGGCAAATGCAGTATCGGGACCATGAACCAGCCCCACAGTAACCACAAAACCATGCCGTCGAGAGACATAGCGACTACGGTGAACAATATGGCAAACACAGCCCTCCCGAGGAACTCCAGCATCGGTGCATCTCCTTTTTCAAAGCCCACAAGGGGCGGGATTCAACTGGTACGTATTATATACTAACTATTGCTTTTGTCAAGCATTTAGATTTCCCAAAAACCCCTTATTTTGTTAGACTTTTCGTATGAAAGTAATTTTGCTCAAAGACGTACGGGGGGTGGGGATGCACGGCGAGATTAAGAACGTTGCCGACGGCTACGCCATCAACGGCTTGTTCCCGAAGAAGCTCGCCGAGGCCGCTACGCCGGAAAAGGTAGCCAAGTTTGAGGCCATGCGCGCCGAGCACGAGGCGCAAAAGGCGCAGGAGGAGGAGCAGTTGGATAACAAAGTGGCGGCCCTGCGCGGCAAAAAAGTTTCTTTGAGCATTCGCGCCACGGAGAAAGGCGGGCTCTTTAAAGCCGTGCACGAAAAGGACGTCGCCAAGGCAATCCTCGGCGAGCACGCGCTGGGGATACCCGAAGGGGCGATTACATTCCCCGAGCCGATAAAAACAGTGGGAGAGCACGTGGTGATGCTCAAAAGCAAAAACAATAAAGCCGAGTTCGGCGTAGTGGTGGTCGCCGCGGTGTAAATAAAAAACGCTCCGGATTGCTCCGGAGCGCTTGGCTTTGTGTGTTGACTGTATTGAGCGGTTCAGCGCAGCTTGATGGGCCCTTCCTCCCGGCCCTCCTTGAACGCGCTACTCGCGGCGTTCACGGACACGATGGGGTAGTCGTCCTTGGCACCGATAGGGTAGCCGATCTTGATGGTCGGGTACCCTGCCTGCCGCATCCAGAAGCCCCTCCACGGGCTGCCGAGCTGCGTGCGCAGGGAGCGCTTGGCGTCGACCAGCCGGGTCTGCACGTTCTTGAACTCGTTCCGGCCGGCTTCGATAACCTGCTGGATCTGGCGGTAGGTTGCCTGGTCCAAGTTCGGGTTCTGCTCGCGGATCCACTGCATCGTTGCCGCGGAGCCGGTCTTGCCGTACCGCGACTCGTTGGCGCCGGTAAACACGGCGATGAGGTCGTCGCGTTGCATGCCGGGCACCTGGGCCGTCTCCTTTACCTTCTGCATGTACTGGGCGAGGACGTTTTCGTTGTCCTCCCAGCGCGCAGCGATGTTCTGCTCGGCGCGGTTGCCGGCCGACCACGCGGTAAAGTAGCTGATGACCGGAACTCCGACCAACAGCGCGACACCAACTACGACAGCCAGTAAAGTCATCATACCTTTCGACATTGCCTTGCTCCTTCAGGTTCAGATGTTGACGTCTCTGCGTTGAAAGACGTAGGTCAGCCCCATGCTGCCGAAGATGGCGATCATGAAGGCCAATACATTGATCCACATGGGCGGCGTTACTTCCGCCCACAGGTACTCGAAGTCCTTCATCGGTTTGCGCACGAACAACTCTTTGACGTGGCTATCGATTAAGGTCACGACCTTATCGGCATCGAGTGTCTTTTGGTCGAGCAGCGCATCGCGCAACTTGACCTTGAACAGCTCCCGATCGGTCCAACTCATAACGTATGCCCACGATATCTTCGGGTATTCGGGCACGCCGAGTACTACGACGACATCGTTCTTTTTGCCCCCGAGCCAGTGCTCTTCGAGCGCGTGGGCGTATTGGCTGTTGGTTTCGCCGGAGAGCACGATGATGGCGTTCGCCTGCTTTTTTGGCCCAAGCTCGCGCAAAGCAAGCGCGAGTTTATGGTTCCAGTCTGCAAGGTCGGCCACCTGCACACCGACCGGGATGACCCGGTTGGCGTAATGGTAGTCGTATACGTGCGGATAGTCGGGCAACTTCCCTTTGTACTGTTCCTTGACGCTGCTGTTCTTGTGGAACAGCGACTCGGGTACAGCCTTGATGTAGTTGACGAATGTCCGTTCGCTCGCGACAGGCTGGCCCTTGATGACCTTGGTCCACCGGGGCGGTTCGTAAGAGCCGCGTCGGTCGATGCGGGCGATATTGAAGTTGCCGACATCGCTCCGTACCGTCCAGTTCCAGTCGTTAAAGTGCTCGTAGCAGGTGTCGCAGGTTGTACTGCACGACCGGTCTTTGCCGCTCCCCGAGCAGGTTTCGCGGCAATTGCATTCGTAGCTGTGTTCGCAGGAAACCCAAACCTGTTCTTTTCCGGTAACCTGGCCGTTCCAGATTTCCGTGTCGCTCGCTTTTAGTCCGCGGCCGCCGATCCACACAACGGCGACGGCGACGGCAATGATTCCGATATTGAGACCCATTTCGCGCCAAGAAATCTCTGTGTGCCAGAGACGCTTGGCGATAAACGGCCATACTACCGGGAAGAGGAGCAGCAGATACAGTGTGCTCATCGGGTGCCTCTAGGTGCTAGATTTGAAAAAACTAACTTGCTTATGTATAGCATAAAGAAAACATTTGTCAAGATTTTTGGAGATAACAAAAAACCGCCACGTAGGGCGGTTTTTTGAGAGGAGGTTATGTAAACTTATTTCACCAAAACGTTGACCTGCGAGTGGACTTTGTTGCGGCCCGTAAAGCTTATCCGGCGCACGGTGCGGAAGTTGACTATGCCGGTTTTAAGCGCAAAAAGCGTGTGGTCCTTGCCGGAGCCGACGTTGCGTCCGGGGATCATTTTGTGGCCCCTCTGGCGCACGATAATGGCGCCGGCTTTGGCCGTCTCTCCGGCATACAACTTAACGCCGAGGTATTTCGCGTTAGAGTCGGTAAGGTTTTTAGCTGTTCCGCCTGCCTTTTTTGATGCCATATATACTTAGAAAGTAAGTAACAAATCACAAGCACCAAGTATCAAATCTTGATACTTGAAACTTGATACCTGATACTTACCCAAATGCTACCAAAAAACCTCATTCCACGCAAGGAAACCCTCGACCCGTACTTTTTGCCAATAATAGTGGTGCTTGTCGGGTTGTCTGCATTTGGGTTGGGGCGGTTGTCGGCGGCGGGGGAGAGCTCCCCGTTAGTGCAAAGTAACGAGGCACCCTACTCCGCCAATTTTGTTGCCTCGAAATCCGGCGCCAGTTATTACTTGCCGTCCTGCAGCGGTGTTGCAAAAATTAAAGAGGAAAACAGGGTGTGGTTTGCCACCGTGGCGGAAGCGCAGGCGGCGGGGTATACTGCAGCCATTAATTGTCCCGGGCTGTAACCGTTATGCTTAAACACACAAAACGCGCGCTGGTGCTTATTGTCGGAGTCTTTTTTGTACTGTTCGGCATTATCGGGCTGTTTTTGCCGTTTTTGCAGGGGATACTCTTTTTGGTCATAGGCGCTCTGTTGCTCTCGGCATACTCGCCAAGGCTCCGCGAGTGGATGCAAACGCACACCCGCAAGTATCCTAAACTGCATTACTGGGTCCTGCGCGCCGAGGCGTGGATAGAGCGTATAATTGGCAAACCGGAATGATAGCTGTTGATGTTGAAGCAAGCGGGATAGGGCCGGACACGCACTCCATTGTAAGCGTGGGCGCTATCGACATGGACAACCCAAGCCGCCGGCTGTACGAGGAGTGCCGCGTGTGGGACGGGGCGCATATCAACGATGAGGCGCTGGTGGTCAATGGTTTTACTAAAGAGCAGATTACCGACCCAAAAAAGCAGTCCGAGGCCGACCTCGTGCACAAATTTGCGGATTTTGCCGGGCCGTCGGCCGACCGCACTCTGGCCGGGCAAAACATCTCGTTTGACCGCGATATTTTGCAGGCGGCGGCCGCGCGCGCAGGGCACACGGCATGGCCCTTTGCGCACCGCACCATCGACAGTCACAGCTTGGCCTGGATGCACATGGTCAAGAGGGGACTCACTCCCCCGGTCGACCCGGTTAAAAAGCATTCTAGCCTCAACCTCGACGCGATACTCCTTTATTGCGGCATCCCCGAGGAGCCGCAGCCGCACAACGCGCTCACGGGCGCCAAGTCCCATGCCGAGGTCATCAGCCGGCTCCTCTACGGCAAAAAACTCCTCCCGGAGTTCGAGCAGTTTGACATTCCGTGGCTTAAATAAAAAAGCGAGTCCGAAGACTCGCGATGTTGATTAGTGTCCGAAGTGCGTCGGCAGCCCGCATCCGGGGCGCATTGCCCACAGGAGGCCGATAATCGCGGCAATCAAGACCACAGCTCCAATCAGCACAAACATCCCTAACGACATGACACTTCTCCGTGTTTGAGAACTCCGCAGTTTTTATACCATAGAAGTATCTAATAGCCAAATCCAATTATTTTTTATAGAATAAAGTGTCTTTATTTTGAAACGGGCCGTAGTATACCGGCAGTACACATGCATGGGGTGCATGTAGGGAGGGTTCGATTCCCTCCGGCCCGAACGTAATGAATGCAGTATTTTTTTGTGCATACACCAGTAGTATCCGACCGGAGAATAGTGGTGTAGTTATGTTTGTAGGTTTTTCTTTGTTACTATGAGCATATGTACAATCCAGTTAAACCTTACAAGCACGAAATACTAAAATCGATAGAACGTACGTGGCGCACCCCCTACGTCGAGGTTACGCGCGGAGTGTATCCGCTGATAAAAAAGAAATCCGCGTACGCCAAATACGCCGAGGTTGATCATACCGACGGTATAGGCACAAAAGGTTTCTATCACTGGAAGGCAGGCACATTCCGGGCGGCGGTACTTGACGCTCTGGCCATGAACTTAAATGATTTAGCGCTCGTAAGAGCTGTCCCATATAAACTTTCTAACCACATCACGGCCCCAGTCGAAGACGCCCGGGTGTTTAAAGTCGTTCAGGCGATGGTCAAAGAATGCAGAAAGCGGCGAATCGCCATGGTGGGCGGCGAAAACTCTTTTCATAACACAACAGACGGACTCGACATAAGCATGACCGTCTCCGGGTTTGTTAAAAAGCCAAAATCGAACGTGTGCAAAGTCGGAGATGTTCTTATCGGGCTAAAAAGTTCCGGTTTGCATTCTAACGGCATCACAACGGTCCGAAAAGTTTTCAAAAATAAAACTCGACCCGAGTTTACCGTGCCGACCAAAATTTATCTCGACGCAGTACTTAAAGTCTGCGACAAACACCAAGTCAACGGCATGATGCATATTACCGGCGGCGCATTTACCAAACTCGAGGATATTCTTAAGGGCACTGACGCCGAGATACGACACCCGCGTGCACTAAAGCCTCAGAAGATATTTTTTGACCTGCGCAAAAAAATTCCAAACAAACAAATGTACTCGACTTTTAATTGCGGCATCGGATTTGTGCTTTCGGTACCAAAGAGGGAAGTGGAGCGGGTTTTGCGTCGCCTCCCCGCCTCGGCCGTCATCGGGAGGGTTGTCAAAGGCACGGGCAAGGTGCGTATTACTTCGGGTTTTGACGGGCAGGCAGTAGTATTATAAAAAACATTGTAAAATAAGGCCTTTTGACCCCTTTCATAGGGGTCTTTTCTTTGTCAAGTGTCCCGCTTGACGATATTGACAAAACAGGATAGCATGTTGTTATCCTCAGGCAGTCGAGCTTGGGGCTTTCTTTTTGCCGTAGCGCAAAAACCAGCCTAATTCATATGCAAATCATTATATGCATCTCGCAATTAGTTTCGCTCTTGCCGTATCTTTGGCGCTAAGCGGTGCGTCCGCTCCGGCCGCCACCGTCGGCATCGGCCCGATGCCGGCTGCGCAGACGGTGCAGGAGTACGTCCGCGGCTACTTTGCCGGCACGCCCATCATGGCCGAGGTCGCCCGGTGCGAGTCGCACTTTAGGCAGTTCGACAAGGATGGTTCGGTCCACCGCGGTGTGGTCAACGACCAGGACGTCGGAGTAATGCAGATTAACGAGCGGTATCACCTTAAAACCGCGCAAAAGCTCGGGTTGGACATCTACAGCATCCAGGGCAACGTCGCGTATGCCAAATATTTGTACGAAAAGGAGGGTACACAGCCGTGGAGCTCCTCGGAGCCCTGCTGGGGCAAGTCCAAGGTAGCTAAGGAACTCGCGCTCAATAAGTAAACAAGCCGAACAAAAGCACCCCTCACGGGGTGTTTTTGCTTTTTTATACCCCTGGGGTAAAATTAAGGCGTTGTAATAATTTATTTTATCTATGCAAAAAACAATACTCGGGGTCGTCGCAGCGCTGGTGGTGGTCGGGGGCGGTTGGTATTTTTACATGCAAAAAGGGGAGCCCCTGCCTGCTCTCGGTGCTGACGCGGGCTCGTACCGCTACTCTTGCGACAACGGTTCGCAGTTTACGATGGCACCTTCGGACGACGTAAGCTCCATAAAACTTTCGGCCGGGTCGCAAGGGATGTTTGCCGGCGAGGCGACGCTGTCTAAGGTGGGAGAAGGCGCGCGCTACGAGGGCAACGTTTCGGGCAGTCCGGTGGTCTTTGTGGGCGCGGGAGAGGAGGTGAGGTTGACGGTGGGCAGCGTGACAGCGGTCTGCAACCCGGTGCCGAGCCAAGAGTTGGCTCCGTGGAATTGGGGCGACGCCGCCGAGGGCGGCGGTAGCGTAAAGCAGGACACTTCGCTTATCGTGACCGAAAGCATGCTCGGCAAGTGGCAGAGCGTCGACGACGCCAAGTATGTCCGCGAGTTTAAGGAAAAGGGCGTAGTGGTTGATTGGTATGACGGCAAGACCGTGTCCACCGGCCTGTGGGTCGCCTTTACCAAAGAAAAGGCGCCGAAGATATTCCCGTACACTATGGACACCAGCTCGGTTTATCTCCAGCTGACCATGACCGGCACGCAAGCCGATACGCTCAACTTCAAGATATCTAAAGTGACGCCCGATGAGCTCCAGCTGGTCTACCTGGACCGCGGCGGGGTACTGACCTTCAAGCGGGTGCAATAAAAACACCTCCGCGAGGAGGTGTTACAGTGCTTCTATTTTCTTTTTGAGCTCCGTAGGGGAGCTTGTAACGAGGAATACCTCTTGTGCAGCGGTTCCGGCACGGGCGATACATTTGAGACCGTCCCGGACCGGATATTGGACCTTGAGCTTGATCTGGGGCTGTGGCGCTTTGGTTGGTTTGATCCGCCCGGGGAAAATGCTTTTGATTTCTTCCCAGGGCTCGATTCGTTCCAAAAGCGCGCGCAGACCCTCTATCATGCTGTGCTCGTACTTAATCTTAGAAGATCCGCGGTGCCTCATCGACCTTCTCCTTGCTTAGATCTAAAACGATTATACCTAAAAAGTGGGGAAGTCAATCCCCCGTTTGGCCGAGATTTTATGGTATTGACTAAAGCAGAGATATATAGTACCGTTTAAGTAGAGAGTTAAACAAGGAGATAGGTCATGGAGAAAGCTTCCGGTCAGAAGAAACAGAGTTTGATTTCTCTTATTCTGTTCATGGTATGGCCATTTGTCATACCAACAATCGCGGTCGTCGCGTCGGCATGGGCATTAATGGCTGCGGTCCAGGCCGCCACGGACGTACCAACGGCTGCGGCAGTCGCCTTTGTGACACTCGGCCTTGCTTTTGTTAGTCTTTGGGCTAGCCGAAGAGCCTGGCCGGTTCACTACGTTATCGGATGGGGAATCAGTACGTTTTCCCTCGGTATCTGCTATGCGTCCTTTGGTATTTGTCTGATTTCGGTCCTGGTTTGGGCAACAGGGTAGGCCGCTTCTTAAATAGAGGCGGTCTTTTCTTATGTGCAGACGTCCATACAATATGTCGGAAAAGGTATATTGTGCGACACGATTACTATTGAGCCGCAGTGTACAATACAGGCATGACCAAGCAGTACCGCGATGCTTTGCGCGCCCTTCTCTCCCCTGCCGAGCGGCGGGTGTTTAAAAAACTGGACACGCCAAAAAAAATTCAAACGTTTTTAGAGGCACTCCCCCAACATTTTTTGCGCAGCAGGGAAGCGCTGTTGAGTCCAAGGGGAGTTTTGACCAAAAAAACCGCCCATTGCATGGAAGGGGCGGTATTTGCCGCGGCCGTACTCGCCTATCACGGCCAACGGCCGCTGTTGCTGGATATCCAGGCGGTCGAGGACGACGACGACCACGTACTGGCGCTGTTCAGAGTGCGCGGGCGCTGGGGCGCGATAAGCAAAACCAATCATCCGGTCCTGCGCTGGCGCGACCCGGTGTATGCAAGCGTGCGCGAGCTGGCGCTCTCGTACTTCCACGAATATTTTATGTGGCAGAAGCACGGCAAAAAATTGTCGGGCAAAAAGACCATGCGCGCGTACTCGCGGCCGTTTGACCTACGCCGCTACGCGCCGGAGCGCTGGGTCGTTGCCAAGTCTATCGATTGGCTGGCCGATCCGTTGGATGCATCGCCCCACTCCCCTGTTGCGCCCGCCCCGGCTATCAGAGACCTGCGCCCCGCCACCGCGATAGAAACAGAAATGATGGAAGCGACCGAGTGGTAGGTTCACCCTAACCACAGCGTCCTTTTGTAATACTGTGCCTATGAAAGTCATACTTACCTGCCGGGAGTGCGGCCACCGCGAGAGGGGCGACAGCGACAGCTCCCTGATGAACCGCATCAAAATGTGGAACCATATCGAGCGCGACCACTCCGGCCGCGGCATCCGCCCCTCGCAAGTGCCGCTGGTAATGCGCGAGTATAGCGAAATACTCACGACCTGACCCCTACCCCGCCTTTAAAGAGCCACAGGAGCACTGCAAGAAAGAGCGCGATAAATCCGACAAGCACGCTAAAGCAAATCCACAACGGAATATCCGAAACGCCGAAGAATCCCCACCGGAAGGCGTTGACCATGTACAGTATCGGATTGGCGAGCGACACGTTTTGCCAGAACGGCGGAAATTGCGAGATCGAGTAGAAGATGCCGCCGAGATACGTGAGCGGCGTCAGCACAAAGGTCGGCACGATGGATATGCCGTCGAAACTTTTTGCGAAGGCGCCGTTTATCAGCCCCGCTAAAGAAAAGAGCACCGAGGTAAGCACCACCGCGCTCACCAGCACAAGGACGTTTTGGACGGCAAGGTGGGTAAAAAAGAGCCCCACCACGCCGACCAGCGCGCCCACCATAAGCCCCCGCATGACTCCCCCGCTCACAAAGCCGGCGATAATCAGCCACTCCGGCATCGGCGATACCAAGATTTCGTCGAGCGTGTGCGTCCATTTGGCAAAATAAAAGGTGGAGACCGTGTTCATGTACGAGCTCGTGATGACCGACATCATGATGAGTCCGGGGACGATAAATTGTATGTAGCTAAGGCCGTGTATCGGCTGCAGTTGCGAGCCGATAAAGGTGCCGAAGACGATAAAGTACAGCGAGGTGGTGACGACCGGCGGCAGGAGCGTCTGCGACCAGATGCGCACGATGCGCATAAAGTCGTTCCGGAGCATCGTATAGTACGCGGTGAGTTGTTTGCGGGGGGTCATATTATGACAGTTCGTCTTGCCTTCCGATGATGTCCAGGTAGATATCCTCGAGTTTTTTGTTGTTGTGCCGCTCGAGGAAGCCCTGCATGGGCTCGTTGACCACGATGGTTCCTTTGTTGATGATGGCGACCGTGCGCGCAAGCTGCTCGGCTTCCTCCAGGTAATGCGTGGTGAGGATGATGGTCACTCCGGAGGCGTTCATCGCGCGCAGGAACGCCCACATGTGGCGGCGCATCTCGACGTCGACGCCCGCCGTCGGCTCGTCGAGTATGAGGAGCTTGGGGCCATGGACGAGCGCGCGGGCTATCATCAGGCGGCGCTTCATGCCGCCGGAGAGCTTTTGGGCCGCCTCGCGGCGCTTGTCCCACAGCCCGAGGTCGGTGAGTACGGTCTTGGCGCGCGCAAGCGCCTGCGCGCGCGGGATGCCGTAGTATCCCGCCTGCGTGACGACGATGTCCTCTACCTTTTCAAAAATATTAAAGTTAAACTCCTGCGGCACGAGCCCGATAAACGTTTTTGCGCGCGAGGAGTCGGCCACCGTGTCGTGGCCAAACACCGCCGCACTGCCGGAGGTCTTTGTCACGAGCCCGGCGAGGATGCCGATGAGCGTCGTTTTGCCCGCGCCGTTGGGGCCCAGCAGGGCAAAGAAGTCCCCCTCCCCCACCTCGAGCGTTATCCCTTTAAGCGCCGCTACTCCGGTATCGCCCGCCCGCGCC
>Ga0209542_10017653_pt1 | contig 11662 bp, 14 predicted proteins | sample RifCSPhighO2_01_FD_184028 | JGI IMG/M metagenome (GOLD analysis project Ga0209542, IMG submission 184028) | Soil microbial communities from Rifle, Colorado - Rifle CSP2_plank highO2_0.1 (SPAdes) (version 2) | ecosystem: Environmental > Terrestrial > Deep subsurface > Rock core/Sediment ...
TTTTTCGGGTACCATTTCTGACTACATTTTTCGAATAACAATAAATACAATTTAGGGACATCATTTCACCTCAAAAGAGGAGAAAGATATACTTATATTTATATCATTCGTTTAATAGACTGTATCCTTCCAGAGAAAAGCTTATAAATATCTTTCAAAGTATCTGAAATATGGCAAAACTACATACTAGAAGAAAAAGAACCTACGGAATTAGATCTCATTCCAACGGCAAGAAAGCTTTGAAATTAAGCAAGAATAGAACGAAGAAATAGATTTCTCATTCTTCTTTTCATTTTTGAACTATTAGCCATTCTTTCAATAACGTCGTCTATCAACCACTAACTATATAAATCTCTTTTCTTTCTCTACTGTTGAGGATGATAGATTTACTGATGTTTCAACGTTTTCTGATAGCTCTAGCTTTGGGAGCATTAATAGGTCTTGAAAGGGAATATGCCACTTATAGAAATAGGGGGCACGAATATGCTGGTATACGAACTTTTCCTTTAATTGCGTTGTTTGGAGCTCTTTGTGCTTATTTAGGTGACATTATCTCCCCATATATTTTGGTAGTGGGAATGTTATTGATTGGAATTTTAGTAATTGTGGCTTATTTTATCATCTCAGAAAAAAGTAAAAGTCATTTTGGTGCTACTTCGGAAATAGCTGGCTTGTTAACTTTTTTTATAGGAGTTTTATCTTATTATCAAGAGTTTTTCTTTGCTGTAACTTTAGCGGTTAGTATTGCCATTATTTTATACGCCAGATCTTTATTGCATCATTTTGCTGAAAAAATAACTAGTAAAGAGTTAGCTGGCACTTTAACTTTTATCGTAATTGTCTTTCTCGTTCTGCCTCTTCTTCCTAATCAATCTTACGGACCGTACGGAATTTTTAATCCCTATTTTCTATGGTTAGTGGTAGTAGTAGTTTCAGGGATTGGATTCATAGGATATATTTTGATGAAATGGTTTGGTGAGAAAGGGGTGGTGTTATCGGGTATATTGGGTGGAATGATCAGCAGCACTTTTACCACCGTAAGCCTAGCTCAAAGAAGTATGAAAGAAAAAATAATTTATCGAGCTTTGGCTCTAGGGGTAGTTTTAGCTAATGGAATCATGTTTATTCGTATGTTTATCGAGATTTTTATAATTAATCCTACTATGGCTCCTAAACTGATACCTTTTTTTTTGATTATGATTGCCGCTAGCGCTTTTATGGGTATATTCTTATGGCAAAAGGCAAGTAAAGCGAGAGGTAAGGTGGCTTTGAGTTCTCCTCTTGCTCTATGGCCCGCTCTACGTTTTGCCATAATTTTTAGTGTAGTTGTAGCTTTGGTGAAATTGGGCAATATTTATTTATCATCACAGGGGATTTATTTAGTCAGTTTCCTATCCGGTTTAATTGATGTAGATGCAATTACTTTATCTTTGGCTAATCAAGCTAAAGAAGGCCTAGATGTAGATATAGCTAGTAAAGGCATAATGATTGCAGCTATTACTAATGTTTTCGCCAAAGGGGTTATAGCTTATTGGATGGGGGGAAAGAAATTTTCTAGGACTATATTGTGGTCATTTGGATTCTTGATAGTAGTGGGATTATTATTAATCTGGTTAATGTGAGAAATATTATGACTATTTTGGCGTACTCGAACTAATACTCATAAACTTCTATCTTAGGTACTCCTTTAACTTCTTCTTTCTTTACTCCATTAGTTAAATTAAGAAAACTGCTGAAATCAGGAGGAGTATCTGGTATCTCCTTTGAACTAGATGGAGTTGAATCAAACATACTCATCATATTGGAAGTATCGGTAGTGCTAGAAGATTGATTATAATTGCTGCTTTGATTATAGCTATCACTACCCTCTTTTCGTTGAATTATACCGGTTAGAATATGTAATACTTTTTGGATATCCTCATACGTATCGTGTTGAGTATCAATCATTATTTTCATGGTATATTAGTTTGCGGTTGGTAATGTTGAATTATTTCTCCACAGGTATTATGAGTATTAGGACCAATAACTTTGTTTTCTAATTCTGATCTTAGATTATTTCCTTCAGCAATAGGAGTTAATAATCTTTGACAATAGGTATAATCGGCTCTTTGATGGGTGTCTATACTCCAAGAATAAAAAGTAGCTATAGGAATTACAACCAAAGGAGCGACAAGTAGCATTTTTAATTTACTTCTTTCATAACGTCTCTCTGTTAATTGTACTTCAATTTCCATCTTCACACCATCTTATATTCATAATTGAAAACACCCATATAATGAAAGAAGGAAAAAGGAGTATATAATGTTTGCTATAACCCATTATAACATTATTGATTATAACGTCGCAACTATGCGAAGTGCTTTAAGTTTTGCAGAATATTAACATTTAGGAGAGCGTTAGCGGGGGGAATTCCGTTCGTCCAGAAGTTACTCTAACTTTACTTAAAGTTACTTAAACTTACTTAAAATGGTTGTAGTAAATGAGGTTAGGTCTAGAAAAGCGGAATCTTTATATATTACTTAAGTTTTACTTAAACTTACTTAAAGTTACTATCAAAGGTTAAAGTAAAATGAAACAAGAAGAATTATTAACTCTGATTAAAAATGGAGAAACGCAGGAAGTTGAGTTTAAAGAAGGCTGTCCAAATGGGCACAAACTAGCTGAAATCATCTGTGGTTTAGCCAATACTGACGGCGGGTTTCTTATCCTCGGTATCTCAGAGAAAGGAGAGATAAAAGGATTACGTTGTGATCTTGACAAACTTCAGCAGGATATTGCCAATACGCGCCAAAACATTCATTCTTCTCCTCACGTTTCTACTACTATTCATACAATTGATGATAAGAAAATTATTCTGGTTGAAATCAATAAAGCCAATGATAAGAATGCTCACACCTATAATGGTGCTGTTTATGTAAGAATTGGAAGTACCACTCATAAACTAGAAGGTCAGGAACTTTTTGATTTCCTCAAAAATAAACAAATTCTATGCTTTGATGAACAAGATTCAGAAGCAAAACTCGAAGATATTGAAGAGAATAGGGTTAAAAATTATCTTATCAAAAGAGGTCAAGCAGATTACTTAAAATCAAATAATATTCAAGAGTTCATTATTAGTAATATGTTTGGCAAGCTTAACGGGAAATTAAAGCTAAAAAATATTGCGACTTTGTTTTTTGCTAAAGAACCTCATCGCTGGCATCCTCAAAGCGAAGTACGAATAGTTCGTTTCTCAGGAACAGAACCAATAAACGTAGTTTCGCAAAGAGATTTTCGTTCCGACCCCATCGAGAATATCGAACAAACTATTACTTTTATTAGAGAAAATATATCTAAGAGGTTTATAATTCCAGAAGATTCTCCAAGACGTATTGAAATTGAAGAATATCCTACGGCAGTAATAAGAGAAGCAATTGTAAACGCAATAGCTCATAGAGATTATTATAGTTATGATTCTATTCAAATAAACCTCTTTGAAGATAGGATAGAAATTTCTAATCCTGGTGGATTGCCACAAGGGTTAACTAAAGAGTTTTTTGGAAAGCGATCGGTAAGACGTAATCCCTTAACATATCGTATCTTAAGAGATTGTCATTATGTAGAGGGATTAGGTTTGGGTGTCCCTCAGATGAGAAATGAGATGAGAAAAGCTGGGCTGAGAGATCCCGAGTTTAACTTTGAAGGAGGATTTTTTGTTGTAACTCTTAGAAATGCTAAGGGAAATATCAAACCTGTGGAAGAGTTAAAAGATTTAAATTCCAGACAAATAAACGCTTTAGATTACTTAAGGCAGAATAAAACTATTAAGTCAAAAACCTATGCGAATATCAATGAGGTTTCTTTACCGATAGCACTTAAAGATATTAATGAGCTAATTAAATTTAAATATATTAAGAAAGTGGGAGAATATCGAGGAGCTTATTATGTGTTGAGTGAGAAGAGGTAGGTTATGCTAAATAAAGAACAAGCTAAGGATAAACTGAAAAAAATAGTAGGGGACTTTAATAATAATCCCGATTATTACAAGAAACTTTCTGAAGCCGATGTTGAAGATAAATTAGTTAATGAACTATTCGTAAATATTCTTGGTTGGGATAAGAAAGACTATGAGAAAAGAGCTAAAGCACGGCGTGGAGATAAAAGTGGCAGTGCTGATTATGCTTTTAAGATTAATGATAGAATTGTTTTCTTTTTAGAGGTTAAGAAAGTTACTATCCCATTGGACAAAGAAGCTGATGAACAAGTAATCTTATATTCACTGTCTAAAAAAGTTCCATTGGCAATATCTACTAATTTTCAGCAGATGAATATTTTCTGCGTAGAACAAGAAAATGCTATTCAAAATGTTTTTAGAAATTTCAAAACACCGGATGATTATGTTAATAACTTTCAAGATTTATTGTTTCTATCAAAAGAAAGCTTTGAACAGGGATTATTATTAAAGAAAGCAGAGGATGAAGGCCGGTTAAAGAAAAGAGTTTCTATTGATAAGGTGTTATTAGAAGATTTTTGGCGAGTTCGTACTTTAATTGCTAATGATATTGAGAAGAATAAATCTGGAAAGTATAATATTAATGAAAAAGATGAGATTGTTCAGCGTATTTTGGATAGATTAATCTTTATTCGCAGATGCGAAGATATTGGTATCAATCCGGAAAATCAAACATTACAGGAGATAAAGCACGTTGCTGAAAGCAGAGCTTATTCCCAGCTGAAAGCACTATTCACTAAATATGACTCAGTGTATAATAGTGGCTTGTTTACTCCAAATAAAGATAACGATTGTGACCTAATTACTATTGATGGCGAGATTATCCAAAAATTAATTGGTTATTTGTATGAATCACATGACGGAAAGTATAAATATAATTTTGAATGGATTGATGCTGACGTTCTAGGGCAGGTTTATGAACAATATTTAGGTAAAATTTTAGCCCAGACAAAATCTGGCAAAGCGAAGCTCAAAGAAGGACAAGCCCATCGTAAAGAGCAAGGAATTTATTATACGCCCACTTACATTGTTGATTATATTGTTAAGAATACTTTGGGAGAATTGTTGAAAGATAAAAAAATCGATGCTCGAAAGATAAAAATTTTAGATCCTGCTTGTGGGAGTGGCAGTTTTCTGATTAAAGCGTTTGACTATATGCAACAGCATTTATCTAATGATAAAGAAGCTGTTCAGAGCAAATTAGATTTTCAAACAAAAGATGCACCAACTTACTCTATTAAGACCGACATCTTAAAAAATAATATCTTTGGTGTAGATTTAGATAATAAAGCGGTAGAGATTACTAAATTAAACTTATTATTGAAAGCGGCAGAAAGATTTAGAAAATTGCCCTCGGAATTGGATAATCATATTGGTTGGGGAAATAGCTTAATTGATGATGATACTTTTGAGCACCCGTTTAAATGGGTTGGCGATTTTCAAGAAGGAACGTTTGATGTAGTTATTGGAAATCCGCCGTATTTTAATCTTCAAACGTTAAAAGATAAAAAACAAAGTTTATTTTTTGAAAAGAATTATTTTTCTTATAGAGGGAAAGCCGACATTTTATATTTATTCATTGAAAAAGCAAATGAAGTGTTAAAAGAAGGGGGTTATTTAGGTTTAATTGTAGCAAACTATTTTTTAAGATCGCATTACGCTGATAAACTACGAGAATTTATTTCAGAAAATTATACCATCATTAAGATAGTTGATTTTGGCAGCATCAAAGTATTCCCAGAGGCAAACGTAGATACATGTATAATTATACTTAAAAAATCTAAAACTAAAAATAATAAATTAACATATGGATTGTTATTGAATGATAAAGAAATAATTCCATTTCTCAACGAAGTAAATAGAAATAGAATAATTGATATTAACAATTATAAAATATTTTTAGATTCTCAATCCAATAAACATCATTCACCTTGGAAGTTTGGAGTAAGTGAATTTTCAAATATGACTCCACTTTCTAAAATATGCAATCTCGGAAAAGGCGTTGCGACAGGAAATGATGAAATTTTTGTAATTAACAAGGAGATTGTTAAATCATTAAAATTAGAGAAAGAATTGTTAGATTCCGTAGTTGATGACTCCTCAATTGAGAGATATCAGTTTAAAATTTCTAATGATCTGTTAATTAGAACAAAAAGAGGAACAGAACTATCAAAATATCCTAACCTAAAAAATTATTTAGAAAGTAATAAAAATGAACTTAAAAGTCGTTATGCTGTACAAAAAGAAGGCCTAAATTGGTTTGAGATAGTAAGATATAATGAGGATTTATTTAGGCAAGAAACAAAAGAGCAAATTTATGCTTATTATCGGTCAACCCATAATAAGTTTGCTTATAGTGATAGCCGGTTTGTCACTTTAACGACAACATTTGTAATTACTTTAAAACAGGAGAGTCGAATAAATTTAAAATATTTGTTAGGCATTCTTAATTCAAAGATAATAGAATCTTATTCTAAGAAAAATGCGAAAAAGATGGGAAAATGTTTTGAATACTCTTCAAATTTCATTGGTTCCATCCCTATTAAATTAATTTCAGAATCCCAACAACAACCAATAATCAAGCTCGTCGACCGTATGCTTTCTTTAAACAAACAACTTCAAGATATCGGTGATAAGAAAACAGCCCAGACTGCTAAATTGGAAGAAGAAATAAAGAAAACAGACCAAGAGATAGATGAATTGGTGTACAAACTTTACAATATCACCGAAGCAGAAAAGAAAATCATTGAGGAGAGTTTGAATTAAAATGTACGGAAAATTCTTTTTTGAGAGGTTTTGGGAGGGAGAACAAAAGAATATTCTTTATGTATTCATGCCCTTTCACGATTCTCTGGATAATAAATTTGAATCGATTAAAAAAGTTGCAAAAGAAGTTGGTTTTGATGATGCTGAAAGAGTAAAAGAACAACATATTAGTGACCAAATAGTGACACAGATTTTAAATGGGATAGCTAACTCTAAGATGCTTCTTTTTGATTTATCAAATGATCCAAAAATTTTATGTGAGTGTGCTCAAGGACCAAATGGAAATGTAATATACGAGCTTGGTTTAGCTAATGCAATTCGAGAACCAGAAGATATAATTTTAATCAGAAAGAAAGCGGAATCAAAAATACTATTTGACATCTCTGGGTTAAGTCGTGAAGAATATGAAAATGAACTCAAAGAAGAATGGTTTAAAAATATTTTAGAGAAAGCAACAAAAAACCAGAGATGGTATGGTGGCAAGCGTGAACGTGCTGTAGCAGAATCATTAGATCCGTTTTCTGTTAAAATAATTCAAGATGCGGGTAGGTGGCCGTGCCATTTTGGACCGCCACAGTACAACGTAGCAATGGAAATGTTTTTTACCAAGTTGATTAATTTAGGAATGTTAAAATTTGATTGGAATATTAAAAATGAACAAACAAACCCAGAATATTCATACAGCTGGACACCATTTGGGCGAGCTGTTATGGAACATAAAGGCATAAAACCGTGGACAATGGAGGAATTTAAGACAAGATGTCCAGAGGAACATGACAGATTAGTTCGACAAAGACAACAATATAATAAATAAAATGCCCCAAACCACCCTCGCCGGAAAAGAATTGCCAGAAGAAGATGAACTCTGGAAAGAAGGTTCTTTCATAGAATCCTGCAGTAATGAAGATTGGGAATTGAAAAAGAGAACGTTCCACATGAAACACAATGAAGAAATGAACTACAACTGTAAATAATGCAACGTTAAAATATCTGCACACAATAAAGACTGGCACGCCAGTATGTGCGATAAATGTTTTGATAAGATGGTGGACAATGATTGACACCACTTTAATAGACCGTTTAACTGTACTTGCTAACAAAGAGAAGAAAATAAAAGAGTTTAAGCGTAGATTAAGAGTAAAAGGGAAAATAATTGAAAAAGGAACAACCAAAAAAGGAAACATTACCCTAAAAATAAGAAAAGAGGATAATGAGTATAAATTCACGGTCTTAAAATCACATAAAGAACGTTTTGCCTTGGCAGAAAAACTTAAAATGAATAAGAGCGTATCAGCGGAAGGCATCTCCAAATTTAAATTTATCATTTGTACAAGGCTTAAACCGCTCGAAAAAGGTTTAATCGGTGGAAAGCAAAAGAAATTAGAAAGCTATGCAAAAGGTGAATAAAAAATGAGCATCAAAGACAGAATTGAACTTATTGAAGATAATGAAAAGACTACTCCCGAGTATATTTTACACCAATTACTTGAATTAGCCATGGCTATAACCGGCAGAGGAGACGTTAGTGATGACTATACCAAATTTATAGAGTTTCCTATTGGAGATATTATGGTTTTTTCCGATCCTTATTATGGGAATGTGCAGATAGATGAAACTGATTTGGACACCAAAACTATTAAAAAACTCATTAGAGAGCTTAAGAAAAGACTGCTTCAATTCGATAAAAAGATTGAAACCATAAGAGAGCAGGCAGTAACAGAAATTTTTGACAAGCCGTTAAAAAATATAACCAATTAATCAAAATGAAAATAAAAATACCATTTAACGAATTGAATGATGTAATTGAGTTAGCCTCTTCTGAGCATCATTATTTGATAGACAAGAAAAATCATAAAATTGTCTTTATCAGCGAATACGAAGATGAGCATGAGAAAAAGCTTGAAGAAGTAGAACGTGATGACTTTATTTGGATTGAGCCAAGAATGCCGGAAGATGACTTTAAAGTTATGGAATCTTTTGTTTATGAGATACAAGAAGAGGATTTTGAATTAGCAGAGAAATTTCACTTAATTTTAGAGCAAAAAAAGCCATTTAGGAATTTTAAAGAACTTCTTGACCAACATCCAAAAGTCAGGGAAAAATGGTTTGCCTATAAGGACAAAGAATTGGCAAACGAAACTATGAACTGGCTTTGCTTTAATAATATTGAGCTTGAAGACAACAGTTTCATGCCAAAAGTTGAAATTAAAGAATTAAAAGCAGATGAGGTAAAGCTTCCTGAGGAATGGGAAACCTTTGGTCCTGTTGCTTGTATGAAGTGCAATAATGAGGAAGGATTCAAAACACGGTATTTTGAATTAAATATTTCCTCCGAAAACATGCTGACTGAAAAGGAAATTAAAAGAATTATGAAAGAAAAGTATGGGATAAAAGATTATGGTTGTATTGGTGGAGGAGAAAAAGAAATCCTCACTGCTTCAGAGTGCCCCAAATGTAAATCTACTGACATATTCGAGGACTTTTGACCATGAAAAAAACAATAACGACAAACCAGAAAAAATTATACGAAAAAATTATCGAAGAAGCAACTCTGGATTGCCATGATGAAGAAGAACAAATCGTCGGATGGGAGATTGTTCTTGATGAAAATATTGCTACCCCTTGCTCCTGCAGAATCGGCAAGCAAGAGGTAGTGCTGGAAAAGATAAGCACAGATGACAACGCTGGATCAGTAATTGGGATAGTGCGTTTAAACAAAACAAAGCTCAGGATTTTGATTCAAGATGTTATTCTTGATGATGTAAAAGCAATGCAGTATATTAATGCCTATAAATATTGGTACAAAAATGGATAATAAAGAGATTATACAAAAGTACTTGAAAGAAAAAAGCAATGAGGAGGAAGTAATTGCAGTTTTGCAAGAGCAGAAGAAGATGATTGCAAACAAGCCCGGCTTATTGAATGATGATGACTTTTCTTTAATGCTTAAGCTTGCCAAAAATTCCAAAGGAAAAATAAAGTACCAGGCACTTATCATTCTTTCCAACGTTGAGTTTTTTATGAATGCCAAAAACTTTTATGAATTGTGCCAAATGACTGCACAAAACATAAGAGACCAAGATGGAAACATAAGACCAGCCAGCTTTATTCTGATAAAGAATCTTAATGCTTGGATGCTTACGCTTCCTTTAATTACTAAATTACGGAATGCCAGCCAGACCGAAGTTAATCTCTTTTATGAGTCATTTAGAGGGCTTTTTTATAAATTGTATTTTTCGTTTTACAATGCTAAGGAAGAAGATATCCAAAGATTTGTCTTAAAGTCGTTAGAAATAATGCTTCCAAAATTTTGTGATATGGCAAAATTCTGGAAAAATGAAGAAGAGATTGGTATGGCAAACAAGATAAAAACTGAACTAAATAAAGGGTTGCACAATGGAACTAGAAATTAAGTGTTTAGAGTGCGGTAAGAGAACAAGGCGCTTTGAGATGGGTCCAGCTGTGTTTACGCCCGGAGGGTGCGAGGAGATACTTCTCAAAGATGCTATTACTTGCCCCAAGTGTAAAAGAGATATTAGCCATGAAAAATGTGTTACTCCTAGCGGGATGTTTATGATTACTTTAATGGCAATAGCAATCGGAATGAAAGGGAAGAAAGATGGTTACTTTAATCTTCCTTCTCATTTACGGGGGCTGGTTATAGTCACCAAAGAAAATTATGATATGTTAAAAGCACAGAGCAAAGCTTCAATTAAACTGGTTAATAAATTATAACAGTTACCATAAAAATGAAATAAAATGACTAAGATCACCCAAATATTAAAGAAGAAAGATAAGAAAGAGTTAATCTTTATTATAGAGAGTTTTATTGAGAAGTATCCTAAATTAGAATCTTTGATTAAAATAGAAAAAAGAGAAATTACTGTAAAGATTAAGAAACTATTCTCATATTTCTGGAAATGGAATCAGGTAAAAGACTTAATTTTCCAATTAGATATTATTTTAGAGGGCATTAAGAAAGATAAAAGATCGTGGGATAAAAATTTATTAAATGAACTTGAAATCAGTGCGGATATTATGATTGATAATCAAGAGAATGTTCATGGGGAAGACGAAATTGCGCTATTTCTTGAGGAGTGGTTTGAAGTAATTGGTGGGGTGTTTATCAGGACAAAACCAAGCATCAATGAAAAGAAAGAGTTCATCAACAAAATATACCAATTAATAAATAAAGATGATTATGGGCTTTCAGATAGTTTTGAGAAAGCACTATTTATAATATGCAAAACAAAAACAGATTTAGAGCTGATTAAAGACATATTAAAACCATTAGAGTCAAGATATCAAAAAAGTAAAGAGCATTATGAACTGCTTTATGAAGAGTTAGAGGAAAACTTAAAATGAAACTTTTCAACCGCCAGAAAGTGTTATTAAACACTATTGAAGTACTAAACGAAAAGGACATCAATTCACGCCGAGCGATAGTTAAATCTCTCTTTTTGTTGAAAGAAGAGCATAACTTTAGTGAGAAAATGCCGTTTTATCATTTCTTTGCCTATAAGCAGGGGCCATTCTCTCATCTCTGCTTTGATGATTTGAGAAAGTTAAGAGACAATCAGCTCATTGATGATGAAGAAACAACCATCACCAAAGCTGGAACAACAGTATTAAACGAAATGGGAAGAGAACACGACCAAACCATAAAAACCATGTTAAAATCATTTCAAAATGAAAAGAAAATAACAGATTATGTCTATCAAAAATATCCAGAATACACCGTAAAAAGCGAATTGATAGAACAAAGGCCAAAGAAAGCCGAGCCGGGATTTTTTACCATTGGCTATGAAAAAAAAGATCTAGACCAATTTCTCAATGCTTTAGTAAGCAATAATATAGACCTCTTAATTGACATAAGAAGAAATCCGTTTAGCATGAACTTCATTT
>Ga0209542_10017655_pt1 | contig 11662 bp, 9 predicted proteins | sample RifCSPhighO2_01_FD_184028 | JGI IMG/M metagenome (GOLD analysis project Ga0209542, IMG submission 184028) | Soil microbial communities from Rifle, Colorado - Rifle CSP2_plank highO2_0.1 (SPAdes) (version 2) | ecosystem: Environmental > Terrestrial > Deep subsurface > Rock core/Sediment ...
CAATCCTGATTTCGGTACAACGTTCATATCCACGCTTTTGACCGGCAATCTGCGGTTCATGGGTGCAACTCTACTCCATGTAATCTCCTCTGCTTCCATTGGTATGGCCCTAGGGTTTGCTTTTTTCCGCAAGGATGCAAGCAAGATCACCCATTGGCTCATTGGTTTCTTTATAGCGCTTACATTGCACTCGTTTTTCAATTTCTTTATAATGGGTTCAAGCGGGCAGAGCGTTTTTATAGTATTTTACGCAGTTTGGGTCGCTATACTCGTCTTATTCTTCTTTTTTGAAAAATTAAAGAAAGTTGGGATAAAACCTGACAATCAGATTACAAGTTAATTTAGGAATATGGCAAAAAAGAAATCTTTTTTCGAACGACTGACTGGGACGGTCAAGGTTGACGATGACGAAATTGAGGAAGATACGAGGGGTAAGGCGGGAGACGAAAATTGGATCGAGGAGGAAGCAGCAGAAGGCCAGCTTACTGTCGACGTTCACCAAACTTCAAATGACATCATAGTAAAAGCCATGGTCGCAGGCGTATTGCCTGAAGACTTGGATGTTTCGATCACGCGAGATATGGTCACAATTAAAGGCAAGCGCGAGGAATCTCACGAGATAAAAGATGACGATTATTTTTATAAAGAACTGTATTGGGGTACATTTTCGCGCACGATTATGCTTCCCCAGGAAGTGGACGTGGAAGAAGCCGAGGCAACAGAAAACCACGGACTGCTGACAATCCGATTGCCCAAAATAAATAAAGAGCGACAGGCAAAACTTAAAGTAAAAAGCTCCTAATCAATTTTGGCCAAAGTGGCCCCTAATAAGCATCTTGGCAGCAATACCTGCCGCAAGACCTCCGACAACACTCGAAAGCACGGCGATCGCGATCGAGAGTATATTGCTATATAACATATCACCTCCCGTAAAATACGGGGCAACAAGATAAAAAGGCAGTGCCCAGACAAAACCGGCTATTGCGCCCGAGAGCGAAGGGGGAATTTTTTTTAAAACTTCAATAGAAAGCGCCGCTAAAAGAAAAGTGAACGCAGTTAACCAATGTGGAGATTCTGCAAAACCAAAACTGGGAATATAAATCGATGATGAAACTCCCTCAAACGTTCCGACCATCAGCATAAGGAGAAAAATTACGGTAATCGGCAAAACCTCTTCTGGCCCTTTTATAAAACGCTGTGCAAAAAGAAGTACTCCGCAAAAGACGAAGGAAACAAAAACAGTACCCCAAAGGCCGATTATATGAAATGGGCCATACGGCGATAGTGGAATTAACACAAAAAAACCAAGCCACAACAGAGAGCCGAATCCCAGAACCATAAAGAGCCAATGATCGAGACGTTTCCGTTCATGACGTAAAACGCTTAGCAAAAGAAGCATTGCCGCGGTAATACCAAACACGACGAGTAACCGCATGGGCGCCCATATAATAAGCGAATTTGTACTATTTCCGACACTAAATAAACCCTGCCACAACTCATCAAGCGGCACTGAAATAGGCAGCAATAGAAGTGACAGAAAAATGTATTTACTATTGGCCACATGGCCCCATCTCCAAAGGTAGAAAGCGACAATGAGCGCAAGGACAACTGACACGTAGAGAAGCGTGTGTGGTGGGTCAAAAAACGTGTCATGCCCGATAGCTCTGTGCCACCAGGTATCCCAAGCTTCGGCTAGAATTGCAACCGAAAGCAGCGCAATCAACAAATGCACACTTTTTACACCGTAGTATTGACGATGCAATTTTTTATAAAGGTCCACGCCGAACATGAAATACATTATATCCTAGCATACACAACAGGTTATCCCCTTCTAAGCAAACCCCGTTAGAAGCTCGCAGATCGCGGCCTCTAACGGGGTAAACAGGGGGCTTTATCTTCCAGATTCTATCTTAGTGCCGAGGGGCAGGATTGAACTGCCGACCTACCGCTCTTCAGGCGGACGCTCTACCACTGAGCTACCACGGCATTTTTTGTTCTGGTTTTTCCAGAACAAAATAATGATGGCGTACTAAAAAGTACTACTACCTGCCCCGTAGTGATCATTTTTATGATCTACTATGCAGAGCTACGTCGCTCCAAACTACTCTATCGATTTAAAATCATTCAGGCAAGTGAGAAAAATATCCGCTAATCAAAGAGGTTCGAGGCACTCCCGTAAACTTTCAGTAGTTGCTCAAGATACGGTTGAAGAAAATAATAGGTACCTCCGGCAATTACGATGAGAGCAGTCCAGTAGATAACTCGAAAAAACATACTCCAACGACTGTTTCGCTGCATGCTTCGCAGTATTTTATTGTTTTCGAGCGCGAGCTCCTGTGTCTTTAGCAAAATTGATTTCTCTTCTGGAGTCATCTGAAAAGTATAAAGTATCAGGTGTTAAGTATAAAGGGAAAATTGTGCCCCCGGCAGGAATCTCGACTAACGTCGCTGGTGCTTTTCCATCTCGAAGACTCGATACGGAAAAGTCTTTCGATTCTTGCCGCTAGCTAAGCATCTGGCTCGCACGCTGTCATCTCATTTTATTCGATGCCACCGGCAGGAATCGAACCTGCATTTAGAGATTAGGAACCCCTCGTTCTGTCCATTGAACTACGGCGGCTGGTAGAATCATCTATCTTATAACTTCTTTGAATATTTGGTCAATTAATGAATGAATGAGTTTAAGCGTTTGAGTTCCTTTTCTTACAACAATTCTGCAAATTCCATGGGTTGTTCTTCCTCGTATACCCCCATCATTTAAAAGTACCGCGAACTTTTCCTTTGGAATTCCGGTCGCCTGTGACCAATAGATTAAGCATTCCATCTCATCCATTCCTGTAAAAATACGGAGTATGGGGTGTATAGCATCATTTTTAATCAAAAAAACTCTCCGCAGTACAAATAGATACATAGTCACCATCCTTCCATCAGAATTTGTAAAATGGCAATCACGTTGTTTGTGACCCTCTGCCCAATACAGCATTGCAACTATAATTACCAACTCTCTGTATGGGCCAGATAAAAGTTCTTTTGCCTGTATTCGAGCTTGCTGCCAACGTAATTCTTTGTACTTGGCGCCACCCCCCTGTCGAGATCTTAAAAGTTTCTTCTGGGAAGCGGTTAACGGAATTGAGTGAATATGATGCCAAACTGTCGATTTTGAAAGACTGAAAAGTTTCATTAGGTCTTGAATGCTGTGACCTTTACGCCGCATTTTATGTAATTCTCGAATTTTTGAAACCCCATGTACTCTCATTGGAAGTATTGTATCACAATCAGATATATTAAATAGTCGTGGCTGTGTATAACAAAGGTTCAACTAAGTGTAAATCCGAAAATATACCCAAAAGCAACAGGGATCGATTTTTTTCGAAACAAGGTCAAACTTTATTTTTAAAATATTCCCTTAGGAGACACCCAAAGCGCCCGAGATACGGGGTTTATCAAAGCCGACAATGACCTCACCGCCGATATCAATGACGGGGACTCCGAGCTGGCCGCTTTTTTCAACCATTTCCTTTCGTTTTTCTAAATCTGTACCGACATTATGTTCTGCGTATGAGATGTTATTTTTCTTAAAAAATTCTTTAGCCGCGTTACAGTACGTGCATGTCGGCGTTGAGTAAATTGTGACTTTTTTTTGTTCGGCCATAGTTATTAAAATTAATGTCTCGATATTATAACAGACACAATTGTTATAGCAAACATAGATGTTCATCTATATTTCACCTCATACAATTCATGCTAGGATAATGAAAACGCGGAATTAGTATAGTGGCAATATGCGTGCTTCCCAAGCATGATACGCGGGTCCGATTCCCGCATTCCGCACCAAGTTAGAACCTATTTCCAAAACTGCCACCATTTTTTGGAGCTGGTTCGATGTGTTGTTGTACTTTTGTCCTCGATGATTACGACAAGCTCCTCCCCTTCTTTTGCCATTCTGAATTTGTCGCGTATTTCACGTTCTACGCCTTCCGGACTTTTCAAATCTTCGATTTCCCGAAACAGCAGTTTTTCACGCGCCTGCAACTCTGCAAGCTCTCGTTCGACTTCTTCTCGTTTTCTCTCACTTTGACGCTGTTTTGCATAGAGTTTCCACGTAGAATGGCCGGCAAAGAGCAAAAGCAAAAAAAGCAGCAGGATCGAGAGCTTAGAATACAGGAGTCGTTTAAATCGTCTTTTTGCCTCAAATTCGCGCACAAGAGAAGGGTTTAACGTGTAGGGTGTAGGATGTTGGTTTCATATTTATCATTGGAAAATTCCACTTTGATACCTTATACTTTACCATTATACGTCAAACTTCTGTGCTATTTCACCCCCGAAATAAAAAAATATTCAAAGTATTCTGGATCGTTTTATGCGTGCTCATCATTGTCTCAATGGTAGCGATGTATATTCCGAGCCTGACAAACTGACTTGCAGCCTATAGCGTGTAGGGTTTAGCGTATAGTCTCGAAAATACTCGCCGACTGTCTATCGTGTATAAGCTAAAAGCTATCAGTTGAATGCTACAAGCTAACCTTGGTGCATCATTTTGACGAATACGTCTTGCCCGATATCCACCTTGCCGTGTGCTTTCATCTTTTTCTTTCCTTTTTTCTGTTTTTCCAATAATTTCATTTTTCGAGTAACATCGCCACCATATAGATACCCCGTTACGTCTTTACGCAAGGCGCTTAACGTTTTTGAAGAAATAATGCGGCCAAGAGCGCGCCCCTGGATTTTAGTAACAAAAAGTTGGCGCGGCAAAATAGTATGAAGTTTCTCTACGGCCCGCTCTGCTTCATGTTCGACTTTCCGACGAGATACGATTCTTGAAAATGCCGGCACCAATTCATCTGCGACAAGAAGGTCAAGACGCACAACATCGGCATCCCGAAAATCTTCAATCTTGTACGAAATTGACGCAAAACCGGAGGAGACACTTTTAATGCGGTCAAAAAAGTTCCTCATCAATTCACGAAGCGGCATTTTTACAAAGATGCGAGTCCGGTTTTCGCCAAAACTCTCCGACTCGCCCACTTCTGCCTCGTGATCGTACAACATCTGCATGATAGGACCTAAATAGTCGGGCGGAGTTATGAGTTGGAGTGAAATCCACGGCTCACGAACACTTGCGATCTCTCCATATTCCGGAAAATGCGTCGGTGTATAGATGATCTTTGTCTCGCCATTTTTTGTTCTCACCTCGTAGCTTATCGACGGGTGCGTCACAATAAGCGAGAGTCCGAATTCCCGACGTAGACGCTCAGTGATGATTTCAAGATGCAGCATACCCAGAAAACCGGCGCGAAACCCTCGGCCGAGAATTCCGGACGACTCTTCTTCATGAGTAAAGGACGAGTCTGAAAGCCGAAGCCGCGCGAGCGCCTGTCGCAGAGCATTGAAATCATCTTGGCTCTCGGGGTACACCGAGGCCCACACAACTGGCTTCGGAGACATATAGCCGGCGAGAGCCGGCATTGGATCCTTGAATTCCGTAATCGTGTCGCCCACGGATGCAATTCCTGGCTGTTTAATTCCCGTTATGATGTAGCCTATTTCACCTGCACTTATTTCCTCAACCGATTTTTCTTCAGGCAAAAAAATGCCAACTTCAAGCGATATAAATTTAGCTGCAGTCTGTTTAAATAGAAAGTTTTGATTTCGTGAAGCCTTACCGTCCATAACGCGAACATAGACAATTACTCCCCGATGGTTTGAATATTGAAAGTCAAAAATAAGTGCTCGAAATTTATCACTCTGACTCTCTGGTGCAGGAATCTGCTTTATGACTTGTTTCAAGAGATTTTCCACCCCAACGCCTGTTTTCCCTGAACACTCGAGTACGCTCTCGACTGAACATCCGAGCAGTTTGGCAAGTTCCTCTTTAACATCCGACACGCGGGCAAGCGGAGAGTCGATTTTGCTTACCACAGGAATTATCTTAATGCCGGCTTCCTCCGCCATGGAAAGGGTCGATAGAGTCTGCGCCTGCACGCCTTGAGTCGCGTCTACGAGCAGAATAGCGCCTTCGACGGCCTTGAGCGCGCGAGACACCTCATAGTAGAAGTCGACATGGCCTGGTGTGTCTATCAAATTGAGCGTATAGGGTATAGCGTCTAGGGTATAGTTCATTCGGACTGGTTGCATTTTGATCGTAATTCCCCGTTCACGCTCAAGTTCCATATTGTCGAGCATTTGATCCTTCATCTTGCGTTTTTCAACAGTGCCGGTTATCTCAAGCATGCGATCAGCGAGAGTAGACTTACCGTGATCAATATGAGCCATTATTACAAAGTTCCTAATGAGTTTTTGAGCTGTCATGGAGAGATACTAGCAGAAATACCCTGAAAGATAAAAAAACAAAAAAACCACCTTAAGAGATGGCTAACAAGGCAGAAAGGAACAGCGGCGACGGACAGATAAAATCTAAAGCATTAGATTTTCGTGCATTTTAAAAAGAATATGCGAGCCGAGCACCAGAATGGTGCTTCGGCGAGCGCCCTTCAAAGATTTTCCTGGGGAGGGACAATCGTTTCTGCTTTCCAGATTTTTGAATGCAATGTTTTCCAGATCACTCGAGTTTCTTCGTTTTTGAGCAACACAAGTATTACGATTCCCACGAAAATACCCACCAGTCCGGCGCAGAGTCCCTGAAGAAAAATCCCGGGAAGCGTCGAGAGATCGAAGACGTTGTCGAATACTCGGAGCATTTCATAAGAGACGTACCCCATGATAAGCGACGCCCCGAGTGTCTGAAACAGCGTCTTAAAAATAACATGTCCCATTTTTCCAAAATCTCTTTCAAAAACGATCCAAAGCAGAGAGACATTCAAGAGGATGCCGATGGTAAAGGCAAAAGGCAACATAAGTACAGCAGTGCCACTAATGTTTTGAACGCGGAGTAACGCTTCGATAAAACGCTGGAATAGCTCGTTTGCATAAAAGAGCTTGAGGAAAAGCATCGCAAAAACAATTATAAAAACTGACGAAAACATATTTATGTAGAGCGGTTTTTTTGTGTTCGAGGCGGCATAGTAGCCGCGGACAAATAAAAGAATCAGACTTTGTCCCAATACTGAAATAGCAAAGAGCGCAAGCGCAGCGGCCGTGAGACGCGTATCGGCCCAGCTGAAATTGCCCGATCCAAGAACCGTGCGCACCACTTGAGCGCGGAGCACAACGAATAAAACTGTTATGGGCACAGACCAAAAAATAATGTGGCGGGCAGCGGTGAGAATTTCGCTTAGGAACTTGTCCCGTTCCCCATTTCCAAAAAGCCGCGAGAGTGTCGGAAACGCAGCCACTGAGTATGACACGCCGATAATTGAGAGCGGTACCGATTGCAAATTAAAGGCAAAATTGAAAACGGAAATCGAACCTTCAGTCATGAGCGATGCGTAGGCGACCAAAAAAATCATGGACAAATGACTCGAAGAGAGCGCCAGAGTCCGCGGGAAAGAAAGCAAAACAACTTCGCGCACGGGCGCTAATGAAAATTTAAAATGAAAACGCGGAAAAATCTTTTCGCGAGCCAAAGCGGGAATCTGAACAAGAACATGTAAGACTGCTCCGAGAATCACGCCGTAGACGACAATGTTATACAGTACGGGTGAAATAGCGTATGAAAAAAAACGATGCTTGGCTTGAGCGATACTCGAATAAAAATTGGACAGACCAAGCAAGACAGGAGAAATGAGCAAAATACGCGCATAGGAAACCAGTTTTCCGGCTAGGTGGGGATCAGTGATACCCGGAAAAATAACATGCGCAATAAATGGCATAAGTATAAACAGAAAAACGCATACGATCACGATAAAAAAGAAGAAGAAACTGAAAATACTGTCGATAAACTTCTTGGCCTCTGCTTGGTCACCATGCTGGCGCGAAATAATAAAGGGCACAAGCACGGACGCAGATACAAGCGACGCCACGGAAACAAAAATAAAATCCGGGATTCGAAAAGCCGCGTAATAAACATCAAGCTCCTGTCCGGCGCCATAGAGGTGCGCAAGAAGCCTATCACGTATGAATCCCGCGACTTGGGAAAGAATGGCAAAAAGAGCCAAGAGGTAAGCGGCCTCATGGAGACCGCTCATTTCCTGTCCTAAGAATGAGAAGAGTCGCTTTACCATCGTTATTCCGCAACGGAGCTCTCTTCAGCCTCGACAGACTCATCAACGGGAAGATTTTTACGTGATTCCGGCGCGTCTGTCGCTGCTCGCGAGTTTGCAAATAGATCGCGGCCAGCGCGAAGATTTGAGAGAATCAGTTTCACTTCCTGGTTATCTGTATTCAGCTTTTCTATTTCAACGAATTGTGCTATTGCCTCGTTTGTCTGATTCATTTTGTACAAACTAAGCCCGAGGAAATAGCGCGCGTTCGAGTACGAACTATTTTGGGCTACTGCCTGATTGAGTGAGGTTATTGCGCTTGTGTAATCTTTATCGGAATATTTCAGAAATCCAAGTTGAAAGAGAAGTGTTGCATCATTCGGAGCAAGCTTGACAGCTTTTTCTGACTGGATTATTGCGGCTTTCATGTTATTCGCGGCTACTTCAAGTTGCGAGAGGAAAAATACAGCTTCAGTGTAATTTGATTTTAGAGCAAGTGCCTTGTTTATATACGTACGAGCGGTAGTCGTATTGCCTTTTGTCACCTCCAGTCGAGCGAGAAGAAGATACAGGCTAGGGCTTTGCGGATTTAATTTCAGCGCCGATTCATACGCCGATTTCGCATTATCATACGCTCCATCGATGTTCAGCGGTACGAGAACTTCATAAATCTGAGCTAATGCCGTCCAGTTCTGATAGGCCTTTGGATCAACCCGAACCGCACGTTGGCCGGCATTTAAGGCGTCAGTAAGTATTCCCTGAAAACGCGAGCGTAGATCGTCTTGAGAAATATTTTGCTCATTCAAAAGATTTCGAAGCTTGAGAATGGCTAATTGACTATAAATACGGTAAAACTCATCTTCTCTCAAGCTTATATTGATACCTTTGACAATAGATCGCTCGGCGAGGGCCAGATCTCCTGATGAATTGAGAATTTTGATGCCCTTTGAAATGTACGATGTGCTCAAGTATTTTTGCATGTACAAATATCCAAGTGAGGCCGAGCCAATGAGTAGGAGCACCAGCACAAGAACTGCGGCGAAATTGAGTCGAGGCACTTTGCTGTATTCTACGTCTTTTACGGCCAGCATTTTTTCATTTGCCAGAGCTGCGAGAAAAACACCCGTAAAGACGAAAGTTAGAATATGCATGACATGACTCGGGACGTAGATAACGTTAAACACCCACAGATAGAGAGAAACCAGAAAAGATGAGGCTGTAAAGTACCGAGCGAGCGCACTTTTCGGAGTCGAGAGAATACCGCGAATTCCGATATAGAGGTATCCTCCTAAAAATAGCAGCCACGCAAGAATGCCTAAAATTCCGGTTTGTGCGATGAACGTGGGAATAGTACCGACGCCTGAATTAAAATCCGTAGACCAGAAAAGTGTTTCGTTGACTTCTACAGGCTTGTTTAAGAGCCATGTATTGACGAATCGATTTGGACCAACTCCAAAAATAGGATCTTCTTTGAGTGCCGCTTTCACGATATGAAGTGTGCTTGACCAATTCGGCCGAACTTCAAGCTGGGCAACATCGAATGAATCTGAAAGTCTCATACCAACCCCGTTTCTACCCAAGGCAAAAATAATCGCTAAAATCACGACAGCCAACGAAACAAAGCTTATCTTTTGTACGAATTTTTTACCACTCGTCTCGCTTTTTGGTTTAGCAACTTTCCTGAACCAGGCGCCGTAAATAAACGATACGATGGCGATCAACCCGATCACAATCCAAACTGCGGTAAAGTTGATGAGGGCGAGAAAAAAGAGAGAGACGATGAGCGTCACCCACGAGATAAATTTGACCAAGGGGCTAAACGACAAAAATTCGACGGCGAAGAGTCCCATGATTGCACCCGCGCCGAAAAACAATCCCACATCGTTCCATTTACCAAGTGTACTTGCTGCAGCATTTCCGAAAAGACCAAACGAAAGAACGTCCGGACCAGCAAACAATCTGACCATGTGGTATAGAGCAAAAACGATAAGCGACGCGATAAACGTAGCGTAAAAATAAAAAATTCGCGCTTCGTTTTTCACTGTAAGCGGAATGAGAAACAACAGTGCAAAAGATATGATGACTGCTGAGAGCGTTCCGATTTCGAACCCTTGGCCGATAAAAGATCGAGCAATGGAATCAGAGAAAAATGTTGAGAGTACAGTCGATACGATTACCGCAAGTGCTCCCCATGTCGTTATAGTATTGAAATACGATATTTTTCCTTCCTTGAGTTTCCACGCACTCCAAACAATAAGCATTGTTATGACTGTAATTGCGATGAAAAGACTTTTGCTAAGTTGGAAGGCAACCGATTTCAAGAAGAAAAACGGCAGAAAAAAAACGAGGGCGAGAAAAATCCAGAGGCTTATTTTTTCAAGAATACCTACAGACACTCTTTCTGAAGTTTCCTTTTCCATTGATACGAATAATTAAAGTGTAATAGTCCTTCTAACGGCCCGCGTATGACAAACCGCAGTTGGCTTATATTATATACAATGGCTTTTAACAATGGAAGAGTTTTTAATAGAAATTTTTGAGTACATTTGAGAGACGGTTTTATCAAGCCTGAAGGTTGAAATTGAAGCCATTGGTCTTGATTTTTTAAAAAAAAATGCTAATATAATCACAGCTTGTGTCGAATAGCTGCGCCAATTTTGTCTGCCATAGGCGGATACAAAATTGAGCGTCCCGAGTTTGTCGAGGGACTTGTCCATTCGACTCGCCCGCCCAAGGCGGGCTCGCTCAGGACACTCATTTTTGCGCCACCTTCGGTGGGCAAAAATGGTGAGGAAAGTCCGAACACAGCCGAGCACCACTTTTGTTTTGAATTAAGGTTCAACCTTTTTTCGATCCAAGGTTGAACCTTGGAGGCAAAAGTGGTGCTCGGAGAACGGTAGTGTCCCGATTCCGTTTACGGAATCGAGGATCCACGATTTCTATGCAAGTAGAAATCGGGAGGTAATTCCCATCCGGAGCAATCCGCGAGGTGCGAACAGTGACGCTCGGTTCCGAAAGGATAGAGCCCCTTCGGGGTGAAGCCTGGCGTAAGCCAGGAGTGCAACGGCTAAACCCTTACTTCTGTGCAAGGCCGAGCCACCGGTGCACGGCATCGGAATGACTAATATCAAATATCTAATTCATAAATATTAGAAATTAAGATTTAGAAATTCCGCTGCCTTGCAGCGGTCGGAGTGCCGCTCGAGGTGTGTGGTAACACACATCCTAGATAAATAGCTATTGCCGAGCACCACTTTTGTTTTGAATTAAGGTTCAACCTTTTTTCGATCCAAGGTTGAACCTTGGAGGCAAAAGTGGTGCTCGGTACAGAATTCGGCTTATAGATACAAGATATGCAAAAACCCCGCCCTAAAGGCGGGGTTTTGCTTTGTGGTATATGCCAAGTTTCAAAGTAAAAATTAAAAAAACCCTCGAGTTTATGGCTTGAGGGTTCGCGGAGAGGCTAGGTTCTTATTCTCTTAGATTTGTCTTACACGGATCGGCCAAAGCAGATCGGCTACTAACAAATCGGAATTATCCTTTTATGAAGAGCGGTTGCTCTT